>Ga0315906_10006151_pt1 | contig 14896 bp, 10 predicted proteins | sample LakEriMetagenome_4_FD_203526 | JGI IMG/M metagenome (GOLD analysis project Ga0315906, IMG submission 203526) | Freshwater fungal communities from buoy surface, Lake Erie, Ohio, United States - Buoy 2 MA122 | ecosystem: Environmental > Aquatic > Freshwater > Lake > Lake biofilm | place: USA...
TCTCCCAAAGGGCAGCGGCCTCAGCTCCGCTTACTTGGGCTCTTTCCGTGGAAAATTTATCCAGGTAAAGTACTTGCGGAACCGCCTCAATGGAGGAGGCCATAATAGTGCCATGTCCGCCGTGAGTATGCTCGTCTAACCAGTGTTCCTCAAAATAAACAGTTTGGCCATCGGTGGTTTTGAAATACCCTCCGCTGCCATGAATGAAGTGAGCCCATTCCCAGGCTTGGGAGCCCAAAAAGAATACCCCTCCGACAACAGTTAGGGTAAGCCAGTATATAACCTGTTTTTTATTGTTTCGATGACCGGCTTCCACAGCAAGCACCATAGTAACCGACGAAATAATCAAAAGGAATGTCATCAAGGCGACATACATCAGCGGGTAACCTGCCCCTACAAAAGGAAGGGCCTCAAAAACCTTTTCCCCTACCGGCCAGGCCTCGGCATGCACTACTTTGGAATAGCCCAAGGCAATTAGCAATCCGCTGAAGGTGAGTGCGTCAGATACGAGGAAAAACCACATCATCATCTTCCCATAACTCACACTGAAGGGAGATTGTCCTCCTCCCCAGAGGGCACCTTTATCCATAGTTTTGGTAGCATGTCCTGCCATAATCCTAAGAAATTTGCTGCAAGTTTAGCAATTAATGGATAAAGAATAAAAAGAGGAAGAGATATAACCACAAAATACCTAGGAAATGCCAGTAGATTCCACCGGTATACAGACTTATTGTATTGCCGCTGTTAATAATTCCACGGGCACTGCGTATGGCGAGTACTATCAGGTAAAGAAGGCCAAACGATAGATGGAGTACATGCAGAATTAAAAGAACTGCAATAAATGAAGAACTGAGATTAGATGTTTTTTCTACATCGTAGGTTAGTGGACTCGATCGTAAGACATCATCTGGAGCATAATATTGTCCATTTTCAAAAATAAGTCGCTCACCGTCTTTGTGAACATAAAAGTCTTTACCGTACTCGCCTTTAATCCCAGAGATTCTGTTCCACGAACTTATTTTAACCCCGTTTTCTTCGCGAATGGTAAATCCCATGCCCTTGTCTGATAATTCCTGCCATCCCTGATATTGGGTTATGGTGAAAACAAGTCCAAGAATAAAAGTCAAGGCAATCATTCCCAACCCAGTTTGCTGATTTCCATTCCTGGTGAATTTCAGCGCGAGATAGAAAGTTACGCTACTCAGGGCTAGGAATATAGTGCTGAAAGTGAGTAGATTGGGAGGGTCAACATGTACCCAATATTTTCCTGCATTAATAACTATATATGCACTGGTTAATCCGGCAAAAATCATAACCACGGCAAAGATGATGAGATACATCAACATCTTTTTGGTCCGGATTCTTACCGTCGGATTGTAATCATCGAAAACGCTTGTTTTAGACGGTTTCTTTATGTCAGCTGAAATGGTTTCGCTCATGGCTCAGAGTTTATCGATTACATAGGAGAGTTGAACGATAGGTAGATAAATAAATGAGGCAAACATAAGCCGTTTGGCCTCTTTGATTTGGAGCGTTATGTACAATCGGTAAGCATACCAGGCAAAAAGTAATCCGGCAGCAATGGATATTACAGCAGCAAGATTGCCTATCATAGGCGATGAATTGGGCATAATCCAGGGTAGAAGGCTAACCGGAATAAGGAATAGGGAGTAAGCAACTATTTGCAATGCAGACCGTCGGCTCCGACCTTCTCTAAATGGCAGCATATTGAACCCGGCTCGCTTGTAATCATCGTCGGCAACCCATGCGATAGCCCAAAAGTGGGGGAACTGCCACATAAACTGAACGGCGAATAAAAGGCCCGGCTCTAGTCCGAACTTGCCGCTGCCGGCTACATAACCGAGCATAGGAGGAATGGCTCCGGGAAATGCTCCGATAAAAACGGATAACGCACTAATAGACTTGAGCGGAGTGTAAAGGAAAACGTAGAAAAAGAGCGAAATCGTTCCCAATACTCCACTAAGCGGGTTTAACAAAAACCATAAAAGCGCAATACCTGAAATCCCGGTGATACTTCCCGCCAACAATGCCTCCGCGGCAGACATCCTACCCTGGGGAAGTGGCCGCCCCTGGGTTCTTTCCATCAATCGATCCGTTTCTTTCTCCCAAATTTGATTAAACGAATTTGCACTTCCGGTTAAAAGAAAGCCTCCCGCCACCAGTAAACTTAAATCCAACCAATTAACGCTTTCCACAGCCATCAGGTAGCCTAAAGCCGATGATAGCACAACCAACACGGCAAGGCGCAATTTGAAAAGTATCGCAAAGTCTTTTACTTTCGACTTAAAGGAAACATCCTCTGAAACGATGGTCTCGGCTGCCTTCAAAAAGAATTGGAATTGAGTGTCCAAATTTAGGAAAAACAAGGGAGCGATTAAGACAATTGGATGCCTGTACTGACTAAAAGTTACTTTGCACGAAAAAGTTCAGCGTTACCGCGATTTTGTTAAATCTCCTTTTATTTGGGAAGTAAACACCATAAAAACTTGGCGAGTAATTTCTTTTTGAGAGCCGCTGTTACTGTCCGCCTTTCAACGATAATTTAACTTTATTGAGCGTAAGAGTAGGCCCAACATAAAACTTGCTTATCTGGTAAGGAAAAGGTTTACTTCCCATGCAAAGTCTTTGGACGCGTAGTGAAATCGTTTCGCTCTGTGGCAAACCACTACATTGGCGGCAATCATTATAAATCGCGTAGGGTAGGTATAAGATTGCTGCGAATACCAAGCGTAAACCAAGCTTCATTCTTAATTCTACCCGAAGTGTTCAATTGCCGCGCTCCAAGTTCGCCGTACGCACGAAGCCCATGAACGCCTAAATCATAGGATGCCTCCAGTCGCTCCATATTGAGGCGGTTGAAATCTCCCTGGGCGATTTCGTTTCCGAATTTACGGAACGGGTTCACATACGACCTGAATATATTGCCTCCGTAATTGTCTTGCCCGATATCCCTTCCAAATTCGACCCACAGCGCCGATAACAGAAAGCTCCATTTTCCGCTTGAATATCTGCTAAGAAAAACTATTTCCCGAAAATTTGTTCCAATGGGATGGGCGAGACTTTGGTTGAGATGACCATAGTTTTGAAGTACGCTTCCATGCGTATAGGTAAAAGGACGAGCCTTATTGTATTCGAGCTGAAAATGAAGCCCCGGAATAAATGTGTCAAACGATTTGAAACCGGCCTGTAATCCGTATTTCGTTCCCCACCACCCAAGTTTATTTTGCACTTCGTCTATGAGGAACTCATCCAGCATAGTCGATGCGTAAACTTGTTGTTGTTCGGTTATTTTACCGCAAACACTCAGCCCAAGAAGCACATTGTCTGCAGACCCCTGAGCATATTCAAGCGGGCGATAGAAAATAACCGGGTTGAGGTAACTCAGCTCAAAGCCTCGGTTGGAGAGCGTATCCCTGGCCTGCCATATAACCATTTCGTAAACACTTACGTTTATGCGGGGATGGAGATTCCAGCTTATGGCATGCATGGAAGTAAACTTTTGTCTCCGATCTGAAAATTTTCGTCCGGAAGAAATATCCGAGAGCATGCTGAAGAGATTCACATACCGTATCTTCCATATTTTCGTTGTTATTCTGAAGTAGGGATACGGCGCGGCATTGTGGCTCAAAAGAACACTGCGGTAGCCATCTCCCCAGAAATGCTTTCCTTTTCCCGCTTCGAGATGAAAGTATTTTCCGGCTTGATACCCGGCTTGGCCCTCCCAATAATGCGCACCATATCCAAATTCATCTCTAATGGCATAACCAATTCCGGGCAGAATACGCAGGGAATCGGCAAATTCGGAGAGGTAGTCCTGAGGCCGTTCGCGGTAATAACGATAGAGCGCACCCAAAGACCAGCGATTGCCAGGAGCATAACGGGTTTCCAGTCCGGGAGCCAATGCCCAGTTACCCAATTCTGCAGTTCCTGCCGACCCACCTCCGTAAAGCAGCGCCGAGGGAGAAATGGAAAAATAAGCACTGTCTTTAGTCAGGCTGTCGATGGCCTGCCATTCTTTGTCGAGTGAAGGAATAAATGGCTGTTGCGCGCTGTGAAGTCCGGATTTATAGGAGCGAAGGAAATGCTGCCCAACCCCAAGCGGATCCAGGGCAAATCGGTGCGCGGAACTTTGTGTCCTTGCAGTTAGGGCAATTATTGCAAAAAGCAGTGCGTGAAGATGTTTCATTCCGAATCTGCTATTGGATCAATGGGGATTTTTTTTCGGAGGGGGATGAAGAAGAGCATCTGTGCCAGGCCTGCCGCTGCTCCCCCCACGATAAGAAAAGATACATTGGGAGAATGATGTGGCATCATGAAGCTTAATAAAATTATCAGGATGCTGTACGAGTATAAAACAGCTACGATCTGCCGGTGATTCAGCCCCAGAGCCATAAGCCGGTGGTGGATATGGTTTTTGTCAGCCGCAAATGGTGATTTACCTCTGGCGGCGCGTACAAGGAAGACACGGAGCGTATCTATCAGGGGATAGGCTAGCGTAGCCATAGCCAAAACGGGTTTGGAAACTCCTTTCATGGCAAGGGGAACAGTTAAAAGGTCGTGCTCGACTAAATTCACGGCCAGAACGAAAAGCGTCACGCCAATTATGAGCGAACCTGAATCCCCCATGAAAATCCTAGCGGGATTGAAGTTGAAAAAAAGAAATCCCAATAGGGAGCCGCCGAGTCCAGCCGCCAAAAGTGCAGAAGTCAGTTCGCCGGTGCGGTAAAACCATAGCGCAAAGGTAATGGAGGCAATTAGGCCTGCGCCTGCGGCCAATCCATCTACGCCATCAATGAGATTCATGGCGTTTACAATTACGATGTAAGTAAACATGGAAAGCATAATACTTGCCCATAGCGGAATATCGTAAATTCCAAATAATCCACTGAACCCCGTTATGCGAATGTCGGCCATCAGCACCAGAATGCTTCCAACAAACATATGGATGAGCAATTTTTTCGACGGGCTAACTCCGATGATATCGTCCTTTATCCCCATGAAGAACAGAATAAACATGGAGGCCACTAGGTATTTGAACTCTTTTAGGGCAGAGAACATGTTATAATTAATACCGAATTGATATTCCCCATTGGAAGGAAACCAAAGGCAATAGGCAATAATTGTTCCTGCAAAGAGCATAATTCCCCCTAGTGTAGGAATCGAACGGCGATGAACCTTTCGAGCTTCTTTGGGCTCGTCAACCAAATGTTTCAGTTTAGCAACCTTAATTAGACTTGGAGTCGCTAATACTACCATTACAAATGCTGTTAGAAATCCTAATACCAGTTCTTTCACAATAGGGCAGATTTTAAGTTCGATGTATTAAAAATCCCAGTATTCATTATATAGAGAGGTCTTTAGCCCCAGCCTAAGCCATTCCGTTCGATATGAACGATCTTCCCAGGTGTTGTTTCGCCCTGTATAGGCCAGTTCAATCCTCAGGTTCGTTTTAGGATTAATCAGCCACCCCAGTCGTAGGTCGAGTTGATTCAAGTTGAAGGACGGACGATTCCCGATTTCCGTTGTGTTCAGGTCTTCCTCAGGAATTAGCGGGTTATTAAATGGCATCGAAGACCGTTCATGCCAGGTGTATCGGAATTCGAAGAATACCCGTCGGAAACGGTAGTGCAATTCGCCTACGATTTCGCTCATGCCCGGACCGGCGGGATGCCCAAGGGGCTGGTTAAAGTGTACATAGTTTTGAAGCGGAAAAGGACTGGCGTAAACTCTATCGCTCAGTAGGTTGTATTCAAGAAGTAAATTTAATCCTTCAAGTCCGAGTCGGTAGGTTTTAATTCCGGCCTGAAACCCCATTCGCGAAGAGGAAATGTCGTCGCTTAAGGCCTGCCCGTATACATGTATTTTTGGGTGAACCCTCACCCTCACGTTTAAGCCGGCAAGTGTATTGTTTTTACCATTCATTCCAAAGAAAGCCGAATTGGCTAGTGGAATTGGGTTAAACATGAGGGGGTGTAAGCCTTGGGTGCCACTGCTGTCCCATCGCTGCCAGATGGTGGCATCGAATAAGCCTACTTCAAGCCAAGGTGTAGGAGCAAAGCTAACATAATGAAATCCAATTGCCTTGCGCTTAAAAAGGCTTTCAGGAACTTCTCCCAGTGGTAGCCGCTCCAGGTTCTGCAGCCCCGCATGAAACCAGGTAAATGTCCATTTTCCATTGGGATGTCTGAGGTTACTGCCAATGTAAGGGTAATTGAATGGAGCATCGGATAGCAGTAGCGACCGATAACCATGTCCAATAAATTTTTTTCCATTTCCCGTTTCCAGATCAATCCATGATGCCGGGCTGTAGCTTAAAATGGAAGTAGAAAAACCGAAGTCGAAGCCTATTACTTTAAACTCTTTTTGCCGGCCCATCCCGGGAATTATTTGTAAGCTATCAGCAAAAATTTTCCACCCTTGAGGTAATACAATCTGGTTCTCCAGAAAGGTGGATTGTAAGCGAATGGTTTTACCTATTTCGGCCTGTATAATAAGTCCACGCGTATTGCGGGTAAGTCTAACCGTATCGGCGTACGACCCTGTGTCGGCTAAATCATCCATCCATTGAAGATCCAAAAGGGGATCTATGCTCAGGTAAAAGTCTTTTTCCTTTACCTCAAGGAGGTGGTCGCGAAATAGTTTAACCTGAGCGAGGTAGTAATAGCGGGCAGAGTCGATAAAAGCATATTCTTCCGTAGGCTTGATTCGCCTAAGATCGAAGGGCCTCAGCCCGAAATGGTTTAGGGTATCTGTGTGTAGGTTGGCCCTTTCGCTAAGCCTAATATTATAGCGTTCCGGAAATTGAAATCCCTGCTGAGCTAAAGGCATCTGCGAAAATGCCAGTAGCCAGAAAAGAATCTGAATTAGGCGATTAAACCTTTTCAAGGGAGTTGCAATAGGCCTCATACGTTGCCTTAATTCCTTCTTTCAGACCAATATGATGTTTCCAGCCCATGGCATGTACTTTGCTTACATCCATGAGCTTGCGAGGGGTTCCATCAGGCTTGGCCATGTTCCAGACAATATTACCTGCGTAGCCAGTTATCTCTTGGATAAGTTCCGCCAGCTCCTTTATGCTTAGGTCTTCCCCTGTGCCGACATTAACAAATTCCCGATCACTATATTCTTTCATAAGAAATAAGCATGCCGCCGCCAGATCGTCTACATGTAAAAATTCCCTTTTGGGTGAACCCGAACCCCAAACTTCTACCACGGGCCGACCTTCGGTTTTTGCCTCATGAAATTTTCTAAGAAGAGCCGGAAGCACATGGCTGTTTTGTAGATCATAGTTATCATTAGGACCGTATAAATTGGTTGGCATTGCCGAAATGAAATCACAGCCATATTGGTCGCGGTAAGCTTCGCAGAGTTTTATTCCTGCAATTTTTGCAATAGCATATGGCTCATTGGTGGGTTCTAGCAGGCCTGTTAGCAAATGCTCTTCTCGCATAGGCTGAGGGGCATGCTTGGGATAAATGCATGATGAACCGAGGAAGAGTAGTTTTTTAACCCCATATTTCCAGGCAGAATGGATTATATTGCTCTCTATCATTAGGTTATCATAAAGGAAGTCGGCCCTATACGTGTTGTTTGCCTGAATACCCCCGACTTTAGCGGCAGCAAGAAAAACATACTCTGGCCTTTCCTGGGCAAAAAATGCTTCAACCCGTGATTGATCGCGAAGGTCGAGTTCAGCAGAAGACCTTCCGATTAATGAGCTATATCCCCTTTGCTCTAAGAGGCGCAAAATGGCAGATCCCACCATTCCGCGATGACCGGCAATGTAAATGCGGCTATTATTTTGCATGCTTCTTATTGGAGTTCAAATATAAACTTTCCCTTGAGGGGAAAAGGTCGGTAAAGAAGTCCTTAGTATGCAAAAAGTGGGAAATGACCAGCGAATTGCTTCACCTCCCTATGTATTGCTGCAAGGGCCGTTTCGTTGCCGGTGTTATTCAAAGCATCCACGATAAATGTGGCTATGCGCTCCATTTCGGCTTCGCGCATTCCCCGGGTAGTTACCGCAGGGGTTCCGATACGGATTCCCGAAGTAACTAGTGGAGAGCGTTTGTCGAATGGCACCATGTTTTTATTAACGGTAATTCCCGCTTTTCCCAGCGCGGCATCTGCTTCTTTTCCTGTAAGTCCGGTTTCGCTGAGGTCGAGAAGCAGGCAGTGGTTGTCGGTCCCGCCGCTTACGATGGTGTAGCCCTGTGAAACAAGAGCGCTTGACAATCGTTGAGCATTAGCGACTACCTGTCTGCCATAATCAGCAAAGCTGCTGTCAAGGGCTTCCCCAAAAGCAATCGCCTTGGCGGCAATGATGTGTTCGAGAGGGCCACCTTGCAGCCCGGGGAAAACACCGCTGTCAAGTAAAGAACTCATCAAACGTAGTTCGCCTTTGGCAGTTGTAAGGCCAAGTGTATTGGGAAAGTCCCGCCCCATCATAATCAATCCGCCCCTGGGGCCTCGGAGTGTTTTATGTGTGGTAGTTGTTACGAAGTGGCAATGCGGAAGCGGATCGTTGAGCAAATCTGCCGCAATGAGACCCGCCGGATGAGCGATGTCTGCCAGCAGTAATGCACCTATTTCATCTGCGATGTTGCGGAATTCAGCATAATCCCAGTCTCTGGTGTATGCGCTGGCGCCACAGATAATTAAAGCGGGTTTCACTTCCAGCGCTTTTTCCCGCACTTTTACCATATCCACTCTCCCGCTGTCGGGTTCTACCCCATAAAAATGAGCTTCGTATAACTTTCCGGAGAAGTTTACCGGAGATCCATGGGTAAGATGGCCTCCATGACTGAGATTGAATCCCAGAATTTTATCGCCTGGCTTAAGCACACTCATCATTACCGCAGCATTGGCACTAGCTCCAGAATGCGGCTGAACATTAGCCCAGGCAGCGCCAAATAATTCACAAACCCTCGAGATGGCTATACTTTCTATTTCGTCAACGAATTCACAACCTCCATAATAGCGCTTGCCCGGAAGTCCTTCGGCATATTTGTTGGTAAGTACCGAACCCATGGCCTCCAAAACAGCGTCACTCACAAAATTTTCGGACGCGATTAGTTCGATCCCGCTTATCTGTCGATCTTTTTCTTTGGCGATAAGACCAAAAACCTCAGAATCTTTTCTCATAGTGTTGAATTATTAGAACAAAGGTGCGAATTCTGCACCGAACAGCGGATTATCTTTGCGGGTTAATCCGGGTTCAATCGAAAAATAGCGCATGGCAAAGGAATTTAGTAACAGGCTGGCAAATGAGAGTAGTCCCTACCTTCGGCAGCACGCCCATAATCCAGTGAACTGGTATCCTTGGGGGGCAGAGGCGCTGAATCTTGCCAAAGAGGAGAATAAATTACTTCTTATAAGCATAGGTTACAGCAGTTGTCATTGGTGCCATGTAATGGAAAAAGAAACCTTTGAAAATAAAATGGCGGCAGATTACATGAATCGTCATTTTGTAAATATTAAAGTTGACAGGGAGGAGCGTCCCGACCTCGATCAGATTTATATGTCAGCTGTTCAGATAATGACCGGCCGTGGGGGATGGCCTTTAAATTGTTTTGCTCTGCCCGATGGAAGGCCGGTTTACGGGGGTACTTATTTTCCTAATGACCAATGGATGCATATTCTCAGGGCGCTGGTAGAAATGCAGCAGCAGGAACCAGCGAAAATGGAAGAGTATGCGAGCAGGCTGACCGAAGGAGTCGGGCGCGGCGAATTGCTGCCTAGGTCAGAGGAGAAGAGGCCCATACAGCCGGAAGTTATCCGGGAACTTGTAGAGGCATGGAAATCAAGTGTCGACATGGTTCGAGGGGGCCCCAATCGGGCACCGAAATTTCCTTTGCCCAATAGCCTGGAATTTATGTTCCGGTATCAGAAAAGACATGGCGATACGGTATTGCGGGATTTTGTGCTGCTAACCCTTAGGAAAATGGCATTGGGTGGAATATTCGATCAGGCCGGAGGCGGTTTTGCTCGTTACAGTACCGATGTGTATTGGAAAGTACCGCATTTTGAAAAGATGTTATACGATAACGCTCAGTTGTTAAGTGTATACGCTATGGCATGGGCGGAAACCGGCGATCTCCTTTTTAAGGACACCATCGAAATGACTATTGGTTATTTAAACCGGGAAATGCTGCATAGTCAGGGCGCTTGGTTTAGTGCCCTGGACGCGGATTCTGAGGGCGAAGAGGGGCGCTTCTACGTTTGGACCTTAAGCGAATTACAAGCTGCGTTGGGAGACCAATATGGCCTCGCAGAGAAGCATTTTCATTTCGATGAAATGGGCCATTGGGAGCATGGTAATTATGTCTTAATGCGCCAAGACAATGCTTCCCTGTTATTCAGCCAAGACCCTTTATACAACGATGGCGAAATTAGCTTGTTGAGAGAAAGGTTACTCGCAGTTAGAGGAAATCGTCAGCGCCCGGGACTTGACGATAAAATCCTGTGTTCTTGGAATGCACTCACTATCAAAGGTCTCTGCGATGCCTCCAGGTATCTTCGGCGAAAGGATTTTTTAGAAATGGCTCTTCGATGTGGCAATTTCATTAGGAGAAATTTGCTTCGTGAAGATGGTGGGCTTTGGCATACCTGGAAGGAGGGAAAACCCTCGGTGAACGGGTATCTTGAAGATTACTGCTTTACAGCGGAAAGCTTTATTTCTTTATACGAATTGACATTCGACGAGAGTTGGCTGCATGAGGCCAAACAACTTGCAGATTATACACTGGACCATTTTTTCGACCCTGTAAGAGGTATGTTCTGGTTTACCTCAGCCTTGGACCCGCCATTAATTGCCCGAAAACAAGAGGTGATGGACAACGTTTTACCGGCCTCAAACTCATCCATGGCTAAAGTGTTGTTCTTGTTGGGCAGGATATTTGATAATCCCAAGTATTCGGACGTGAGCGCTCAGATGCTTAGTAATGTCTTGCCCGCGATGGATTACGGACAGAATTTTTCTAATTGGGCAATACTACATGAGTGGTTTGAAGGGCCTTTCGTTGACGTAGCAATAACCGGTTCGGACGCAGCATCACTAGGGGAGCATATGGTAGCGGAATTTCATCCCTGTAGCTTAATAGCGGGAAGCATGGGAGACTCCGAACTTCCTTTACTACGGGAGCGAACCGAAGCATCCGGAGGCATATTTGTCTGTGTGGACAAAACATGCCTTTTGCCTACAAATGAACCCGAAATTGCACTGAAATATATCGAAGAACATGCGCGCTGATTTTTGTGCTTTTTTGTTGCTCGGAATGATTTCAATGGGGCTGAAGGGGCAGGTGTTTAATTCAGAAGTGGCTAACTTCCAAACGGATCGCCTGGATTTCGATGAAAGGTACATTCGTACAAACGGAATCAGCTATGTTAAGGTTAGATATCAGAATAAGGCCCCTGGAAAACCGCTTGCTAACTTACCGGATGTTGATGAGTATTACTTCGATGAACAGGGAAGAATGATTCAATTGAAGTTGGTTCGGACGGTCGATATTCGTGATATTGGAAAAACGGCCGACACGACAGTAATACTGAATCGGTACAACGGCAATGTATTGCTTTCTCAGACTTCGCGAGATCGATATGGAGAATATGTGCAGGAGTGGAAGTGCGACGCCGAGGGCCGTTATGTCGCTAAGAATATCTACCGTAATAATGTATTAATTTCTGCAGAAACGGCAGAATGGACTGGAAATCGATGTCGCTGGCTCAATGGGGAGGGAAGACCCTACCGCGATGAGTGGGAGGAGATCAATTCGCTGGGATATGTGCTTAGTCGATATTCCCTGTTATTGGTTGTAGACCATTTGAGCGAAATCGTTTATAGTTATGACCAGCGCGGCAGAATAACTGAAGTTACAGAGCGCCGGCCTGATGGAAGTAGGCATCGTTTCAAGTATTTTTATTCAGAACCTGGCGAATTGCTTCAGGTTCAAACCCGCCGCAACGAAGTTCTCCGCAATGAAATAGAGATTCTTTATAATGAAGGCCTGCCTGAAGCCTTCATTATTCGTGAACCCGAAACCAATTTTATGAGGATTGGTAAATTTGAGATAAAACGAAACCCATGATACTAAGGCATTTTCGATTGAGATTGATTGTTCTAACGGCGTTGCTTTCGATTGTAATTTCGGAGGCGCCGGCACAAAAGGAACGTTCCCCAAGCCCACGACAGCAGGCTAAAGAGCAAGCAAAACTTCAAAAAGAGAGGGAAGTAAAAATTGACAAGGAAATAAAGGCACGTGAGGAATACCATGATGCCATTCAGGATAAAGCTACCAGGAAAAGAATGAAGCAAAATGAGCGAAAGTCTCGCCGGATTTCAAGGGGTAAGTCAGCTCCTTTTTACCATCGTTGGTTTCGTAGGAATTGAGAAAACATCCCTTACCGTGTATTTTATTGCAGGCAGAAAAATCGTCAATAGTTCATCTGCAATGCGTCGTCGAAATACTGGAAAGAACTCATAATTGCTTAGATTTGAATAGGATACATTGCAGGAGTCATCCTTGCGTTTTTGTTCTTCTCACAGGTTTTTGGGGATAATTGCGAACAGACATTTGGGATGAATAAATTTCTATATTTACGCCCGTTTGTTGACTGAGTAGAAGCAACCTTTAAACCGAACAAGTATGTCACGGAAATTTTACGCGGGTATCGTATTCTCTATATTTTTTGTGGGGCAGGCTTTAGCCCAGGTAGGGTCAGGAACTTTGAAGGGTAAAGTAACCGACGCCGATTCTAAGGAACCGCTTCCTTTTGTGAACATCGTGGTATTGCTCAATGGTAAGCAGGTAACCGGAAGCAATACTGATTTCGATGGTGAGTATACAGTTAAGCCCATTGAACCCGGAACGTACGATGTGTTGTTCAGTTATGTAGGGTACAATGCCAAGCAAATTTCAGGCGTTAAAATTAATGCTAATAAAATTAGTTTTCTTGACGCGGCTCTTTCTTCGGGAATTCAATTGGAAGAAGTGGAGGTAGTGGAATACAAAACACCCCTTATCGATAAAGATGGTGGAGCATCGGGTGGTACTGTTACGAAAGAAGATATTCAGAAAATGCCGGGAAGGTCGGCAGAATCTATTGCCGTTACAGTGGCGGGTGTCAATGATGCAGGTACCGGAGGAGGTATTTCTGTACGAGGCGCCCGTACGGATGGAACCTGGTACTACATAGATGGTATTAAAGTCAGAGGATCGACCTCTCTTCCGAAATCGGCAATTGAAGAAATTTCGGTTATTACCGGTGGGGTTCCTGCCAACTATGGCGATGCTACCGGCGGAATCATCAACATTACCACTCGTGGGGCTTCTTCTTTCTACTTCGGGGGTGTTGAAGTAATAACATCCGGCTTTAAGTCAGGAGAAAAGGCGGTAGGACTCGATAGTTATGGATATAACCTTGTTGAGGGCTTCCTGAGCGGACCTCTTTTCTGGAAGAAAAATGAGAGCGGAGAAAAGGAGCGTCCCCTCCTAGGATTCTTCATTTCTGCCAACTACAATAGCGTGGTAGACCCTCGGCCAACGTTTGGTGGAGTTTACAGAATTTCAGACGCGGCGCTTCAAGGGGTGCTCGATTCTCCACTGCGTCCTTTCATTACCGATGAAGGAGAGGTGAATGGTACTACACGAAATGCGGAATTTTTGCTAAGCGACAGCTTTGAGAAAATTACTACTCGACTTAATTCCAATTCCCGCAATATGAGCCTCGCGGGTAAAATTGATGTAAGCACGACACCAACAATCAACCTCACTTTTGGGGGATCGGCTAACTACAACCAAAGCAATGCTTTCTCCTATGGCAATATGCTTATGAACTGGGATAACAATGCTGAAGTAACCCAGCTCGACTGGAGAGCATATGGTCGTTTTAGTCAGCGCTTTATCGACTCAGAAGAGGAAGCGGAAGCATCTGCTCTTAAGAACGTCTTCTATTCGGTAATGGTCGACTACTCCAGAACCTATGATAGAAGTTGGGATCCTAGACATCAGGACAACTTTTTCAAGTACGGTCATTTGGGAACGTTCGATCTAAGTACGCGAATTCCTTTCGGTCCAGTTCTGGATCAGTTTGGTAATCTTGATTATTACGAACGCAACGGTGAACAGGAGGAGTTATATGTAGCATTTACGCCGTCTGAATACAATCCTGATTTAGCATCCATAAATAACCAATATTTTGGTTTATTCCCTAATGATCAACTGAGCGCCGATCAGATTCAGTTCCTTCAAAGTAATCCAAACACCTTCGTTGAGACCGGGGCATATACCAACCTGCTGGAAATTCAGCAGGGAGGGGCTCTATTGAATGGCCAAACCCCAAATGGTGTTTATGGCCTTTGGAGTTTTCCGGGTACGCCGAATAACGGATATTCTGAGTTTACTAATACCCAGGCCAGGATTTCAGCAACGGGTTCAGCAGATATTGGCGATCATGCCGTTCAAATTGGCTTTGAATATGAGCAACGTCGTGATGCCGGATTTTCTCTTGCTCCTGTTGGCTTGTGGACGCTGGCTCGCTTGAATACGAATTTCCATATCCAGGAAATCGATACATCCTCTATTGCGTATCAGTTTCAAATTGGACAGGACGATTACATAGTATATGATCGTCTTAATACACTAAATGATCAGCGCTCGGTAGACCGGAACTTGCGAATTGCCTTGGGTCTGGATCCGAATGGTGATGACTTTATTAACGTTGACGCTCTCGATCCTGAAATTTTTACGCTTGATATGTTCTCTGCCGACGAATTGTTGAACCAGGGAAATAATTTGGTGAATTATTATGGATATAACCACTTTGGAAAAAGACAGACTGCTCTTCCTACGCTGAATGACTTTTTTACGGAAAG
>Ga0315906_10006152_pt1 | contig 14893 bp, 14 predicted proteins | sample LakEriMetagenome_4_FD_203526 | JGI IMG/M metagenome (GOLD analysis project Ga0315906, IMG submission 203526) | Freshwater fungal communities from buoy surface, Lake Erie, Ohio, United States - Buoy 2 MA122 | ecosystem: Environmental > Aquatic > Freshwater > Lake > Lake biofilm | place: USA...
CTCAGCTTCATGATGCGTAGTTAATTGATTGGTCGGGTCGGCAGTAATAAATAAAAACTTCGCCAAACTTAATTGTCCCGTTCCTAATATATGATTGGCAATCGTGAGTAGTTCAGCCGGTTGTTTTGTCGGCGAGTAAGGTGTATACCTTTCACTTCCAATAGCAAGCAAAAGGGGATGGACGCCTGCTGCATCAACGGCATGGACTTCCTTCACACCCGGTATTTCCTTTGGGATGGCAGTCCCGGTCATTTCATGAATCAGTTGTCCAAAGGATGTGTCTTCCTGTGGTGGTCGACCTACAACGGTAAAAGGCCAGATGGCGTTTTTTCTGGCATAGACCTTATGCACTTTCATCAAAGGAAAAGGGTGCTGTAAACTATAATAACCCAAATGATCACCAAAAGGACCTTCAGGTTTATTATCTCCGGGCATCACTTCACCAGTTATCACAAAATCTGCATCGGTGCTAACGGCATATCCATCTTTATAAGTATATCGAAATCTTCTGCCTGCCAGTAGGCCAGCGAAGGTCATTTCACTTAATTCCTCCGGCAAAGGCATTACAGCAGAGACGGTATGAGAAGGGGGTCCGCCGACAAACACACTAACCTTTAAAGGTATGCTCATTTTATTGGCCTTGGTCTGATGGACACCAATGCCTCTGTGCAATTGATAATGCAGTCCAATTTCTTTATCGAGTTGATAATCATTCCCAGAAAGCTGAATGCGGTACATACCTAAATTCGACTTCATAATACCCGGTTGTTCGGGGTCTTCGGTATAGACTTGGGGCAAGGTGACGAATGCACCACCATCCATAGGCCAATGGTGAATCAATGGCAAATCAGAAATCTTAATTTCTTCAAAAAGAACTGGCTTTTGAATGGGATTTTTAAGGGGAAGAGCTTTGAAAGCAGCAAAAAGAGCATCTAAATTTTTGATGGGATGCTTGAAGGCATCCATGGGGTTGTTCTTGATTGCGATTAAACGCTGAACACTTTCTAAGGTATCTCGGAAGATAAAACGACTTCTCTCTAAAGAACCAAAAAGGTTGGAAACTGCTCTGAATTTAGAACCTTTGACATTTTCAAAAAGTAGCGTGGGACCACCTGCTTCGTAAACCCGGTGGTGGATGGTAGCCATTTCAAGATGGGGATCGACTTCTTCAGTCACCCTGACCAAATGACCATTCCTTTCTAGATCCAAGAGGCATTCTTCCAGTGATTTGTAAGCCATTTGGACGAGGATTTAGTTTTGTTTACGAAGGAAACAACTAAAGTAAAAACCGACATAAACTTTATAAGTCTATGTCGGTCAATTATTTAAATTCTTTCAAAAGACGAGAAGAAGAAATTGCCCTCAATCTGAGCATTCTCATCACTGTCACTTCCGTGGATAGCATTTTCCCCAACACTTTTCGCATAAAGTTTACGGATGGTTCCATCTTCAGCATTTGCTGGGTTGGTAGCTCCAATCAACTTGCGGAAATCTTCTACTGCGTTGTCTTTTTCCAAAATAGCAGCAACGATTGGCCCACTGCTCATGAAATCAACAAGCTCTCCATAGAAAGGTCTTTCCTTGTGAACCGCATAAAATTCACCAGCTTTTTCAGCTGACAATTTTGTCAGTTTCATGGCAATTATTTTAAATCCTGCCGCTTCGATGTGCTTAAGAATGGATCCAGTATGTCCGCTTGCGAAGGCATCTGGCTTAACCATGGTAAATGTTCTGTTACTCATATCCTTACTTGTTTTAGGAATGCAAAGGTAAAACAAGACCTATCATCACCCAAGTAAAAAGCCTGTTAATTGGATTTCAATATTTTGGATATTACATTTGCAGTCCATCATGAAAGAAATTAGCCACGTTTTTGAATCGCTCAAGCCTACAGACCCGGTTGTAATCAACATGCACCAAAAGCCAGATCCTGATGCAATGGGTTCAGCCTTAGGACTTTATCATTTTATCAAGAAACTTGGGAACCCTGTTGTTGTGATTTCTCCAACAAATTGGGCCGATTTCTTGAAATGGATGCCAGGGATTGAGGATGTGATTGATTTTGAATCGAAGGGAGAACTGGCTAGAAAATACCTTTCGGCCGCAAAATGGTTGTTTAGTCTCGACTATAACCATTTTAACCGAACAAGGTATATGGAAGGTGTCTTGATCCAAATGGAATGCAAAAAGGTCTTGATCGATCACCACAGGGAACCCCAAACGGAGTGTTTCGACTTCGGGTATAGCGACATCACGAAAAGTTCTACATCAGAAATGATCTATGATTTCATTGTGCTTTCGGGTAAAAAAGAGCTGATCGACCAAAATATTGCTGCTTGTTTGTATGCTGGTGTAATGGCTGACACCGGATCTTTTAGGTTCTCGTCTACTAGTCCCGATACCCACAAAATGATTGCAGAACTGCAGGCATACGATATAGACCATCCTAGGATTCACTCCAATGTGTACGATAATTTCCAGGAAAACAGACTTCGTTTCATTGGTCACGTTCTTTTGAACAGGATGGAAATACTGTATGATCACAATGCTGCTATCATAGCGATACCAAAAGCAGATATTCTTAAGTTTCACATCAAGACTGGCGATACCGAAGGATTGGTCAATTATCCGCTTTCCATACAAGGAATTGAGATGGCAGCTCTTTTGATTGACAGGGACGAAGAGAGAAAATGGTCGTTTAGAAGCAGAGAGACCTTTGATTGCAATACCTTTGCACGGAAGTATTTCGAAGGAGGAGGACATTTTAATGCTTCTGGAGGAAGAAGTAATTTATCAGTAGACGAAAATGTAAAGGCATTTAAAAAAGCACTAATAGAATTTACATCTAATAACAACAACAAATAAAATGAAAAAAACAGCACTGCTTTTAACAGCATTATCCATTTTCATGCTCAATGCATGCACAAACATTGGGTTTGATAAAACAAAATCCGGCTTGGAATACAAAATCATTTCAGGCAGTGGAGAAGGTGAAAAACTTGCTCATGGTGATATTGTAAAATTTGAATACAGAATTACTTTCAAAGATTCAATGGTGATGAATTCTTATGATTTCATGCCAGTATATGATCAAGTGGACAGCGTTGGTCGCTACCACGATTTTTCTGAATTTCTTACAAAAATGAAAGTAGGAGATAGCGCAGTAAGCTACCAGCTATTTGATTCTTTGGAAAAGAATTCTCAATTTGGTGTACCTCCTTATATGAAGAAAGGCGACAAACAGCAAATGACCATCAAAATCATTGGTGTGTTCAAACCAAAAGATGGTAAACAAGCAAGAGACTATGCAATTGAAGACTACAATAACGAGATGGATAAGTATAAGGGCCGTGAACTTGCAGAAATTGAGAAATACCTTCAATTGAAAAAAATCAATGCTGAAAAAGTAAACAACAATCTATATGTTGTGATTGATCAAGAAGGTACTGGAAAGCAGGCAGATTCTGGTCAGCTTGTAGGTATCAAGTACAGCGGTTATGGATTCGATGGCCAGTATTTCGATTCAAATACCGATTCAACAAGACAAACACAAAAACATCCTTTGGATACTTTCTTCTTCGTTTCAAAAGCTGAAGGTGCTATCGCTGGTATGTTGGAAGGGATTACCAGATTCAAAAAAGGTTCTAAGGGAAGAATGTTTATCCCATCATTACTTGGTTATGGCCCACAAGGAAACCCACCAGCCATTAAGCCTAATCAAAACCTCATTTTTGATGTAGAAGTTGTTGAAGTGAAGGATTTGGTAAGAGCGCCAATGCCTCAAATGCCTCAAAATCCACAATAGTTTTAACAACCAGTTTGTTACATATAAAATAAGGAGTACCATTGTACTCCTTATTTTATTTTGACCTTAACTGTTTAAATATTTGTACAACTTCTCTTGCTTCTTTTACATCATGTACTCTTAAAATATGAGCTCCCTTCATCAGTGCAACAGTATTAAGTGAAGTTGTTCCATTTAAGGCATCTTCAGGAGTTGAACCTAGTAATTTATAGATCATCGATTTTCTGGAAATGCCAACCAATATGGGCAAATTAAATTGGTGAAGCTTTTCCAGTTCATTCATCAACTGATAATTGTGCTCAATTGTTTTCCCAAAACCAAATCCCGGATCCAGAATCACTTCTTTGATTCCCGCTTGTTGCATCTCATTAATCTTGTCTTTAAAAAAAGAAATCACTTCTTCTGTAACATTCCCATATTGCGGCGCAACTTGCATGGTTTCTGGTCGCCCTTGCATATGCATACAGATATAGGGCACATTTAATTTAGCAACCGTTGACAACATCTTACTATCCATATTGCCTGCACTGATATCATTTACAATATAAGCACCATGTTGAATAGCAAAAGAAGCCACTTCCGATTGGGTAGTATCAATAGAAATCCATTGATTGGGATAGGCGTTTTTAATATAATTTAATGCCCCTTTAACCCTTATAATTTCTTGTTCCGTTTCAATTTGAACAGCACCTGGCCTCGTACTTTGTCCCCCTACATCTATAATATCAACCCCTTCAGCAACCATCTGATCAATCTTTATTTGCAGCTCAGACAATTGCAGCGACCTGCTATCTTCAAAAAAGGAATCATCTGTACAATTTAATACTCCCATCACCAGGGGTGAATTTATATTTAGTTGCTTGCCATTGGAATTCAGTGTGAACATGATTTTCTTTCCTATTTTTGCCGTGCTGCAAAGCATCATTACAATGAGCACAACCACAAATATACAATACGATCAAGCCTTAACTTCCTGTAAAGACATCTTTATCAAGAAGACAAAGGATTATGGTACATCCTGGCGCTGTTTGAGAATTATCTCTATTGCTGATCAGATTTTCATCAAAGCCATGAGGATAAGAACTATTCAGGAGAAAAAAACACAAAAGGTGCAGGATGATATCTCTGCAGAATTCAGAGGCATTGTCAATTATGGTATAATCGGCTTAATCCAATTGGAAATAGGGGACAGTGAAGTGCAGGAATTAAACGTTGGTGAAGTAGAAGCACTGTATAATCAGAATGCTGATTTTGCCAAGACTACCATGCTCGACAAAAACCATGATTATGGCGAAGCCTGGAGAGATATGAGCCAGGAAAGTTTTGTTGATTTGATCATCATGAAACTGGCAAGGGTGCGTCAGATATTATCCAATGATGGAAAAACAATCATTAGTGAAGGTATTGACGCCAATTTTGTAGATATCATCAATTATGCCTTATTCGGATTGATACTTATAGGTGAAGAAAAGCCTGGTCATTCATCCTAAAACGACTAACATGCGCTTGCTTTTAAATGCAATCAGAATTTTTGTAGGGGTGCTATTTATTTTCAGTGGATTGATCAAAGCAAATGATCCGCTGGGATTGAGTTACAAAATGCAAGAATTCTTCGAAATCTGGCACATGGATTTTCTAAATCCGTATACGCTTGCATTTTCAATTTTGATGATTGCTTTTGAAATCATTGCAGGTTTTGCTGTTATTATCGGATGGCAGTTCAGGTTGTTCAGCTGGTTGCTTTTTTTATTGATTATTTTCTTCACCTTCCTCACAGGCTATGCAGTTTTATCTGGAAAAATAAAGGAGTGCGGATGTTTTGGAGATTGTATCAAGCTTACTGCAGAACAGTCGTTTGCAAAAGATATCATCTTGTTTGTTTTGATTGGATTTTTATTGATCAAAAGAGATCAGATCAAAGCGTTCTTTGCACCATTGGTCTCTATTGTCTTACTCGTATTAATTACCATTGGTTCATTTGCTATGCAATGGTATGTACTTGAGCATTTGCCTTTATTTGATTGTCTACCCTATAAAAAAGGAGTGGATATCGAAGAAAAAATGCAGATTCCAGCTGGTGCAATTCCAGACAGTACCGTCATCAATTTTGTTTATCAAAAAGATGGCAAGGAAATGGAATTTGACGCTGAACATTTTCCGGAAGATTTCAACGACAGCGCCTATACTTTTGTAAAGCGCTATGACAAAATTGTTCGCAAAGGCAATGCAGAACCAGCGATTAAAGATTTTGTCATTATGACCTCTTCTGGAATTGATACAACAGTTGCAATATTGAGCGACCCAAGAGAGATGCTGGTTCTGTTTGTAAGAAAACCATCCGAAGGCGCATCTGAATGGATTACTTCTTTTCAGGAAATTGTAAGTTATTCAAAAACAAATAGCAGACCGTTAATTGCAATTACACCTGCATATGAAGAATTAACAACCTTGTTTTCCGATCAAAAAATTGATATCCCAATTTTCAAAAGTGATTTGGTAGCGGTAAAAACAGCAGCAAGGTCCAATCCAACTTTATATAAAATTCAACAGGGTGTTATAATAAACAAATGGGGAAAGGCAGATTTAGAGCAAGCTATAAGGTAGTGACTATGCTATTACAACTTCAGTAATGGTATCTGCACCCATTACTTCATTCACTCTTTCTTTGATCAGTTCTTTCTGAAATACCAGTTCATTTTTCAGGGGAGCGACTGCAGTATAGATGAATAGCGTTTTGTTTCTAATTTCAATTTTATCTGTATAATTGGAAATGGTTTTACCCATGATCTTTTCCCAGTGATCTTCAACACTGAGCGACTGAATCTGTTGCTTGATTTTGCTGGTCTCAAGAAACTTTTTCACTGCATCTCCTAATGAAATTGCATCTCCCATTTATAATTGAATTAGATGGTAAGTTACACCAAATTGATCAAGTGCTTTTGAAATGCGCTCCTGATGTGTGTCAGTTAAAAAGACTTGCCCTTTGTTTTTTTCGCATACCCATTCAAGGAGTTTTTCCAATCGATTTTGATCAAGTTTCTCAAAAACATCATCCAGCAATAAAATAGGTTCAAACCCTACATTATTTTTCAAGAAATCAAATTCAGCAAGTTTAAGGGCAAATAACATACTTTTTCTTTGACCCTGAGAAGCCATTTGTTTAAAAGGAAGTCCGTTCATGGTCAGCTCAAGATCATCCTTGTGTATACCAATATTTGTCCTTTGTAAGATCAAATCTTTTTGACGGCTCAACAATAAATCATGCTGATAACGCTGTACAGTTGTTGATGGCGCATACGCAAGTTCAGGATTTTCATTTCCATCAGAAATGAATTGAAAAAGTTGATTCACAGACGGAATAAAAGATTCAAAAAATGCTTTTCTCCACTCAATTATTTGACTTCCTAAAGAAGCGAGTTGGTGATCAAAAGTATCCAGAAGGGTAAAATCAATACCATCGATTTCCTGACTTTTCAAGTACTTATTTCTTTCCTGTAAAATCTTCCCATATTGAATCAGGGTTGTGAGATAGGAAGCATTGGTTTGTGAAAGAATGGTATCGATCAATTTTCTTCTTTCCTCACTTGCACCTGAAATCAAAACAACATCGTCTGGTGCTACAAAGACTACGGGAAGTCTTCCAATATGCGCTGAAAACGGAGAAATGTGCTCCCCATCAATTTTAAGCTCTTTTTTATTGTTTTCCCTCAGTAAAAGAGCAACATCCAATTGTTGATGCTGCTTATGGAAACCCGCATCAATACGAAATCCCATTCGGCCGGTTTCAACTGACTGCTGATCAGGTTTACTAAAATAGCTTTTGGTAAAACAGAGGTAGTAAACGGCATCCAGGAGATTGGTCTTACCCCTGCCATTGTCCCCACAAATGGCAGTTACCCTCTCAGGAAATGAAAAATTTGCGGAAGGGTAGTTCCGAAACTGAAGCAGGTTTATATGGGTAATCTGGAGCAAAATTTATGGGAAATGTAAAAATAAGCTAACCCACTAAAATTAATGGCAGAACCTCCTCTGAAAAAGTCAGTTTTATGATTTTCGCAGTATATTTGCGAATCTTTCAGAAAAAGAATCTTTTATCAAATATGGGTTCAATCAAATTTACTAAAGAAACCTACCTCTACTGGTACGAAATGATGCTCTTACTCAGAAGGTTTGAGGAGAAAACAGGACAGCTTTATGGTATGCAGAAAATCAGAGGCTTTTGTCACTTGTACATTGGTCAGGAGGCATTGGCAGCTGGCTGTATGACTGCAACTAGACAAGAAGATCCGTTTATTACCGCTTACCGTGACCATGGTTTAGCACTTGCAAAAGGAATGACAGCCAATTCATGTATGGCAGAACTTTTCGGTAAGGCTACTGGTTGCTCAAAAGGTAAAGGTGGAAGTATGCACTTCTTCGGTGTAAAAGAATACTTTTTTGGTGGTCATGGTATTGTGGGTGCACAAATCGGGACTGGTGCTGGTTTGGCGTTTGCTGAGCAGTACAAAGGGACAGATAATGTGAGCCTTACTTTCTTTGGAGATGGAGCTGCTCGTCAGGGTATGCTTCATGAAACCTTTAACCTGGCAATGCTTTGGAAGCTTCCTGTAATTTTCATTTGCGAAAACAACAATTACGCGATGGGAACTTCAGTGGAAAGAACCTCCAACGTAACTGATATTTATAAATTGGCTGATGCATATGAAATGCCTGCTGATATAGTAGATGGAATGAGTCCAGAAGCTGTTCATGAAGCTGTTGCCCGTGCAGTTAAGCGTGCAAGAGAAGGAGGCGGTCCAACTTTGTTGGAGATGAAGACCTATCGTTATAAAGGTCACTCAATGAGTGATCCTCAAAAATACCGCAGTAAGGATGAAGTTGAGGAGTACAAAGACAAAGATCCGATTGAGCATTGTAAACATGTCTTGCTTACTCAGTTCGAACTGGCAGAGCAAGAAATCGAGGTAATTAATGACCGGGTAAAAGATATCGTTGAGGAATCAGTTCGTTTTGCAGAAGAAAGCCCTTGGCCTAGTGATGATGAGTTGTTGAAGGATGTTTACCAACAAGAAGATTATCCATTTATAGTTGACTAATTCAAAAATTAATACATGTCAGACCACAAAAACATAGAAAACGCAGATCAGGAAACAGTAGATAAGGCCCTTGGATTTTGGCAGGCTTATGGCAAGAAAGTATCCGTTGCAATTGCAGTAATCGTTGTTGCAGTCGGTGGTTTCTGGGCATATGGCAACTTTATTCAAGAGCCAAAAGAAGCAAAAGCCAATGAAGACATTTTCGCTGCTGAGAATTATTTCAGGAAAGATTCATTTGCTTTAGCCCTTAATGGCACTGCTGGTGTTCCAGGTTTTTTGAAAGTAATTGATAAACACAGTGGTACAAAAGCTGCAAACCTTGCTCACCTATATGCAGGTGAATCTTATTTACAGCTTGGAGAATTCCAGAAAGCAATTGACCAATTGAATGCTTTTAGTTCAGGAGGCGCAAAACAAATAGAAGCCAAGGTTGAAGGTTTATTAGGTGATGCTTATGCAGAATTGAAGAAAAATGATGAAGCAATTGATCATTACAAGAAGGCTGGAACCTTGTTTGCAGACGATCAGGCTATTTCATCTGAATACTTGTTCAGAGGTGCTTTATTGTCTGAAATTGCTGGCAAAAATGATCAGGCAATTGAACTGTACCAATTGTTGAAAGATAAGTATCCAAGAACTGAAAAAGGTTTTGTTGTAGATAAATACCTTGCAAGACTTGGTGTTACAAAATAAATGAACGTACACGTTTTTATACCTTGCTTTGTAGACCAGTTGTATCCTACAGCAGGGTTCAACACCATTAAAGTTTTGGAAAAAGCAGGTTGTAATGTTATTTATAACCCAGATCAAACCTGTTGTGGTCAGCCTGCTTTTAATGCAGGTTATTGGGGAGAGGCTAGGGAAGTCTGCAATAAATTCATCAAAGATTTTGAAAATGCTGAATATGTTGTGATGCCCAGTGCATCATGTACAGGATTTGTAAATAACTACTACGATAAAGTTTTTGACAATACATCTAATCACAAGGCCACTAGGGAAATAAAAGGAAAAGTTTTTGAACTCAGTGATTTTCTGGTCAATGTTCTAAAGGTGGTAGATTTAGGAGCAAGTTTAAATGCAACAGCTACATACCACGATTCTTGTGCTGCTTTAAGAGAGTGTAAGATTAAAGAAGATCCACGTACTTTATTGCAACATGTCAAGGGTTTAAATCTTGTTCCACTTCAAGAAAACGAGACCTGTTGCGGTTTTGGTGGAACTTTTGCAGTGAAATTTGAAGGCATTTCTACAGCCATGGGAGAGCAAAAAGCTCAGCATGTACTGGATACAAAAGCCGAATACCTGATATCCACTGATTTAAGCTGTTTGATGCATATCAATGGTGTAATGGAAAAGAAACAAATGCCTGTTAAATGTCTTCATTTGGCAGATGTTCTTGCTAGCGGATATTAAAATTCAACATATGGCATACTGGTTGATTAAATCTGAACCATTCAAATATTCCTGGGATCAATTTGTAAAAGATGGATCAACATTCTGGGATGGTGTGAGAAATTATTTAGCCAGAAACAATCTTAGATCGATGAAAAAAGGTGATCTGGCCTTTTTTTACCACAGCAATGAAGGTTTGGCCATTGTTGGAATTGCAAAAGTCATCAAGGAGTCTTATCAGGATCCAACCACTGAAGAAACTGCATGGCTTGCTGTCGATTTTAAGCCACATAAAAAATTAAAGAACCCAGTTACTTTAGCAGATATCAAAACCAACAAAAAATTAGCCAATATGGCCTTAATGAGATTGGGCCGTTTATCTGTTCAACCTGTCTTGGAAGAGGAGTGGAAAATTATATTGGAAATGGCTGGAGAGAAAGTCTAAAGAACGACTGTTTTTTCTGAAAGAAAGACTTATTCACATTCCTCAAGTTTATTCAGTAAAATCAAGGGATTTATCACCTTTTTTTCGATTAAAAAAGTGGATAAAACATGCTCAATATATTGATTAGAATGCGCCCGAAAAAGAGTAAATTTGTAGACATTAAATTCTATTAAGAACTCCTCTTTTTTTTATCAATAATGGACGAACAAAAACTTCCCGAGCAAACCAATGATACCAACCGTATCATTCCCATCAATATAGAAGAACAAATGAAAGCTGCCTACATTGATTACTCAATGAGTGTCATCGTAGGAAGAGCATTACCAGATGTTAGAGATGGTTTAAAACCAGTACACCGTAGGATTTTATTTGCGATGAATGAGTTGGGAATGGACTACAACAAACCCACACGTAAGTGCGCGAGAATAGTCGGTGAGGTTTTGGGTAAATACCATCCCCATGGTGATACAGCCGTTTATGACGCATTGGTGAGAATGGGTCAAGAATGGAATACAAGATATCCTACAATTGACAAACAAGGAAACTTTGGTTCTCCAGATGGTGAAGGTCCGGCTGCCATGCGTTATACAGAAGCAAGGCTTCAGCGTTTGGCAGGATTCATGATGGAGGATATTGACAAAGAGACAGTTGATTTTCAATTCAACTTTGACGACTCTTTAGAAGAGCCAACAGTGCTTCCTACCAAAATTCCACATCTCCTGATCAATGGTAGCAGTGGTATTGCTGTAGGTATGGCCACGAACATGCTGCCACACAATCTTACCGAAGTAATTGATGGTTGCATTGCGTTCGTTGATAACAGAGAAATTACTATTGATGAATTGATGCAACATGTAAAGGCTCCTGATTTTCCTGGAGGTGGTATTATCTATGGAATGGAGGGTGTTAAAACTGCTATGCACACAGGTAGAGGAAGGGTAGTATTGAGAGGTAAGGTGAGCATTGAAACCAAAGCCAATGGACGTGAACAAATCATCATCACTGAAGTTCCATACCAGGTGAGTCGAGATGTACTTACAGAACGCATTGGACAACTGGTGAACGATAAAATTTTAGATGGCATCACACATGTCAACAATGAATCATCTGAAAATGATGGTACACGTATTGTAATTGATCTGAGAAAAGATGCAGTTGCAAACGTGATTGTGAACCAGATGTATAAATTCACAGATCTGCAAACTTCTTATGGCATCAACAATGTTGCCATCGTAAAAGGCAGACCAAAAATTCTAAACCTTAAAGATCTAATTTCTTCTTTCATCGAATTTAGACATGAAGTTGTTCAAAGAAGAGCAATTTTCCAATTGAAAGAAGCAGAGAAAAAGGCTCATATTTTACAAGGCTATTTGATTGCGCTTGATCATTTGGATGAAGTCATCAAGTTGATCAGAAATGCAGCGAATCCAGAAATTGCCCGTGAAGGCTTGATGTCTCAATTCGGCATGAGTGAGATTCAGGCAAAAGCTGTATTGGAATTGAGGCTCCAGCGTTTAACTGGAATGGAGATCAACAAGATCCGTGAAGAGTATGAAGAGATCATGAAATTCATCAACTATTTGAAGGACTTGTTGGCCGATGAAGGCAAGCGTTATGATTTAATCAAAACAGAACTTCTTGAGGTTAAAGAAAGATTTGGAGATCAACGCAGAACAGAAATTACTTACCTCGACAATGAAGTAAGTATCGAAGACCTGATCAAAGAGGAGGATGTTGTTATCACTGTTTCACATTTGGGATATATTAAGCGTACTCCAGCAGATGAATACAGAGCTCAGAAGAGAGGAGGAAGAGGTTCAATTGGTGGCAAGACCAGACAAGAAGATTATATCGAACATTTGTTTGTCGCTTCCACCCATCATACCCTGATGTTTTTTACAGAAAAGGGAAGATGTTATTGGTTGAAGGTGTATGAAATACCAGATGGTGACAAACAAGGAAAGGGTAGAGCTATTCAGAATTTAATGCAATTGCCTCCGGATGATAAAATAAGAACCATTCTGGATGTAAAGAACTTAAAAGATGAGGCCTTTGTAAACAGTCACTATATCGTGTTATGTACTAAGCAAGGTATCATCAAGAAGACTGAATTATCTGATTTCAGTAGACCAAGAGCAAATGGTGTAAATGCAATTACAATTATAGAAGGGGATCAATTGTTGGAGGCCAAGCTGACTGATGGTAATTCTGAAATCATGTTGGCAGTTAAATCCGGAAGAGCCATTCGATTCCCAGAGGCAAAAGTAAGGGCGACTGGAAGAGGTGCAATAGGTGTTGCGGGTATTGAGGTAGACGATGCAAATGATGAGGTTGTCGGAATGGTTTGTGTGAATGTTGAGGACAAGACTAGAACAGTACTGGTGGTTTCAGAAAAAGGTTTTGGTAAAAGAACACCTATAGATGAATACAGAATCACCAATAGGGGTGGAAAGGGTGTTAAAACCATAAATGTTACAGAAAAAACCGGTAAATTAGTTGGCATACTGGATGTAAGTGAAAAAGAAGATCTGATGATCACCTGTATTTCTGGCATAACTATCCGTATGAGCATTGCGCAAATCAGTGAGCAGGGAAGAGCAACACAAGGAGTGAAACTCATTAGGTTGGATGATGAAGATGCAATTGCAGCAATCACCAATTTGGATGAGATGGAAGAAGAAAGCGGAGGAGAAACACCTGAAACAGCATCAAATACGGAAACACCAACAAACGAATAAAAATCACACCATTAAAAAACCCACAATGAGAAGGATTCTCTTAACTTTTTTGGCAGCAGTTGGTTTGATGACTGCCAATGCACAGAACTTGACCAAGATCAAAGATGCTTTGGCTGCAAACAAATATACTGAGGCCAAATCAATGGTTGAAACTTTACTAGCCTCACCTAAAAACCAAAAAAATCCTGAAATTCTTTATCTAAAAGGTAAAGTCTTGAGTGCAATTGCTGCCAATGCAAAAGAAAGAGCAGCAATGCCAGAAGCTAGGCTACAAGCATTGGATGCTTTTAAAAAATCATTAGAAGCTGATAAAAATCAAGCGACTTTGTTTTTAACAGTTGATAATTATCAGCCTGTTTTCTCATTATACGCTAGTGGATTTGAAGAAGGTGCAGGGTATTACAATGAAGAAAAATATGAGGATGCACTTGCAACCTTTAAAACAACTGGAATAATTGGTGATTATATTTTCTCTCAAGGTTGGGGCTTGTATCAATTGGATACCACTTTGATTTATTACATGGGATTGGCAGCAATCAATGGTAAAAAAGAAGAAGAGGCAATTGGTTATTTTACCAAATTGGCGGATGCCAATGTTGGAGGCACATCTGATATGTCAACACCATATCGCTATCTAGCCAAGCATTTCTATGATAAGAAGGACGATGCAAAAATGAATAAATACATAGATGCTGGTTTAAAGTTATTCCCGAAAGATGATTATCTGCCATTGCTTGCATTGGATCACGCAAGGGATAAAGGTGATATGGCTGCTTTGATGAAAAAGTATGAAGAACTATTGGCGCTAAATCCAGAGTCATTTGACCTGACTTTCGAATATGCAGGTGAATTATTTTCAGAAACACACGTAGCTGAATCAAGTAAGAGACCATCTAACTACAATGAACAATGCAAAAAAATTGAAGGCTTATACAACAAAGCGCTTTCAATAAAGCCTGAATCATTGGAAACCATGCTGTCATTGGGTAAACATTATTATAATCAAATGTTGTTCATTGATGAAGACATCTACAAAGCAAGAGGTACTAATCCTGATGTTGTAAAGAAAAAAGCAGATTTACAGGCTTCATTGGATGAACTTGTAAACAAATCAATTCCAGTATTGGAAAAAGTATTTACACATTATGATGGAATGGGTAAGTTAAAAGTATCAGAACGTTCTAACTTTAAATCAGCTTGTACTTTGTTGAATTACTGCTACGATAAAAAGAAGGATAAAGCAAAGGCTGATTTTTATCAGAAGAAATATGATGATGCAGATACTGCACACCAATAATTAGATTATATTTTTAATATAAAGAGAGAAGCCAAAAACTTCTCTCTTTTTTTAAATCCTATATATGTCATTACAACTCGGCAGAAATCAATTTGGTGACCCCAAAAACACTGGAAATGT
>Ga0315906_10006156_pt1 | contig 14886 bp, 10 predicted proteins | sample LakEriMetagenome_4_FD_203526 | JGI IMG/M metagenome (GOLD analysis project Ga0315906, IMG submission 203526) | Freshwater fungal communities from buoy surface, Lake Erie, Ohio, United States - Buoy 2 MA122 | ecosystem: Environmental > Aquatic > Freshwater > Lake > Lake biofilm | place: USA...
TGGCCTGGATATCCGCGAAATTGAAGCTCATCTCGAGCTTGTCCCCGCCGATCAATCGGATGGTCTTTTCCTTGGTAACCCCGTTGAGGGTGACTTGGATTTTGTAGTCATCCCAAGCTTCGCCGACTTTGAGCTGCTTGGTGCGGTAAACGCGTAGGTTCCCGTCGCTCTTGGTCGAGTTGTTGGCCAGGACCACCGAGGCGCCCTCGGGAACGTTGAGCGTCAGAGTTGTCTCGACGGGGTCATCGCTGGACGAAGGGTCGAAAACCAAGGACTCGGCGCTGCCGGACTTGGCGATGACGGTCTTGGTCTGGCTGACTTCCTTGCCGTCGACTTCGTAGACAGCTTGGACTTCGAACCGATACGCTTCGCTCGGATTGAGATCCTTGCTGACGAATTGACGCGAGGTGCCAGTCGCCTTGGTCGGATTTCCGTTGACGAAGACTTTCGCATTCATCGGAACGTCGACGGTAAGCTGCACTTCGGTGCCCGAGACCGACGGCTTGGTCGACCAAGCTCGGCTGGCCGAGAACGTTTGGCCGCCGATGTAACCTTCGTTCGACGAGCTCATCGGAACGGTGTAGCCACCTTCGGTTGCCCCGTACTCATAAGACGGAACATAGTAGCTCGAGCCGCCGTAGCTGCTGCCGGAGGAACCCCCTGACGAGCCGCCACCTGACGAGCCACCCCCGGAAGAGCCACCCCCGGACGAGCCGCTACCGTAATGGCTGGTATAGCCGCTGCGGTAGTAGCTGCTGCCCGAGGAACCACCGCCGGACGAACCGCTCCCGTAGTAGCTGCCCCCTGAGGATCCTCCGCCCGAGGACCCATAGCTGCTGACGCGGTACGAACCGGAGGATCCGTAACCACCCGAGCTGCCGTGGCTCGAATTCCAACGCGCCGCGTGCCGAGCATGCTTGGCCGCTAGATGCGTATGAACTCGATCGTGCAGGCGACGCAAGGGACCGACATAGCCGCCCGAAGATCCACCTGAAGATCCATAGTGTCCACTCGAGCCGTACCCACCGCTCGAACCGTATCCACCACTCGAACCATGGCCGGCCAAAGCATCGGCTCCGACCCATCCTGCGGTCACGACGGCAAGTGCCGTCAACAACATCCGTTTGATCATCTTTCGATCGCTCCTGTACGTGTACTCAAGGGGTGCATCTGCGTTGTGCTTGAACGAGGACTTGCGCAGCCTCAACGCAGCGCAAGCTTTCGACGTATTACACGCCGAATTGTTCCTTGAGAATAAACCAAAAGCTGGGCAATTCAAGGCGACTGGGCAAGATTTAACGCGCAGGTTCGACCGGATTGATCCTGGGATTCCGGTTAGATCTCGGGGTGGAGCTCTAAACGCAGCCTCGGGATACCACCGGGATACATCCGTGATCGCATACGGGGGCTATTTGGGGCTACTGGGCCAGAGTAAGCCTGAGCAGGATTTTTTAGGCCTGAGCAGGACGAGCGATCGCGTTGCGGACGGCCTGCAGGACCCTGGATTGGACTTCGCCAAATTCTCCGTCGAGAAACGCCCCGGCGGCGGCCCGGTGCCCTCCCCCACCGAACTGCCTTGCCAACTCGTTGCAATCGACATGGCAGCGGGAGCGGAAGCTGATTTTGAAGCCACCTTTGAGCTGTTCGATGAAGATCACTGCGACCTTGGTCCCCTCGACGGCCAGGGTCAAGTTGATCGCATCTTCGGTGTCGCTGGCAAGTGCTCCGGATTCGGCAAAGTCTTCCTTGCGAACATACGTGTGGACCAGTTGTCCGTTGCACTCGTCGGTCGCGCGGGCAAGAATTCTACCGCGCAGACGGACTCTTCCGATGGTATCGCGTTCGTACAGATCGCCGTAGATCGTCGATGGGGATGCTCCCTGATCGACCAGATCGGCGATCACTCGGTAGGTCTCGCTGGTCGTCGAGTTGAAACGGAACCAACCGGTATCCGTGGCGATCGCTGCATAGAGCGCATTGGCCATCGATTTGGTGATGGGGACCTGGGCATGCTTGGCGCAGAGGGTCACTAAATGGCCGGTCGCCTCGGCGCTGGTGTCTTTGAAAAACTCGGTCCCGAGGTCATCCTCGCCGACATGGTGGTCGATGACGATTTTACGGCCAGGGAAACGACGAAGGGCTTCGGCCATGGGGCCAAGTTGCGCCCAGGCGCTTGTGTCCAGGACGATCAAACAGTCGCCGGTGACCTCCTCGAGATCGATGCTCTCACCGAGCACGCGGATGTTTTGCCGTGGGTCCAAGAACGAGATGGTCGGCGGGGTAGGATGCCCGTTGACGATCGTGACTTGTTTGCCCAAACCAGCGAGCACTCCGGCCATTCCGATCTCGCTGCCGATCGCATCGCAATCGGGTCGGATGTGGCTCGTGAGGATAAAACGCTGGTGCGAACGAAGGATAGGAATCAGCCGGTCCCAGGCTAGTGTCATGTCATTGCGATTTTCTAGTAAGGGATCTTCCGATCGATCCACCGACTTGCAGGCAGGGAAACTTGGGTACGACTCAGTCGGCAGTATAACCGAATACAGCCCGAAAGTGTGGGAGACGCGTTGGGGCGGCTCAGGCAGCGGATTCAAAGCCCGTGTCGATTGTCCAGCGTCGGAAGGCCCAGCGGTTGAGGAGCTCGACACCTAGAAAAAGCAGAATACCCAGCAGCGTGCAGGCCAGGATCGCTCCGATGAGTTCGGCGGTTCGAAGGTTTGCCTGCATCGCGTTCATGAGGGATCCGAGTCCATCGCTTGTCCCGGAATTTCCTACGAAAAGCTCTCCGACAATCGCCCCGATGACCGCCAAGCCGCAACTGATTCTCAAGCCTTGGACCAAAGCCCGCATGGCCGATGGAATCCGCAATTTCAAAAGCGTCTGCCAGCGCGATGCTCCTTGGAGGCGGAACAGATCCAGGTGATTCGAATCGATCGAAAGCAATCCGCTCGTGACGTTCGAAATGATCGGAAAGATGCTGATAATGCACGAAACGAGCACCACGGTCCTGAACTCCGCACCGCTCCAGACGATCAGCAACGGCGCGATCGCGACGATCGGAACGGTCTGTAGGAAGATGACATAGGGGTACAGTGCGGTTCGGATCCAAGCCGATTGGCTGAAGAGAATCGCCACGAGCGACCCGATCAGGGCACTGGCTCCAAGACCTAGGACGGATGCCTGGAGGGTGACCCAAGCGCCCTGGACGAGCCGGACTCGCTCGGTCCAGATGGCTTGAAGCACCCGGGCAGGTTTCGGCAAAAGAATCGGCGGAAGCTTGAACCAGTCGACGGCCAGGTGCCAAGCGATGGCCACTGCGAACAGTACGCCGATAGGGGCTGCGATCCGTATCCAAAGCGGGGACTTGCTGTTCATACCGTAGAGTTCCTGATCAACGACGCGCTCAGTCGGCCATAATACGCGGCAAACTCCGCCGAACTTCGGACTTGGGGATTTCTCGGGAAGGGCAAATCGACAGCGATCTGCTCGCCGATGGTCCCTTGGCTGAACACCGCGATCGAATGGCTCAAGTAGATCGCTTCGGAGATATTGTGGGTCACAAACAGCATGGTTGTTTTGGTTTGTTCGACGATTCGCAAGAGCAGATCGTTGAGTTTTGAACGGAGCATATCGTCCAGGGCGGCAAAAGGTTCATCCAAAAGCAGGATGTCCGGTTGGGTGATCAGCGCCCGGGCGATCGATGCGCGCATCTTCATCCCGCCGGAGAGTTGGTGGGGTTTTTTGTGCCAGTCGGTCCCTTTGAATCCGACCAAATCCAGCACGTTTTGGATCCGGGATTCGAGCTCCTGGCCAGAGAGTCCTTGACGCAACTCCCAAGGCAAACGGACGTTTTGCCAGACACTTCGCCAGGGAAGCAACGCCGACTCCTGGAAGACAAACGCAAGTTTGTGTTGGGAAGCTCGGACGCTTTGGCCTTCGATTCGGACGGTGCCGCTAGTCGGTTCGGTCAAGCCTGCGATGACCCGCAGCAGGGTGCTTTTTCCACAACCGCTAGGACCCAGCAGGGTGGTGATCTGCCCGAGAGGGACATCGAGATCCAGACCATCGAGGATCGTCTGCTTGGCCCCCCCTTGAGAAAAGACTACCCGCAAACCTTCGCATTCTATCGCAACTGCTGCCATCGATGAAACTTCAATAACTTGTCTTTAAAAACGGGTCTTCAAAAGCGGGCCTTCAAAAAACGGGGATTGGTCCGAAGTGCCCTCGTAGGGGTAAGCTTTCAGGGAATCGGTACGCTGGCAAAGTCTTGAATCGCTTCACCATTCGCGGCCTTGTACAAACGGATCCGTCCGTCATAGCCACCGGTCGCGATTCGTGCCCCATCGCTGGAAAATGCAATCGCGAAGACGGGGCCTTGCTCGGATTTGATTTGAGCGATCCGTTGTCCGTTCTCCGTTTTGAAGATCCGCACCTCGCCATTGGCTGCACCGCATGCCACTGCGGATCCGTCAGGGCTCAACGCGATCGTTTGGATCGGCGAAGCCATGTGCTCGAACTCGCGAACAAAGCTCTCTTCTTTGTTGTCCCCTTCAGCCAACCGCCCACCGCGCGGCTGCATCCGAAACATCCGAATCTTACCTTCGGTTCCACCCGTGGCAATGAGCTCTTCGGTCGGATGTCGAGCAAAACAGATCAACGGATCGCGAGTGCGATTGATGTCGTCGATCAAATGACCGGTGGATACATCAATCAGCTTCGTGGCTTTATCGCGACTGACCGTCGCCAACCGCGTTCCATCGTTATTGAAGGCTGCTCCGAACACCCAGTCCAAATGGTTGTCGCACCGCATGACTTCATTTCCATCTGCGACGTTGAACACTCGAACCAGCTTATCGGCACACCCGACGGCAACTTGGCGATTGTCGCGCGAGATCGAGACACCGTAAAACGTGTCTTTCGAGCCTTTGATCGAACGAACCAGCTCGCGTTTGGCAACGTCCCAAACTTGCACCTCGCCGAACTCCGAGGCCGCGCCACCACTGGCCACCAACAACGTCCCGTCGTTCGAAAAGGCGACCGATTCCAAACGTGGCGAATCGCCAGGTAGCCGCGACGCAATCGCCGAGCCGTCGGCACGGTGCAGCAGTATTTCGTGATGGCCCGGGACCGCTAACCAACTTCCATCGGGAGAAAAAGCCAGCGCATGCACCGCGGGCAGTGATTTGTAATCAGGCGGCGTGCTCCCTTGCCGTGACGGATTGCTGATCGGCTCGTCCACGGTAGCGCCTTGCGCTACCCAGCGACGAATCAATTCGACCTCCGCGGGCAACAGCGGTTCGCTCTCTTGGGGCATCTCGGGCTCGTCGCCATGAATCGTTTCGATCAACCGACTCGCTTCCGGATGGCCGGGCTTGATCACGGGTCCGCCATCCGTGCCGGCTAACAACGCAGCCGCAGTGGTTAGGTCGAGTCCACCTTTTAACTTACCCGGCTTGTGGCAAGCGACACAGTGGATCCGCAGTAACGGCATCACGTCACGGTGAAAGGAGACCTGAGCATCATCGGCGATCGCATGCGTTCCGTTGGGCAGGAACATGAAAATACCTACCATTACGTAAAGCAAACGCATCATTTCACGTCCTCCACGGCCAACAGATAGCTGTGCCATTCGCCGCCGATGTCATGCGCACTGCTAACGCAGATATAGACGATGCCGTCGGCAAGCGTCTTGAACGTGGCAACCGGATCTCGGGATTTTTCGTCATCGCAAGACGCCAGAAATTGCCGACGCGAATCGTAACAGTCCAATTGCGCATCGATCAGTAACGGACCGCCGCTGATCAGGGTGATCTTCAGTTGCTGGCCCGCCTTAGTAGGCAGCGCAAAGACATCGACATCTTTGTCGCTTTGGATACTGCCCCGCGAATATTTGCCGAGCGTTAATTCTTGAGCCTCATCGAATCCGTTGTTCGATTCTTTTTCGTCAACAACCGCGTCTGGCGCGAGCACTCTGATTTTCTCTTTCGCTTCACCCGATGGCGTGACGATCACATAATCATAGATGCCCGCTGGCAAGTCGTCGGGCAACGTCAACTCGGCGACGAGCTGGGTGCCACCGACAAGCTTGTTATCGAGTCCTTTGGCTTGCCCAGCATCTTTGGTCTCTTTGATTTCGACGCGAATCGGCGCAGCATTGCTGTCAGTCCCACCCGCTTCAGCAGGCCTGACGAGCCGCAGTTCGGTTGCCCCTTTGAGTTCAAAGCCTCGCACTTTCAAAGTCACCTTGCTGCCGCTGGCCAGCGCAGCCGGTTCGGTGGCGGTGATTCGCGGCGTTATGCTTTTTGCATCTTGCCCATAGGCGTGGATCAGGAACAGCGACGGTCCGGCCGCCGGACACAAGCACGAGAGAATTCCCAACAAGGTCAAGACGACCAATACCCCGCGTCTCATGTAAACAGCTCCGAGATGCGCGATCCTTCGGCCAGGATCGAAACCGGGCGGCCCTCGGGCGTGATCAACTCTTTTGCAGGATCGATGCCGAGCGAATCATAAACCGTCCAAGCGACATCGGCTGGGCTAACGGGTCGATCGGTGACGAACGCTCCGTTCTTATCGGTCGAACCGATCACTTGCCCACGCCCTACCCCGGCTCCGGCCCAAAGCATCGATCCGGCGCGGCCCCAATGATCGCGTCCCGCCTTGTCGTTGACTTTCGGTGTCCGACCGAACTCGCCCATGGCCAGCACCAACGTGCTGTCGAGTAAACCTCGTTGGTCCAAATCATGGATCAAGGCACTGTAGCCTTGGTCGAACTCGGGTAGCTTGGAATCGAGGCCTTTAAAAATCTCTCCATGATGATCCCATCCGCCGTAATTGATCGTTACGAAGCGCACGCCGTTTTCAACCAAGCGTCTGGCAAGCAGTGCACTTTGTCCAAACTCATGGCGGCCATACTCATCCCGCGTCTTGGTCTCTTCGCGATCCACCGCAAACGCCGCTTGGGCTTGTGGCGAGAGGACCATTTCGGCGGCCTTACGGCTGAATTCGTCATACGTTTCGAGTTGGTCGTTGCGCTTGACCCGATCTGCAAGTTGACCGACGGCGGCAAGCAAGGACTTGCGCCGTTCGAGGACTTCCGGGGTAGCGCTTTGGGGCGCTGCAAGATCGCGAACTCGGTAGTTGGCATCGTTGGGGTTTCCCGCTTTGAACGATTCACAACGCCCACCCAACCAAACGCTTTTTCCCAGCTCCCATGTGAACGACGGATTGCGAGGCACCGCCACATAAGGGGGTACTGCGCCATCGAATCCTGTCTCGTGAGCGACGACGGCACCGATCGCCGGGTGATCTCCAAAGGGTGTGCCGAAGCGACCTGACAAGACCCAATTGGTTGCGGTCTCATGATGGTCGTTCTCGTGCGTTCCGCTTCGCACAAGCGTCACCTTGTTCATGACTTGGGCCGTTTTGGGCAACAGTTCGCACACATGCAACCCAGCGACGTTGGTGGCGATGCTTTGATACTTGCCACGGATTTGCTCGACCGCATCGGGCTTCATGTCAAACGAATCGTGGTGCGAAAGCCCCCCTCCAAGAAAGACAAGGATGACCGATTTGGCCCGAGCCCGTTGCGAATGCGCTTCAGAAGCCAACAATTCAGGGAGCGAGAGCCCGAGCGGCGCGAGGGCACCAACGCGAATGAAGTTCCGTCGCGAAATACCGCTGCAAAGCCTGCTGCTCTTTCTGGCAAGAGAAACGTCGAACATAGCAATCGCGTCCTTTGAGGATCAATGGTTGAAGGTGAATTCTTTGGAGTTCAGCAAGGCCCAAAAAAGGTCTGCAAAAACGTCATTGCGGTTATCAGCCGTCAGGACAGCATGCACTGCTGTGCGCTCTTTGTCGTTGGGCATTCGACTGACGGTCGCTAAGAAAACCTCGGTGATCACGGCATCCACATCCGGGTTCTCAAGCAGTTTCGCCAATCGCCCCGATTTCGAGCGAATATTGGTGATGAGATTTTCATCGTTGCTCAAATGCAGCAACTGCGGCAACGTCACTTCCCCTTTGCGTTCGCAAGCACACGCGGTCACTCGATCACTGCGTCCAAAAAGCGTGAGGAAATAGGAGTCTGCGGCCGGATCGGGAATCTGCGTTGCGCGCAAACCGACCGGATAACCTGGGAATCGGTTCGGTACCTCGGTGGCCGCAGCGATCGAATCGAGAATCACTTCAGCCGGCAAACGCTTGGCATAATAGTGCGAGTAGTATCTACTATCCAACTCGTTTTCCGGTGTGTTCGCTGAATCGAGTTGCCAAGCCCGCGAGTTGAGGATCAAACGGATGATGTGCCGCAAATCGAAATTGTGGCTGCGAAACTCCTCGTTGAGCACCTTCCACAGTTCGGGATTCGATGGCGGGTTACTGGCTCGCAAATCATCGACGGGCTCGACCAGTCCTACGGCGAAGAAGTGTTTCCACAACCGGTTGGTCATCGCTCCGGAAAAGTTTTCGCTTTCAATAGCCCACTTCACAAACGCGGCCCGAGGATCGGTGCCAGGTTCAAACACCAGCGGCACGCCATCGAGTGGTTGCGGGACCATGAATTTGCCGGTGCGCGGCTGGTTGACGCCCGGCGGCTGCTGGCGAATTTCATCGAGGCGACGGACTTGATGGTCGAGCTCCCGTTGCTTGTCGGCGATCTGCTTTTTCTTTTCCTCCTCGGGCAACGTGGTTAAGCACGCATCGGCTAATTTCATCGCTGCTTCCGCGATCCGCTTGTGTTGCTCGCGTTCCTCTCGGCTTGTGGTGATCACTGCGCTGGCATCCGTTTGCGGATTCTGGCGATCGAGATTGACCTTTGCAAAGCATGCAGCGAAATGATAAAAGTCGTCTTGGGTATAACGCTCGAGCGGGTGATTATGGCAGCGGGCGCAACCGATGCGAGTGCCGAGGAATGATTGCGCGACGCTATCGGGCAGTTCGCTGTCCTCGATCTTGTTGAACTCTCCGACGACCGTCACGAAATAGCCAGCTTGGGGTTGCGCGACAACATCACCTCTTGCCAATAACACATCGCGGGCAATCTCGCTCCAAGGGCGATTGGCGGCCACTTGCTGACGCAGCCATCGATGGAACGCTTTGACCCCTTTTTGGCCGCGAACATCATGGTCACGCTCCTTGCGATTCTGAAGTAGATCTGCAAGTTGCAGCGTCCAGTAATCGGTAAACTCGGGCCGCTCCAATAATGCATTGATCGTCCGAGCTCGCTTGTTGGGATCGGTATCGGATTGAAACGCGATCGCTTCGGCGGGTGTGGGCAGAATACCGGCCGCATCCAAATAAACACGGCGCAGGAATGTTTCGTCGTCGCACGCTCCGACCGGCGGCAACCGAAGCTGCTTCAATTTCTCAAACAATGGACCGTCGAGCACGTTTTGCTTGGCGGCATAAAGCCCTGGATCAATCTCATGGGTGAACGGCATCGTAAAACTTACGACTTCCACTAGCCCTTGGAAATGGACTCGCACGCCGGCTTGGCCATGCCCCAGTGTCTTTACGAGTCCTTTGGCGTCGACCGATAACACGGCCGAGTCGTTGGAAAAGAATTGGGCCAACCAAGTCACATCGCGAACGCGTCCGTTGGCATAGTGGGCCCGCACCAGCAACTGTTGAGTTTGGTTTGGCGTCACGACGCGTCCACCGGGGAGCACTTCCAGCCGCACCGCATCGGCTTCGTCCGCGATCGGTGCCGGGGCGCGGGCGGCAACCCAGTCGTTGAGCGTTTGCCACATGCGCGATCCAGGACGAAATCGAACGCCACCCTCGTGAGGCACACCGCCGGAGGGTTTTGTGAGCAGTAGGCTCTGGTCGGGGAACCCCAGATCGATGCGTCGACCACTGACTTCTTGCGTGATCGACTCGTGATCCCATTGCGGTGCGTAGCCGCGCAGCGAAAGTCGAAATCCGTTTTGGCCGGACAACTTGCCGTGGCAGGAACCTGTGTTGCAGCCGCTGCGGGTCAGGATTGGCAAGACATCTTGCTTGAAGGACAGCACGCGTTTTTCGGCTGATGCAGTCACCGAGATCGGAACGGTAACCGACCAAGAGTCGAGCTTCACCGTCAGCAGAGTGTTTCCATCGGCTCGGCCGGTCACCATGCCACGCTCGTCGACCGAGGCCAATTCCGGATGGTCAACTTCGAACGCGACGCGACGCGTAACATCGGACACCTGGCCTTGTGCGTCGATGAAGGAAACAATCACGCCGTGGCTCGGGTCTTGGCCGCTCAGCTCCAACCGGTCAGGAAGTACCGTTAACTCAGCCGCCCGGAGGGTCGACGACAGCAAGTAGGGAAGCAAGCAGAATAGCAAGCATAGAGCAAAGCGGATTCGGCAAACTGGGGTGGTCCGAATACCGGGGTGTGGCGAAGCGGCAATATTTGGCAAAAAATTGACTCGACCGACCACGGTTATCTCCTGGAGGGCAATATTTGGGGCGGGATGCGAGATTTGGGGCGGGATGCGAGGGGGGGTGGGGAGGCCGTGCAGCGATCCCTGGGCTTGGTTCACCCATGATAACTGCGAAGTGCGTGTCATGGGCAATTTTGCTATAGCCTAGCAAATTCTTGCAGCAAAATGAACGCTGAAATCAGAATCTGAGGGTTGTCCTGGGTGTCCTGACGGTCCGATGCATGGCCCAGACAAGCAAGCATTTTTTGACACTCAGGCCGGCAAAGCTTGGTTCTAACCGGGTGCCCGTGCTCAGTGAAACGGTGCCCGAGCTAGGATTGTTTTAGCCGCTCTCTCCCCCGCAATGGTGCACTATCACCCAAGGAAATGCCGGATGGACCTCGTTTCCGAATGCAAGCCGACTACGCCTTTGCGGCTTCGTTTGCGTCCCTGCTAAGCTCGCTCAAGTACTTGTCGGTCTTTTCCTCGTCATTCATGTTGCGTCCGAGGAGTTCCTTGGCGTTGGTATATCCAAGTTGCTCAGCCCACGTGCACAAGACGCCATAGGTTGCAATCTCGTAGTGCTCTATTTTTTGTGCCAAGCCGATCAAAACTGCATCGATCACATCGGAATCGATATCCCGATCCATCGTTTCCTCCACTTCGTTGATCAAACCAGCCATGCCTTCGCTCTTTTTCGCTTTGGCGGTTTTGCCCGTGTCCGCAAATGCACTTGCCACTCGCTCCACATGCAATTTGGTTTGTTCCAGATGCTCGGTTAGTTCAAGTGAAAGCCTTTCACAACTCGCTTTCTTCACCATTTTAGGTAATAGTTTTACGAGTTGTTGCTCGGAGCTGTAAATGCATTGCAGCTCAAAATGGAACGCGTCAGCAAGGCTTTCGATTTTCTTCATGTCAATTTTCTATAAAGTAAAAAGTTAAACTTTTTTGCATTCATGTGCATTGGAAGTCGGGTTACTTACCCGATCCGTCGCGAGCGGTCTCGGAGGCGCCTTTCGAGTACGAGTACCATTTCATTGAGTACGAGTACGAGTACGACCAGGAGCAAACATCAATAGCCACAAGGATACCTGAATAGCAACGAACATTTGTTAGAGAGCTTCGAATCGAATTAGTCATGCATAGCAGTGTATACCTAGGCATTCAGTATTTAGTATCAGGGAATCCGCCAGTTTTCCATGGCGGATTTAACCATGGGCCTTAAAGCTCATGCATGAGTTTTAAATCAGGAATTAAGGCTAACAAGGAATCCAAAGGGACGCTACCATGAATGCGTTCGTTCCCGTGACGGTATGTGGCTCTCTGAGCATCGAGGAGGACCTGTGCGTGAGTTTTTGGGTTTTTTAACTCGAGCTTGGTACAGTGCGGTTCGCCGCATAACGTGCCGGAGATGCCGTGTAGCACCAGCCATGGTGGAGCCACCGCTCCGCGCAGAGCTTTACAGTGTCGAACAACTAGAGCGGCACGCCAAAAGGATTGCCGCCTTGCACGAGGTCGTCGCTAAGCGGGGGCCCGACGATCTTTTAACGCGGTTGGCAGAGAACAAGCGGCTAATTACTGAAACCTATGACTTGATCGTTGCGGCGACCGCCAAAGGTGCTGCGATCGAGCCTGCTGCGGAATGGCTGCTTGACAATTTCTATCTGGTCGAGGAACAGATCCATGCCATCGAGCGGTTGTTTCCCCCATCGTTCTGCCGCGAATTGCCCCGGATCAAGAATGGCAACAACCTCCTTCGACCGAGGGTTTATGGCATCGCATTAGAGCTGATCGCGCACGTCGATGGCCGGATCGATGCAAATAGCCTGGATGGCTTTATAACGGCGTACCAATCGGTTCGGCCTCTGAAAATTGGTGAACTCTGGGCATTGCCCCTCATGCTGCGGATGGCATTGATAGAGAACCTGCGACGTGTGTGCGTGCGGATTGGTAAAGCCCGTTGCGAACGGGACCTGGCCATCCAATGGAGCCATCGCATGGTGGAAGTCGTCGATCGCCAACCGACGGACCTGGTTATCGAGCTGGCCGAATTGGCACGCTCCAACATCGATCTAACGGGGCCGTTTGTTTCGGAGTTGATGCGGCATCTGCAAACCCAGGGCTCGTCTTACTCCTTGGCGAGCAACTGGCTTGAAAATCGATTGAACGACCAGGGATTGTCGTCCGAGCAACTCATTCGCGCCGACGGACAACTTCAAGCGGCCGATCAGTTAACCGTCGGCAACAGTTTTTCAAGTCTTCGCTTCCTGAATGCCTTCGACTGGCGAGCCTTTGTCGGCGATCAAAGCGTGGTTGAAAAGGCCTTGGCCTGCGACCCTGCGGGCATTTATAGTCACATGGACTTTGCCTCCCGCAATCGCTACCGCCATGCCATTGAGGGAATTGCTCGGCGGAGTGATGCCAGCGAGTTGGAAGTTAGCCAAATCGTCGTTGGCTTGGCCGCAGCAAACCAGGGTATCCCGGATCATGAACGACAAACGCATGTCGGTTACTTTCTGATTGACCGAGGAAGACCGGAATTGGAGCGTGCGGCACGGATGCGTGCTACCATTTGGGTTCTGCTCGATCGACTCCGTCGTCGCTACCCGCTGGTGATCCATCTGTCGGTCATTTTGACGATCACCTGTTTTGGGGCATTTCTCTTCGATCGATTCGCCTTGTTCGACAACCCGCTTGGATGGTTGCTTTGGCTGCCCGCATTTTTGGTCGCATCGCACCTTGGGGTTGTGATTGCGAATTGGCTTGCGATCCGATGTTTCGCGCCTCAATCTCTGGCGAGGATGGACTATCGATCCGGAATTCCGTCCGATCATCGAACCATGGTCGTGGTTCCGACGATGCTTTCGAGCGCCGCGGGGATCGACGGGTTGCTCTCTGGCCTCGAATTGCGTTTTCTGAACAACGATGAACCAAGTCTTCATTTTGCATTGCTGACCGATTGGGTCGATTCGACTTCGCACAGTTCTCCAAGCGATCGCGAACGATTGGATTTGGTGCAAGAGGGCATTCACCGATTGAACGCCAAGTACGCTCATTTACGGGATGATATCTTCTATCTGTTCCATCGCGATCGACGCTGGAACGCTAGCGAAAATTGCTGGATGGGGCACGAGAGAAAACGGGGTAAGTTGGCAGATCTCAATGCCACTCTCCGAGGCGCAACCGATCGTTTTTTGGTTGTGGTTGGCAAGCCGTGCATCTTGTCGAAGATCCGCTACGTCATCACCTTGGATACCGATACGCAACTGCCACGCGATGCGGCGAGGCAGATGATCGGTACACTGGCCCACCCTCTGAATCGAGCCACAGTCTGTCCGAAGAGTGGCCGCGTCCGCGATGGATACACCATCCTGCAGCCTCGGGTGGACGTCAGTTTGCCCGGCTCACAACGATCTCTGTTCGCGAAGTGGAATGCGGTTGATGTCGGCGTGGATCCTTATACTCGCGTCGTTTCGGATGTCTATCAAGACCTGTTTGGCGAAGGTTCATTCATTGGCAAAGGGATCTACGAGGTCGACGCATTTGAGCGATGGTGCATGGATTTTCCCGAGAACACCATTCTCAGTCATGATTTGATCGAGGGCGCTTATGGACGCTCGGCGCTGATCAGCGACGTCACGCTCTATGAGGAGTATCCATCGCACTATGCAACCGACATGGCCAGGCGCCATCGTTGGATACGAGGGGACTGGCAGATCGCAGGTTGGCTTCGGCCTTCGATTCTCGGTCATGCGCAGCGGCGCGTCGCGAACCCTATCTCTTGGTTATCGGCATGGAAGTTGCTCGACAACCTGCGCCGAAGCCTCCTGCCTATTGCCATGCTCGCGCTTCTGATTGGAGCGTGGATGACTTCAAGCCGTTCAAGCATCGGTGCGATGGTCTTGATCTTGCTTGCGACGTATACATCGGTGATCTTGAGCTTTATCGCTCAACTCCACGCAAAGCCGAACGACTTGCCAATTCGATTGCATCTCCAACGCTCGTTGGCATCCCTTGGGAATCCGCTGCTACACGGGTTTTTGACCCTGGCCTTCGTTCCTTACGAGGCTGCCGTGAGCATCGATGCGATCTTCCGCACCGCGGTTCGCATGCTCATCACTCGGCGAAATCTATTGGAGTGGCAAACAGCCGGCGATTCGCAGATCAAGACCCCTCGCAGTTTGGTCTCGAACTATCGGAACATGCTCATTGCACCCGCCCTAGCGATCGTCGTTGCGGTCCTGGTGCTGGCAGTCCAACGAAGTCGCATGGATGCCTTTCTACCATGGATTGGGTTATGGATTGCATCTCCTGCCATCGCGTGGTGGATCAGCATGCCGCTGACCCCCAAAGCGATTCGATGGACGACCGACCAGATCGATTTTATGGGCCGATTGGCGAGGCGAACCTGGCGGTATTTCGAAGAGTTTGTCACCGAAGAAGAAAACTGGTTGCCTCCCGATAACATCCACCTGCAAAC
>Ga0315906_10006157_pt1 | contig 14886 bp, 11 predicted proteins | sample LakEriMetagenome_4_FD_203526 | JGI IMG/M metagenome (GOLD analysis project Ga0315906, IMG submission 203526) | Freshwater fungal communities from buoy surface, Lake Erie, Ohio, United States - Buoy 2 MA122 | ecosystem: Environmental > Aquatic > Freshwater > Lake > Lake biofilm | place: USA...
CACGACTGCGAGCACGGTGTTGGCTGCGAATCCCATGCGCAGTCCGGGCAATTGGGACAGGAGCGCCACGAGGATCGCGCCCGCGGCGAGCAGCACGTCGGGTGCATCGGCGGGGATCAATCGATCCACGTACTCGGCGAGGAACAACGCGATCACCGCGTTGGAGAGCAGGTAGCCCGCCAAGATCGTGACCGTCGCGACGAGGTAGCCGACGGTCGGCCCGTAGGCACGCCGAGCGCCCTCGATGCTCCCCCCCGAACACGGCAGCATGGAGGCCAACTCGGCCAGCGACAGGCCGCCGCACAAGGCAAGCACGCCGCCGATCACCCATGGCACGAGCACCCCACTCGGTGAACCGACCGATGCACCGAACTGGCCCGTCAAGGCGAAGATCCCGCTCCCAACCATGGCCGCCACGATCATGCCCGTGGCTCCGATGGTGCCCACCACACGATGCTCGCGTGCGCCCTGCGTGACCATCGTCGACCGAGCCTCGTCCATGGCCGAACGCTAACAGACCACCGCGGTCGATTTGTGCAGTTCGCGACCCATCGAGGTCGATGACGACGATGCGCATCGATGTGCCTCGGCAGGACGCCGGCACATCCCTGCGACCGGCGCCCACCGGCGTCCGGACGGAGACCTTGGGAGCATTGCCATGACGGCCACCATCAATCGTCGCGAAAGCCTTCCGTCGACCCGCAAGTCGGTCACCCACAAGTTCTCGATCAACCACTTCGAGGGCTACCTCACGGTCGGCCTCTTCGACGATGGCCGCCCGGGCGAGGTCTTCATCAAGATGAGCAAGGAAGGCTCCACGCTCTCCGGGCTCGTGCAGGGCTTCTGCCGAGCCTTCAGCCTTGCGCTGCAGCACGGTCTCACGGTCCGCGACGCGTGCGACCGCTTCCGCGGCATGCACTTCGAGCCCAGCGGCCCCACGAACAACCCCGAGATTCCCGAGGCCAGCAGCATCCTCGACTACGTGGCCCGGTATCTCGAAGTGAACTACTGCGGCGCCCGCGCGGCCTGCTGAGCCACGGCGCCGGGGCTCAGCCGGCGCACGAGCACCGTCGCAAGCGAGCCAGGCTCCAGGAACGGCTTGGGCGGACGCCAGTAGACATCCTGGACACCGGACGCGTCGGGTGAACCGATCGCCTTCACCGTGCCCTGCACCCCGTGCATGGCCACCATGAGGTCGCGCGGCCGCGACGTGCGGAAGACCACATCCGGCTCGCGAACGATGATGCTGCGGATCCCCTGCAGCGCCGCAGCCAGCCTGACCTGGGCATAGCGGAGGCACGCGGCCGCAACCGGGGGCGCCTCGCCGTATGCACCGGCCAGATCCTGGCCGACGGCCTCGAGCTCGGCCGTCGATCGCGCCCCACTGATGCGACGGTACGCCTCCATGCGACGGCGATCGCTGGGGATCCACGCCTTCGGCAGGTGCCCGTGCAGCCCGATCTCCACGATGGTGTCGAGCGTCTCCACGCGCGGCGCCTGCTTGAGGTCCCCCACCGTGCGCTCCAGCATGTCGCAGTACATCTCGTAGCCCACGGCGGTGATGTGGCCGGATTGTTCGGCGCCGAGCAGGTTGCCCGCGCCCCGCATCTCGAGGTCGCGCACCGCAATGCGGAACCCCGCGCCGAGCATGCTGTGTTCCTCGAGCGCGTTGAGCCGCTTCATCGCCTCGGGCGTGGGTGGGCGGTCCTTGGGCAGCAGCAGGTAGCAGTAGGCGCGGTGGCGCGAACGCCCGACGCGGCCTCGCAGCTGGTGCAGCTCCGACAGCCCGAAGTTGCCCGCATCATCGATGATCATCGTGTTCGCGGTGGGAATGTCGATGCCGCTCTCGATGATCGTGGTCGACAGCAGGATGTCGGCCTGGCGGCGCATGAAGGTCACCATGACCTCCTCGAGGTCGTGCGGCGCCATCTGGCCGTGGCCGACCACGATGCGCGCCTGCGGCGCGATGCGCCGCACCTGCTCGAGGGCATCGGCCATGTCGTGGATCCGGTTGTGCACCCAGAAGACCTGGCCGCCGCGCGCGAGCTCGCGCGTGATCGCCAGGCCCAGTCGCTTCTCGCTGAAGGGCATGACCTCGGTGACGATCGCGCGCCGATCCGGCGGTGGCGTGGTGAGGCTGCTGATGTCGCGCAAACCGAGCATGGCCATGTGCAGCGTGCGCGGGATGGGCGTGGCGCTGAGCGTGAGCACGTCGGCCGTCAGCCGGAACTCGAGCAGGCGCTGCTTGTGCTCCACGCCGAAGCGCTGCTCCTCGTCCACGACGACGAGACCGAGGTCGCGGAACGCCACGTCCTTGGAGAGCAGCCGGTGCGTCCCGATGACGATGTCGACCTCGCCTGCCTTGACGGCCGCGAGGATCGCGCGGGCCTCGGCATCGCTCTTGAAGCGGCTGAGGCTCTCGATGCGGAAGGGATACGCGCGGAAGCGGTCCCGGAACGTGCGCTCATGCTGCTCGCTGAGCACGGTCGTGGGCACGAGCACCGCGACCTGGCGCCCCGCATCGACCGCCTTGAAGGCCGCACGGATCGCCACCTCAGTCTTGCCGAAGCCCACGTCGCCGCACACGAGCCGGTCCATCGGCCGCGCCCGCTGCATATCGCGCTTGGTGGCTTCGATCGCACTGAGCTGGTCCTCGGTCTCCTCCCACGGGAACTCCGATTCGAACTCGCGCTGCCAGTCGCTGTCGGCGGGAAACGCGATCCCCGGCGTGGCATCGCGCACGGCCTGCACGCGCAGCATCTCGGCAGCGAGATCGCGCACGGAGTCCTGCGCATCGGCGACCTGGCTCTTCCATCGCTTGCCGCCGATGGCCGAGAGCGGCGGCTTTCGTGCGCCCGCCCCGACGTACTTCTGCACGAGCGCCACCTTGCTGATGGGCACATGCAGCACCGAGCCGCCGTCGAAATGCAGCGCGAGGAACTCGACATCGCCACCATCGCGACGACCGTCCTTCAGCGGTGCGAGGCCCTCGTAGCGCGCGATCCCGTGATCGCGATGGACCACGTAATCGCCCGGCTCCAGGTGCAGGAACGCCTCGCGCGTGCGCGTGGGCATGCTCGGCCGCGATCCGCGTCGCCGCGCGCCGAAGCGATGCATCAGCTCCGACTGCGGCACCAGCACCAGCCGCCCGGGACCGTCGCCAAAGGCGAATCCTCGGTGCAGATGACCGATGGCCAGCCGCACGCGGTCGCCCCCATCGGTCGCTGCGAGCAGTTCGCGGGCACGCTGCTGCTCGCCTTCGCTGTCCGAGACGAGCCACACGCGGGCATGGCGGGCCTCGTCGGCGAGCATGACGAACGCGGCGGCGGCCTCGTCGGGGAAGACGCCCAGTGCGCCGATGGGCGACTCGATCGACTGCTCCGCGCGGGCGCTCGTGCTGAAGGCCCCCAGCGAGATCGTGGCTGCGGCCTTGGCGGCGACCTCGCGAAGGAGCTCGTTCAACGGCACCAGCCCGCGACCGTCGGCCATGCGATCCGCGAACGCTCGCCCCTGCTCGGCGAGCTCACCCAGCTCGACGAGCACCGCGCCCCACCCGGCAGGCATGATCGATGCGATCGTCACGCCGGCGGCGAGCGATGACGCGGCACGCTCCGCCGCCAGGAACGATGCCGATGCGACCGATCGATCGGTGGCCTGGGTGGCCACGTCGACCTCGTGGAGCCGCTCCAGCTCGTCGCCGAAGAAATCAAGGCGCACGGGGACCGAGCAGCCAAAACCGAAGACATCCAGCAAGCCGCCGCGCACGGCGAACTCACCCGGTTGCTCGGCCACCGCCACACGCGCGTACCCGGCCTGGCCGAGCCACGCCAGCAGCGACGCCTGCCCCACGCGGTCACCCGTCCGAACCGTCCGCAGCACGCCATCGAGCGCCTCCGGTGCCGGCAACGCCTGCATCGCGGCCGCGATCGAGGCCACGACGACGATCGGCTCGCTGCCGGCCGATCGCACCGCCTGCACCAGATGCAGTCGAGCGAGCATGGATTCCGCGAGCGCGGCTGCATCGCGCGCACCGAGCTCAAGCGGCGCGAGCACCAGCGCGCGGGTGCCAAGCGAATCCCACTCGGCAGCGACTTCATCGGCCTCATCGACGTGGGCCACGAGTACGAGCATGGGTCGACCGCTGCGACGCTGCGCCGCCCAGGCGAGCACCGATGGGCTCGACCCTTGCATGCCGGAGACGTGCAGCGATCCGCCGCGCGCCATCGTCGCAGCCATGGATTCGACGACGGATGAGGCCAGGATCGATGTCGACCACTCGGCGGTCACGGGGCACCCTCGACGCGCAGCCACGGACGCAGGGCCGCGAGTCGCGCGGGGCCGATCCCCTTGACCCGGGCAAGGTCATCGATCGATCGGAATGGACCGCGCTCGGTGCGTTCGAGGATGATCGCGCGCGCGAGCGACGGCCCCACGCCGGGAAGCATCGAGAGTTCCGCCTGCGACGCGGTGGATGGGTCGACCCGCCAGCCGACCGGCATCGATGCGCCCTGCGAGATGCCCCACTGGAGGAAGACCACGCACGCCAAGCACGAGAGCAGCAGCGCGACCGTGCGGCCCGAGCGGCGATCGACGCTTGTGCGGGTCATGCCGGAGCGGCGGAGCCGGTGCCGAGCGGCTCCTTGAGTCGCTTGCGGATCGAGCAGAACTGGTCCCACGAGGGCTTGGCCTTGCCTGCCGCCGTGAGCAAGCCCATGGCCGGCTGCGACGCATCGCCATCGACCAGCTGACCCCAGCAGACCGTTTCAATGAAGCGCTTGCTCAGGCCCATGGTGATGATGGCCGTGAGCCATCGTGCTTGCAGCTCGGGGCTGGGCGGGCCGCGCCATGAGCCCGCGAGCCCGGTCTTGCCGGAACTGGGCAAGCCAACGGCCGTGAGCATGATGGGCACCTTGAGGTGGATGAACCGCTCGAGCATGGCACTGACCTGCAGCAGATCCCGCACCATGCCGCCGCGATCCTCGACGCCTTGGAGCAAGCGCACCCCCACGGCATCGAACCGCACGCCCTCGTCGATGAGCATCTGCACCCAGCGCAGCGGCGGCACGGCGCCCTTGCTGGCGGCCACATCCTCGCCCCATGGGTGGGCGAGTTCGACCATGAGCCTGGCCTTGGGCAAGCGCTGCCGAATGGTCACCGCCACCCGGCGAGTCAGATCGACCATGCTCTCGGGGCGCAGTTGCACGAAGCGGCACTCGTTCAGCCCAACGGCCGTGATCCACATGTGGACGGCGGCGCCGTAGCGCTGGATGATGGCGGTCGAGAACTGCGCGTGACGATCGCGCAGCGCGCCTTCGTCGTGACGCTTGGGAATCATCCAGATCGGGAGCGCTTCTTCCGAGAGATCCAGCAGCGGCCCGAGCACGATGCGCTTGCCTGACTTGGCGGCGTACTGGATCCAGCGATCGAGGCTCGACCACTCGAAGGAACCAGGCTGCGGCTCGAGCGCACGCCACGGCGTGGGGATGATGAGCAGGTCGATGTCGGCCAGCACCGGCGCGAGCCGCAAGGGATCCATGGAGAGGTCGACGCGGATCCCGACTGCGGACTTGGACGCCCCCTTGGAGGCGTAGCGCATGCGGAGCAGTGCCTGCGCGTGCGCCAGCGCCAGCAATTCGCTGGCGGCGATCGCCTCGGCAAGGGCCTGGCGGCTGGCTTGCTCGGCTCGCATGAAGTCACGCTCGACCATGGCCTCGGTGAAGAGGGATCGCGCGCGATCGAGGCGCTTCAAGGCGGGCTGGGCGAGCGGGTGATCGGCAAAGAGCCAGTCGTCGCACTTGGCCAGGCACAGCCGGATCTGGTTTCGTGCCAGTTCCAGCACCAAGCGGTACGGCTGCTCGCGCAGCTGCAGCAGGCACGTGGCGACCATGCTGGTGCCCGCACCCGAATCGAAACCGAGGCAGACGCCCGCAGAGCGCTGGTGCTCGACCTGGCACCGCAGCTCGCCATCGGCCATGGCCACCGCCGCTGGGAGCGGGGTCTCATCCTGCCCGAGCGTGTAGGCCAGCGACAGCGTGGGCTGCACGGCCTTGGCGCTGGTCGCGGGATCGACGGCGAAGCGAAGCATCGGGAGCGTGAGTGTATCGGTGCATCCCCCCACGGATCGAGCGGCCGAAGAACCGCACTACACTCGAATCGATGATGCTGGCCGCCGACGCCGTCTTCTCGACCGACCTGCCGCTGCCGGGCCGCCGTCAAGGCAAGGTCCGGGACGTCTACACGCTCCCCGGGCGCACGCCTCCCGCGCTGCTGGTCGTGGCCACCGATCGCGTGAGTGCCTTCGACGTCGTCATGCCCACGCCCATGCCGGGCAAGGGGCGCTTGCTGACGCAGGTCAGCATGGGCTGGTTCCGATGGCTGCGCGAGCAGCGGCTGGTTGCCGATCATGTGCTCTCGACCGATGTGCCTGCAGAGTGCCTCCATGACGATGCCCTGGCCGCATCACTCGCAGGCCGCGTCATGCAATGCCGCGCCGCACGCGTGATCCCGATCGAGTGCGTGGCGCGTGGCTACCTCGCGGGCAGCGGCTGGGCCGAGTACCAGCGCCACGGCACGGCGTGCGGCATCGCACTGCCCAAAGGACTGCGCCAGTGCGAGCAGTTGCCCGAACCCATCTTCACGCCAGCCACGAAGGCCGACCAGGGCCACGACGAGAACATCTCGCCTGCCCAGGCGCAGGATGCCCTCGAGCGCGATCCACTCTGGTCACGCTTCGGCGGCCGTGCGCTGGCCCAGCGACTCGAGCGGCTCACGGTCGAGCTCTACGCACGCGCAGCGGACCATGCACGATCGCGCGGCGTGATCCTGGCCGACACGAAGTTCGAATTCGGCTTGGCGCTCGATGCACACGGTGAACCGACCGATGAGCTGCTGATCGTCGACGAAGTCCTGACGCCTGACTCGAGCCGCTACTGGCCTGCGGAGCGATACGAGGCCGGACGCGATCAGCCCAGCTTCGACAAGCAGGTGCTGCGCAACTGGCTGTTGGACGAGGTGGCCGCCGGCCGTTGGAACAAGGAAGCACCGGGGCCGCGACTGCCCGAGTCAGTCCTTGAGCTCACGCTCGAGCGCTACCGCGAGATCGCACGCATCCTGGCCTGATCCCGCCCGCTGATCCGCGGGGAATTGCCCCATTCGCGTGGCGCACGACCGGTCATGGGCTACCCTCCCCCGACCATGAGGCCACTCCATGCCGTCGCTAGTGCCGCCGTTGCGGCGGCGTTCCTGTGTACTGATGCCCCGCTTGCCCAGTGCCCGGGCGACCTCACGGGCAGTGGGACCGTCGATGGCGCCGACCTGAGCGTGCTGCTTGGCGCGTGGAGCTGCACGGGCCCTGCGTGTCCCGGCGATCTCGACCTCGATGGCTTCGTGGACGGCACCGATCTGGGACTGCTACTGGCTTCCTGGGGTTCCTGCCCCCCGCCCAACCCGATTCGGGAGTCGGCTCTCGCGGCGGTCGCCCTCTCCGCATGGCCCTGGGCGAGCTGGGTCGACACCTACAACTCCAACGGCAGCGTCGGCATCGCGATTGATCCGGGCCAGCATCCGGATCTGGCGGGCCGCGCCGCCCTGCTGTGGGTCATCGAGGATCGCTCGCCCGCTGAGTGGGCCGCGAACGCCAGCCTCAGCGACGCCCGAGCCACAGGTCCCCAAGCAGTCACCTGCCCATCGGGAACCATTCAAGGAAATGTTATTGCGTTGAACGTGGCGGGGTTGGTGGCCGGCAGCGGGGACGCACCCGCCCGCGGGTACGACCTCGTGCTCGACGTGGACCAGGATGGCACGCTGTCGCCCGGGGACCTGATCGATGGCCGCGACGGCGGTGCTGGATTCTGGTGGACCCGCGACCTCGCCGCGCTCGGCCCCTACACGACAGCCACGATCGCCTCGCATGACGTGAACGACGCCGACATTCTCGATTCGATGGAACTTGAGCGCGTCTACTACCCGACGAATGCGCCGGGCCTGCGTCCGATCGTGGCGATCTCCCACGGCAATGGCCACAACTACACCTGGTACGACTACCTGGGCAACCACCTCGCCAGTTGGGGCTTCGTGGTCATGAGCCACCAGAACGACACGATCCCCGGGATCACGTCGGCGACCGTGACGACGGTCGAGCACACCGAGAGCTTCATCGACCAGCACGCTTCGATGGGCGGCGGGGTGCTTGCAGGCAAGGTCGACATCGATCGCATCGCGTGGATCGGCCACTCGCGCGGGGGCGAGAGCGTGACCTACGGCTACGACCGGCTCTTCGATGGCACCTTCACCTCGCCCTCCTACGGGCTTGCGGACATCAAGTGCGTGATCGCCATCGCACCGACCGACTTCCTCGGCACCGCCAGCGCCAACCCCCACGCCGTCCCCTACATGCTGCTCTACGGGGCAGCCGATGGCGACGTCTGCGGGTGCCCCGACAGCGACATCGCCGACAGCTTTAACCTGTACGAGCGCGCCACCGGCCTGCGGCATTCGACCTACGTGCATGGTGCCGACCACAATGACTTCAATTGCTGCGGGACCAACGATTTCAGCGGCCCTGCGGGAACGGCCATCGGCAACACGCTCGCGCAAGGCGTGGCCAAGGCATCGATCCTGGCCATGATCCGAAGGTCGATGTTCGACGACCGAGCGATGGAGGAGTTCCTGTGGCGCCAGAATGAATCGCTCCGCGCGATTGGCCAAGCGTCGACCGTGACGGTCGTGCGCGAGTTCAAGCCGGCGGCAGGTGCGGCCTCGCCCATCGATGACTTCCAGGCCAACACCTCCACCTCGGTCTCCACGAGCGGCGGCGCCGTCAACGCCGCAGGCATCACCAACCTGGTCGAGGCCTTGGCCAACGACAACAACACGACCTTCACGTGGGTGACCACGGATCCATGGAATGGTTCCGTCCGCAATCGAACCACCGACTCCTCGCGCGCCGGGGTCTTCGACTGGACCGCGGCGGGCTCGATCACCTGGAGCGTGCCCGCATCGCTCGCGGATTTCACCGAGGCTCGCGCGCTCTCGTTCCGCGCGGCGCAAGGCACTCGGCACCCCAACACCGTCGCCGCGCTCGGGGATCTGGACCTCACGGTCACGCTCCGCGACACGAATGGGCTGGAGCGTTCGATCCGCATCGGCACGCTCGGTGGCGGCATCGAGGAGCCCTACCAGCGCTCGGGCTTCGGCACCGGCGCGGTCGGTTGGCAGGCTGAGTTCGAGACCGTACGCATCCTGCTCGGCGATCTCCAGTCAGGCGGCGGTGCGTTTGACCTCTCCTCCATCGCCACGGTGCAGCTGCGCGTCGGCGGGGCCGATGGTTCCGCGCAGGGGCGCCTCCTGATCGACGACCTCATCCTCGAGAACTGAACCATGACCACGCTGCTTGCCGCACTCGCCCTGGCCATCGTGCCACCGTCCATTCCCGCACCAGCCAAGGAGCGCCCCGCGCAGGCGCCGCCGGTGCAGGCTCCCTCGGAGCTTCTGCCCGTCCCTGCCACGCCGGCCGCACCGATCTCGATCGTTGCCGTGCAACCGTTCACCATCGCAGAGCCCTACCGCCACCGCTTCCGCAAGGACGGCGCCGAGTTCACGAGCGGGCACCTCATCGTGCTCCGCGCCGAGGCCGGCTTCGTGCAGCCTCGCCAAGTCGCGGAGCCGGTGCTCTGCGTCGGCTCGCAGACGGCCGAACGCCTCTGGAGCGACCCCGCGAAGGGATGGATCGTGGCGATCGTGCCAGCGTGGACCGAGCGCGCCGACGGCGGCACCGAGCGCCCCGGGGATCCCTCCATCGATCTGGTCTGGTTCGCTGCTCCGGAACTTCCCGAGCGCGTGGATGCAGCGTGGATCGCCGCCGAGCGCGCGCGCGCCGAAGCGGCCCTGGCGGAGGGCCGACTCAGCACGCCGTCCACGCGCGAGATCGTTCGTCACCCATCGCTCACGGCCGCGTCGCAGGACGCGCTCATCGCTCGCGCCAGCGCACTGGTGCCGGATCCCGCAGCCCGCTGAGTCAGCGCAGCGCAGCGTCGACCACGTTGCGCAGGAGCATGGCGACCGTCATCGGTCCCACGCCGCCGGGCACGGGGCTCAGCCACCCCGCCACACCCGCCACGGCGGGATCGACATCGCCCACCGTCGTCGTCCGGCCATCCGCACCCTTGATGCGGTTGATCCCGACGTCCACGACCACGGCCCCGGGCTTGATCCACTCGGGCTTCACGAGGCCCGCCACACCTGCCGCGGCGACCACGATGTCCGCATCACGGCAGAGCGCCGGAAGCCCCTGGGTGAACTTGTTCGCGCTCACGACCGTGGCTTCGGCGCGCATGAGCAGCACCGCGATCGGCTTGCCGACGATGTTGCTCGCGCCGACCACGACCGCGCGCGCTCCGCGCAGCTCGATGCCGGTGTGCTCGATCATCTCGAGCGCAGCGAGCGCCGTGCACGGCACGAGGCTCCGGCGCCCGTAGACCACGTTGCCGATGTTGGCCGGATTCACGCCCTCCACGTCCTTCTCGGGTGCAATGAGCGACTGCACGCGCTCGGCATCGACCGCCGGCGGCAGCGGCATGTGCACCATGATCGCGCGCACCGACTCGTCGGTGTTCATGAGCAGCACGCGCCCGGCGACATCCTCGTAGCTCGCCTCGGCCGAGAGCTCATGCAGGTGGTACTCGATGCCCACTTCGGCACAGGTCTTGGCCTGGTTGTGGGCGTAGAGCGCGGCGCCCCTGTCAGGGCTCGCCAGCACCGCGTCGAGCCGGACTGGGCGCCCAGCACGCTCGATGCGATCGCGCAGGTCCGCCTTCACTCGGGCCGACAGGTCCTTGCCATCGATGGGTCGCGCGCTCATGCGCCGGAATCTAGCGACCCCACGCGGTGTGGTCGTGACCGCCCCGCGTGCTAGGCTGCGCGCTCCAAGGAGCCACGTCATGCTGACCACCCTGCTTGCCTCGTTCGCCCTCACCCTGCCGGCCGCACCGATGATGCCCGCACAGGATGCCGCCAAGCCCGCCGCCAAGGCCGATGCCAAGCCCGAGCGCTTGATGCCCGGCATGGCAGCACCCAAGCTCGAGGTGAAGGAGTTCATCAAGGGCAGCGCCATCGACAGCTTCAAGGCCGGCCAGGTCTACGTGGTTGAATTCTGGGCCACGTGGTGCGGTCCCTGCATCCGCGCCTTCCCGCACCTGTCCGAGCTTCAGAAGGAGTACGGCGACAAGGTGACCATCATCGGCGTGAACATCTGGGAGCGCCCCTACGACGACAGCACGCTCGCCAAGGTCAAGGACACGGTCGAGAAGCAGGGCGACAAGATGGCCTACACCGTCGCCTACGACGGCCCCGATGCGAAGACCGACAAGGCCTGGATGGCCGCCGCCGGCCGCAACGGCATCCCGAGCGCGTTCATCGTCGACCAGAAGGGCATGGTCGCGTGGATGGGCCACCCGATGCAGATGGACCCGGTGCTCAAGAAGGTCGTCGCCGGCGAGTGGAATCATGAAGAGGCCAAGAAGCTCGCCGAGGCCGAGGCCAAGGAAGGAGAGGCCCAGCGCGCACTGCAGAAGGCCTCGCGTGACCTGCTGAAGGCCCGCGTGGCCGCGCGCGAATCCGGCGACTGGGCGGGCTGGTCGAAGACCATCGACGGCCTGATCGAGTCGACCAAGGGCACGCCGAACCAGCTGCAGTTCCGCATGATGAAGTTCCAGACGCTCATCGGCGAGGCCAACATGCCCGAGCCGGGCTACGAACTCGGCAACCAGCTCGTCGCCGACGGCAAGGGCGATGCCCAGCTGCTCAACGCGATCGCGTGGTTCGCAGTGCAGGATGATTCGGTCATGAAGCGCAACCTCGACTTCTGCCTCAAGGCTGCACAGGCTGCCAACGAGGCGACGAAGGGCGAGGATGGCGCGATCCTCGACACGCTCGCCCGCGTGCACTGGGAACGCGGCGAGAACGCGAAGGCGATCGAGCTCCAGGAGAAGGCCGTGAGCCTCTCGAAGGACACGCCGATGGCCAAGGAAATGCAGGAGTCGCTCGAGACCTACAAGAAGGGCAAGTGAGCCCTGGGGCAAGGCCCCTGCAACCCGCATGCATGACGAAGCCCGGCCTCGCGCCGGGCTTCGTTGCATCTGAGCTTCATCGCACGTGGGTGTGGTTCCGCCACGGCACCGTTGCCGTGCGCCCGCGGTCTCAGCCAGCCACCTCGACCTCGCGCGATTCGTCGGCGCTGCGATAGATCGCCTCGACCAAGGCCTGCACGCGGCGACCGGCCGCGGCATCGGCGTGCGGCTTCGCTCGTCCTTCCACGGCGTCGATGAACTGGCGGTACTGCTCGTCCCACATCTGACGCTCAGGATCCTCGGCGACGAAGTGGGGCTTGAGGTCGACGAGGTGCCCCTCCTCTTCCGTGGCGATCGAGACCTCCTTGCCGAAGACCCCGAACGAGGCGCCCGCCTTCGAACCGATCACGCAGAGGCCGTCCTTGAGGTGGCCATCGGGGATGTTGGCGGCCCAGGTCACGTTCATCTCGATGGTCAGGCCTCCATCGCAGCGCACGAGCGCGATGGCGCTGTCCTCGACATCGCACACCCCGTCGTACTTCGGCGGTCCCGCCCACATCCACGTGTAGGTGTAGCCGCGCATGGCGGCACCGAGTCCGCTCATGGTTGCTCCGCTCGCCCGCACCGGCCGCGGCGAGCCAGCCAGCCAGAGCGACAGGTCAAGCATGTGCACGCCCAGATCGATCAGCGGACCGCCGCCCGAACGAGCCTTGGTCGTGAACCAGCCCCCGAGCCCGGGAATGCCGCGGCGTCGGTAGAGCGCGCACTTGATGTGCTGGACCCTGCCGAACCTGCCGGCGTCGATGAAGGCCTTGACGCAGCGCGCCGCCGGACTGCCCCGGCAGACGAAGCCGATCTGGAGCGTGGTGCCTGCGCGTGCCGCAGCGGCGGCAATCTCGTCGCACTGCGCGGTGTTCATGGCCATCGGCTTCTCGAGCAGCACGTGCTTCCCCGCGGCCAGCGCCTTCATCGCGCAGGGATGGTGCTGGTCGTTGGGCACGCAGACGGCAACGGCCTTCACGTCCTTGATCGCGAGCAGGTCATCGATGCTGGCGCATGCGCGGGCGCCATTGGCCTGCGCGAACTGCTCCGCGCGCTCCGGCCTGATGTCCCAGACCGCCACGATGGGAAGGCCCGCACGCGTCGCCGCCTGCGCGTGCACGCCGCCGATCCCGCCACAACCGATGATGCCGATGCCGAAGGCCATGATCGCTCCTTGCACGCTCCGTGACCCGGAGCGGTCCTAGAATAGCCCGACCATGAGCAAGCAGCCCATCGTGATCGTCGGAGGCGGCATCGTCGGCCTTTCGACCGCGTACGAACTCAGTGATCGCGGCCACGACGTGGTCGTGCTCGACCGCGAGATGATCCATGACAGTGCCTCGTGCGGCAACGCCGGCATGCTCTCGATCGGTCACCCCCCGCTGACCCGGCCGGGCGTGAGTGTGCGTGGACTCAAGTGGATGCTCGATCCCACGAGCCCCCTGTACATCCGTCCGCGCCTTGATCCCGGCCTGCTCTCGTGGCTCTGGACCTTCCACCAGCACTGCAACCAGGGCCATCTCAATCGCTGCATGGTCACGCTCTGCCAGATGGGATGGCGCTCGCTCGAGCGATTCGAGCGCACGATCGATGCCGAGTCGATCGATTGCGGCTACCGCCGCACCGGCTGGCTCGACGTCGTCTTGCACGAGGAGAACATGGATGCCGCGGAGGCCGAGGCGGCCATGCTTGCCCCCCACGGTTTCACGCACGAGCGCCTCGACGGTGCGGCGCTGCGCGCGATGAGCCCATGCTTCACAGATGAAGTCGCCGGTGCGGTCCTCCACAAGGACAGCGCCAACATCGATCCGCGCGCCTACACCAAGGGCCTTGCCCGAGCGCTTGAGCGTCGCGGCGTGCGCGTCCTCACTGGCCCGGCATGGGACGCGATCGGCCTCGAGCGCGATGCGAACGGTCACGTCTCGGGCGTCGTCTGCGCCAACGGCACCGTGGTCAGCGGCGCAAGCGTGGTGCTCGCTGCCGGCGTGTGGAGCACCGGCCTCGCGGCGGACGTGGGCCTCGACCTGCCGATGCAGGGCGCACGTGGCTATCACGTGCAGCTCGACGGCATACCCGCGGTGCCGGCCACGGCCTGCGTGCTGCACGAAACGTTCATCGCCGTGACGCCCATGGGCGGTCGGCTGCGCCTGGCAGGCACGCTCGAGATCAGCCCGCTCGATGCTCCGCCGATGCCGCGCCGGCTGGCCATGCTCGCCGACGGTGCCCGGGCGTACCTGCGGGGCATCGATCATGCACGCGCGAGCGAACACTGGTCGGGCTGGCGGCCTTGCCTGGCGGATGGCATGCCTGCGATCGGCTGGGTCCCGGGTGTCGAGGGACTCATGCTGGCCACCGGCCACGCCATGCTGGGCATGACGCTCGGCCCTGTGACCGGTGAACTCGTGGCCGACCTGATCGATGGACGTCGCCCGAGCATCGATCTGTCGATGGTCGAGCCCGCTCGGTTGGCGGCTGCCGTGGCCTGAGCCGGATCGCTACGATTCCCGGCATGCGCTGCATCCCCGCTGCACTCCTCGTCGCTTGCCTGTCCACGCTGCCCGCCTGCACCCACGAACTCGAGGCCCGAAACCGCGAGCTCGTGACCGAGGTGGATGCCTTGCGCGGCGAGAACTCCGAGTCGCGCCGTTCGATCGACCGCATGACCGTGCAGCTGGCCGAGCGTGACAAGGCCCTCACCGAAGCCAACCGCACCGTGACCGAAGCCCGCGCCGCCGCGGAGGAGTCCAAGGCCATCGCCGTGAAGGCGCAGGGCGATGCA
>Ga0315906_10006158_pt1 | contig 14886 bp, 17 predicted proteins | sample LakEriMetagenome_4_FD_203526 | JGI IMG/M metagenome (GOLD analysis project Ga0315906, IMG submission 203526) | Freshwater fungal communities from buoy surface, Lake Erie, Ohio, United States - Buoy 2 MA122 | ecosystem: Environmental > Aquatic > Freshwater > Lake > Lake biofilm | place: USA...
GGCGGTAGCACCTTCGATGGCCGTGCGGACTCAGCGCGACGGCAGTCATTGCAAGCTGGGCGCGGTGCATGAAGGCGGTGCGGCGCACAAGGCAGGCCTGTCGGCAGGGGATGTTCTGGTCGCCATTGATGGTCTGCGCGTCACCTCCGACAATCTGGATGGTCTGCTACAGCGTTATCGTGTCGGCGACACGATCTCGGTCCATGCCTTCCGCCGCGATGAGCTGATGCAAGTCGAACTGAGGCTTGAGCCAGATGCTGCGCCACAGTTCGCGCTGGAGCCGCGCGACAAACCCGAGGCAGGTGCGAAGCTGCGCAAAGCCTGGCTCAGAAGCCGCGCATAACTCAATGCCAGTCAGTTAAGCCCCAAAGTCCCTGCATTCAATAAAAGACGCTGGGTCCCGGCCTGCGCCGGGACGACGATATAAAGGCCGCTAGCAGCTAAAACGTCATCCCGGCGCAGGCCGGGATCCAGTGACTTTGAGATTTTCGCTGATCAGGGACAATCTGGGCACTTCACTGACTGGCATGAGCGCATAACTCACTTTTCATCTCATTTCAAACAGGAGACCATCATGACCCAGCGCCTGCTCCGTCGTCTGGCATTCGCAACCAGCCTGTCGCTCGGCATCTCTGCCTGCCTTATTGCCGTAGCGCCGACGCTTCACGCAGCCGACTTACCGACTGCGTCACCGCAATCGCAGGGTTTGTCGGCCGAGCGTCTGGGTCGTGTGCGTTCACTGTTCCAGGCAGAAGTCGATGCCGGTCGCATGCCGGGGGTTGTGGTGATGGTCGCGCGCAAGGGCAAGATCGTGCAGGCGGATGCGCTGGGCTTTCAAGACAAGGAGTCTGGCAAACCGATGAAGCGCGATGCAATCTTTCGCGCGTATTCAATGACCAAGCCGCTGGTGTCCGTGCTGACGATGATGCTGGTCGAGGAAGGCAAGCTGCAGCTGACGGACCCGGTGTCGAAGTTTTTTCCGTCGATGGCGAACATGAAGGTGCTGTCGAATTCGACTGATGGCAACAGCGAGCGTGTAGCGGCGGCCAAACCGATCACGATTCATGATCTTCTGCGTCATACCTCGGGCATCAGCTATGCAGAGTTCAGCCGCTTCCCGGCGATCAAGGGACCGTATCTGGAGGCGGGCCTGTTCTCGAATGAGGTACAGGGCAAGTGGATCATGCTGACACCCGAGCAGCAGGTCGAGGCACTGGCGAAAGCGCCACTGCTTTGGCAGCCGGGCACAACCTGGGAGTACAGCTTGTCCACCGATTTGCTGGGCCGTGTGCTGGAAGTGATCGCCAAAAAATCGCTCGGCGAGCTGATGGATGAAAAACTCCTCAAGCCATTGGGCATGAAAGACACCAGCTTTGTGGTGCCGGCTTCCAAGGCGTCGCGCATTGCCGAGCCTCTCCGCATCGATCCGCTGACCGGCCAGCCGTACTACCTCGTGCTCGATGTCACGCGCACGATGGGCAATGATTCCGGTGGTGCGGGTATGTCGACCACGGCGGACGACTATCTGCGGTTTTGCCAGATGATGCTGAATGGCGGCACACTCGACGGTCGCCGCTATCTCTCACGCTCCACCGTGGCGCTGATGACTTCCGACCACCTGGGCTCGAAGATCGCGACGCCGGTGCAGCCCGGCGAAGTGCTGATGGGCGTACAAGGTTATACCTTCGGTCTGGGCTTCATGGTGCGGCAGGGCGCGGGTGTCGCCGGCGTGCACGGTTCTGAGGGCGACTATGCATGGGGCGGCTACGGCGGCACCTTCTTCTGGATTGATCCCAAAGAGCAGCTGATCGGCCTGATGATGGCGCAGACGCCGGGTGCATCGCGGCAGTATTACCGCCGAATGATCAAGACGCTCGTCTATCAGGCACTGGACTGATCTTTGCGCCTGATTCAAGCGAGCAGGTGCGAGATCAGCGCATCGAATTCGGCGTCATCCACATGCTGATTGTCGAGGCGGCGCAGCGCGGGATGCGCCGGCGGCTCAACCCGGCGCTTCAGGTACTCGTCCCAATGCGCGAGCTTCCACGCATCGCGCGGATCATTGCGCTTTTCTATGCGGCGCTTGGCTTCTTCCGTGGAGAGGTCGATCCACGCGATCCGGCACACGGTACCGGCAGGCATGCCAAGCTGCACCGGATCGAAGAACTTCCCCGCCATGAGCTCACGCGTGAACGGCCCCACGAGCAGGACTTGCGATCCAAGCGCCAGGTTTTCGCGCGTGATGTCGAGCAGGCCGGCGTACTCGCGGTCGCGAAGGTTCTGCAGGTAGGTGGGGCTGTCGCGGTCGGCTGGATTGCCGGTCAGGAGCCCCATCACGTGGGAACTGAACGCGCCATAGGCCGTGTCTTTGTCGAGAAAGAAGAAGTCTTTGCCGCCGCGTGCTGACAGCACAGGCATGGCGCGCTTGGCGAGCGTGGTCTTGCCGGTACCAGCATGGCCGGCGAAAAGCAGTAATCGGGCGTTGGTCATTGAAATTGTTTCCAAATTGGCAGTAATGACAACTTTGTCAGGTAAAGTAGTGTTAAGACATCAAAACTTGTATCATGCAACATCGCAGCGTAATTGGCGGTATCGAGCAGGGATTTCTTTTCAACCCAAGACGATAAAGACACTATGGCTGATACCAACCCTCCCGGTTCCTTGTTTGTCGGAGATGGCGTGTTCATGCAGGGCACCATGACCGTACCTGGCGTAGCCAGCGTCGATGGCAAACTGCAAGGCCAACTCACGGCAGATGTCATTGCCATTCAGACCAACGGCTCTGTCGATGGCAAAACCACGGCCAACCACATCAAGGTGGCCGGTTCTCTGACCGACACCACGGTGGCGAACCGGACCCTGGTTGTTGAATCCACTGGCGTGATCGCTGGCTCCATCACGTATGCCGAGATGGAGATCAAAAAAGGGGGTTCACTTCAGGGCAGCATCCACAAGATTGGCAAGGCCATGCCAAGTCTCGAGGAATTCGCGCCCCCATCGGCGCCTCCTGAGATGCCAGCCGCCGCATCTGTTGAGACACCGGCGGCCGATCAATCCGAAGAGAACACCTGATCTGCTGATCTGACGTGGGTAGCACGCAGACTGCCGAGACGGCAGCCTGCCGTTGCTTACTCTTGCGTGGTGGCTCTCGGCAGCGGCTTTTTCTTAAAATTCCGGAAGTTTTGATCTGGTTACAGGTTTTCTGTTGGAGGCAGTGCGTTAATTACCTTACCTGCACTGACTTCCAAGGAGCGCCCTGATGAACCAAGCCATGATCACCCTGCCAGTCATCGCGGCGCTGGCCGCCGGCTCTGTGCTAGCCCTTTCCTCGGCGAGTGCTGCAGACCTGAAGGCGGGGCAAAGCGCCTTTGATGCCAACTCATGCAGCAGTTGCCATGCGCTTAGCGCCAGCACCATCGGGCCGTCGCTCAAGGACATAGCCCGGCGCTACAAAGGCAAGCCGGTGGCGCTTGAGCTGGCGCAGCGGATTCGGGCGGGCAGCGTAGGCCGCTGGGGCGGTGTGCCACATCCTGCTTACGAGGGGCTTGACGAGGACAACGCTGTGATCATCGCTGAATGGATACTGGGCGGTGCGCCCAGGTGATTTTTTGGAGAACAACGTAATGAAAAAAACCTTGTTGGCGATCAGTTTGCTGATGGGTCTCTGCTCAGCGGCCCAGGCCGAATGGGTAAAAGTGTTCGAGAACATCCGCGGCACCTTTTTTTACATGGACCCGGCGACGGTGGAGAACCATGGCCGGCTGCGGCGCGTGTGGGAGATGCAGACCTATCGCAACGCATCGCCCGAGGGCATGCTGTCGATGAAGCTGCACAAGGAATACGATTGTATGGATGAGAAGGGTCGTTTCACCAGCTATGTGGCCTATACAGGCCCCCGGCTGACTGGCGAAATGATGGGAACGGTGAACACGCCCAGTGACTGGCAGAGCGTGAACCGCAATCCGGCGGGCAAAGGCGTGTTTCGTATTGTTTGCGCGGACTACAAGAAATGACCATGCGTCGGGAGATGACTACTGCGGGCACATCGCCTCTGCCATGATGCGGCGGCGGATGTCTGGATTACTTTCCTTTGACAGTTGTTCCATCAGCGTCACCATGCGCTCGCCCTGAGCCTTCATCGTCGGTATCTCTGACATGGCAGGCGTCTCACCTGGCTTGGTGGGCGGCGCCGCAGCTGGCTTTTCCTCATGGTCTGCCGCCAGCGAGCCGAGGCTGAGGCCGAGGCTCAGTGCGGCGATGAGAATGAATGTCTTTTTCATTTCAAGCTCCCCGTCATCGGGCTGAACCCCATTATAGGTGCAGATCATCCGGCATAACATCAGGCATATAATCCCGCAGCATCCTGCCCATGCGTGTCAATGAAACAGCGCCTCAACGATCAGATCAAACTCACGTTCTACCTGTGTCTTTTGACCGCAGGCGTAGTCGCGCTGTTTCTGAGAGACGCGCCGGCTGCTGCGGGCGCACTGCCCTGGGTCTATCAGTTCAGCATCGCAGGCTACTACGGCAGCTTGCTGATCATGATCAGTTTGCTGTTGTCGCCGCTGAATCTGCTCGGTCCGCTGCGCTGGCTGTTGCCGGTGCTCGGGTGGATCTGGCTGATGTATCTGGTCATTGATCTGGCCGTCTTCAACCTGTACCGCTTCCATCTTGACTGGCTGATGGTGCGCATGTTCCTGTTCGATTTTCAAGGCATGGGTATCCCGCCATTCGTGCTTGTGCTGGCGGGTAGCATCGCCTTGCTGATGCTGGCTTTGATCCTGTGGCTGTATGCCGCACGCCGCGCGGGTACGTCGCGCCATCTGCCCTGGTTTGCCGCGGGTCTGTTGCTGATGCCCGCTGGACTCTCCGCCAACTCAGTCATCAATATCTGGGCAGCCCAATTCACCCGTGAAGAGATCACGGGCTATCGTCCGTACATGCCCTTGTACTACCCGGTAGAGAGCGGGCGCCACGCGCAGCACATCAGCGACTGGTGGCCCGAGATGTTCCCGGCTAGCCACGGTCAGGTCACCAGGGTGGCCGAGCAGCCCGGCGGTATTGTCCAGTACCCGCTGCAGAGCCCCGAGTGCAGACCATCACCAACCCCTCCTTCGATCCTGATGATCGTCGTCGAGAGCTGGCAGGCAGACAGCCTGACGCCGGAGATCATGCCCCGTCTGTCGGCATTCGCCGCGCGCGCGACGCGTTTCGACAAACATCTGTCCAGTGGCGCGGTCACCGTACCCGGGCTGTTCGGGCTGATGTATGGACTGCATCCGAATTATTTCGAACTGTTCAAGACCTCGCCTGCACGTTATCCGAGTCTCTTCACCGAGACCCTGCATCAGCAGGGTTACCAAAGCAGAGTATTCACCTCAAGCAGTCTGGATGGTTTCTCGTTGGGCAAACTATTTTTTGGGCGAGTGCCAGAGAGCCAGATTCATACGGAAAAATCCGATGAGCAGGTCGTAGCGAAATACCTTTCATCGCTACAGAACACCACCGCCGCGCCAAGGTTTGATTTTCTTTTCCTGACCTCGTCGCATTCGCCCTATACCTATCCGGAGGAGTATGCGCGCTTCAAGCCACTACCCACATTGAAAGGTGGTTTTGCGCTCGACAAACAGGCAGACAATGTGCCGTACAAGAACGACTATCACAACAGCCTGTTTTATTCCGACGCCCTACTGGGGCGCGTACTGGAAGCAGCGCGCAAATCCGGTGTGCTGGACACCAGCTGGGTGGTGATCACGGGCGATCATGCCGAAGAGTTCAACGAGAACGGGCTAGGCTATTGGGGGCATGGCAGTAATTTCACGCGTTGGCAGACACAGACACCGCTGCTGGTGATGGCACCCGGGCAGTTCGCTGCACGCCGTGAGACGAAGCTCTCACTGCACCAAGACTTGGTGCCCACGCTGATGCAAGAAGCGCTGGGCTGCAAATCACCCGCCGAGGCCTACAGCCATGGCATGAACCTTTTCCATTTGCCCGAACGGCGAGGAACACTACTAGCCTCTTACATGATGCAGGCTTACTGGGTTGATGACATCGTGTTCGACAGAACGACCAACCGCAGCTATGACTGGCGCGACATGAAACAACCCCGCACGCTAAGCGATATGGACGCCGTCAGGGGCTTGATGGACGAGGAAAGACGATTCTTGGTGCGGCGGTAAAAAAGCAAAGAAAAACAAAGAGAAAACAAAGGGACACTCACTTTGTTTTTCTGTTCAAACAAAGTGAGTGTCCCTTTGCAGGGGCGTTACGGGGAAGACCCGTCAATCAAAGATCTCGGCGAGCCAGGATTTATGCTTGTAATGGCTCTTGTGCGACGCGTAGTCTCGTTCGTGATGCCGAGCTTGATACGCGGCCTGCTGACGATGTGCGCTTTGGTACTGCACAGCCGGAGCAGCAGCTTGTGTGGGTGCCTGAGTGGCAGCGCGGTCGAGCAGCTTGTCGAGCTCGCCACGATCCAGCCAGACGCCCCGACACTGTGGGCAATAGTCGATTTCCACTCCTTGGCGTTCGCTCATGACGAGCAAGGCATTGACACAGCTTGGACACTTCATCAGTCAAATCTCCGTGATCATCTGTTTAGTCGTTTGAGCCAATCCCAAACAAGTGCAGCAAGCTGGTGAACAAGTTAAAGAGCGACACGAACAGGCTGACAGTGGCCAGAACGTAATTCGTCTCGCCGCCATTCACGATCGCGCTCGTCTCGTACAAGATCAAGCCCGCAGAGATCAGCGCTACAGCGCCCGACACGGCCAGTGCCAGTGCGGGAATCTGAAAGAACATCGCCGCCAGTCCGGCGAGCAGCGCGACCACCATGCCAGCGAAGAGCATGCCACCCATCCACTGAAAGTCGCGGCGTGTGATCAACACCCAGGCCGACAAGGCAAGGAAGATCGCGCCTGTTGAAGCCAGCGCCATCGCGATCGTCGTCGCGCCGCCGGGCAGACTCAGCGTGCGGGACAACAGCGGTCCGAGCGAGTAGCCCATAAAACCCGTCAGCGCAAACACCGCAGGAATCGCCCAACCGCTATTTTTCAGCTTGTGGATGGCAAACAGCAGACCGAAATAGCCCCCAAGCGTCAGGATGAGGCCGGGGCCAGGCAGCGCGAGCACCACACTGAGTGCGGCAACGCCCGCCGAAAAGATCAGCGTCAAGGACAACAGCCCATAGGTGTTCCGCAGTACTCGCTGCGCATCCGTGGGCAGTGCTGCCACGGCATCTGCAAGCCCGGCATGGCGCATGCCTTGCTGGCCTGGCGTCACAGCGAGTGTTTTGTATCTGTCCAAAGTATCCTCCATCGATTGATATCTATTTCGCAACGATGTCGTCGCGCCGCCTTTCGGCAAGACCTGATGATGGGGACGTGAGGATTGTTAAAAAAGCAGGGAATTTCGTATGAACGCTTCGCAAAACTCTGTAGTGCAGCGGGTATTCAAGGGTGGTTCATTGCCGGGTGATCTGGTGGTGTTGAGTAGTAGGCGGATTGGGGCCGGGGGAGGTACCTGGGAGAGCAGTAAATACAGCGGGATGGTGAGGGAGGGGGAAAGTGAGTGTCCCTTTGTTTCACAAAGTGAGTGTCACTTTGTTTTTTGCTTTGTTTTCGTTTGTTTTCCCATGTGCGGTGCCCGCGTAGCGTTCTGGTAAGCGAATAACAAGTTATTCGCGCAAACAATAAAAAAGCCACCCCGAGGGGCGGCTTTCTATTTGATGCAAGTTCTAACCAAACTGGCCGAGCCAGTCGGAAATTAGAACGAGTGAGCAACACCTAAAACAGTGTTGTTGTTATCGCGGCCAGTTGTCGCGTAATTTGCACGATCTGCCAACGAGGAGATGGCGCCGTTGGTTGCACGATTATGAGTAAGGTACACGAAGGTGCGCTTTGAAAGATCGTGCTTGATACCGATATTGGTCAGCGTTTGCGCAGTGCTCAGATCATTGCGTGCTACACCGCCTGCAATGGATGTTCCACCGCCCAATGCGTAGCTTGCGCTGATCAGATAGGTTCCAACTGCATCCGCGCCCTGATCTTTGTGGCTGCTAACGTTCGCACCGAGGGTGAGGTCACCAATACCGTATGTGGCGCCAGCGACCCACGATGAGTAGGTGTTGTCGCGCTTTTGATAACCGGTGGCGATGTTAATTCCAGCAACGCTTCCGCTGACGTTATAAGAAGTGTACTTGTCGCGGTCGACAGGAATTGCTGACAATGTTCCATCTTGCGCACCCTGCTTGGTAGCTGACAGCACTGTTGCCGTCCATCCGTTGATACTCGGCGTTGTGTAGGCGAAAGCGTTGGGAATAAAAAATCCGCCGCTGCCGTAGGTCGACGCGCAAGCTTGGTTAGGGCAAGCAGCGGCGCTCAGGCCACCGCCCATAATGATTCGGTTAACCCAAAAATGACCCGCGGTACCGGCTTGCGTGACAGCGTGAGCCAGAATGTACGGAGACAGCTGCTGACCGAGTGTGACGGTACCGAAGTCGCCAGAGAGGCCCAACTTCGACTCACGGCTAAATAGGTTGCCGCTACCGCCGTTGCCGAAATCGCCGTTTTGGGTGAAGCCGGCTTCCAAATTGAAGAAGGCTTTCAACCCACCGCCAATGTCTTCACTGCCCGAGAAGGCTATCGAGCTGTGGTCAGCCCATCCGCCTTGCTCGAAACTGGTCCCTTTTCCAACTTGTGTCGCTCCGCTACCGCTGTAGCTCTGAACACCGTAATCAATCTGGCCAGAAATCTTCACGCCATCAGCCAAAGCCGCCGTCGAAGCCATCAGCGCCAGAGCAGCCAGCGCGACTTGAGTTTTTCTCATTTTATAATCTCCAAAAGCTCGCAATCAGGGTGACGGTTGGAGCAACTTCACTCTGTAAAAGCCTTTTTTGGAGATAGTTCGACAAATCTGCCACTAAGGAAAAAGTTTGATACACCACAAACAAGAAATTCCTTATGGAAAATATGATTAACCGACTCGCAGTTTTCGTCTGCGAGTCGGTTGGCCCGCACGAAACAGCCCAACAAGGCTAGTTCGTTTTCTAAGTGCGATAACCGATCAGCAGAAGCCCGTGGCGAGTTCCATAACTTGCGTGACCGGCAACAAGTCGACTTTGATACAGCGCCTTGGAGGAAACAGGGATGAAATCCATTACGACCTCTCTCTCTGCGAATGATCCTGCTTATGCCGCTCGCCAGGCGAGGTCTTTGCCCGTGCTGTCGTCAATGTCATCGGTTCGCGGCTATCCGAGCAAGCTGAAGATCTACCGGATACGCGGCAGTCGTTTTTGGCAGGCGCGATGCTTCATGGAAGGAAAAATGTATGTGCGCAGCACGCGAGAAATCGAGAAAACTCAAGCAATCGAAGCGGCCAAGCATTTTTATGAGAGCCTGTTAATCCGTTTTCGACAGTCGGGACAAGGAGATCTGGCGAATCTTGATCTGCTTCAGAAAAAAGAATCCGATTCACATTATCGGTTTCAGAATTTGGCAGCGAAGGCATTGGAGCTTGAGCGTGGGCGGATGCTGCGCGGAGAGCTCTCTTTGCAGTTTTTTAAAGCTTTACGTAATCGAATGACCAAAATGATTACGCCCTACTTCATGGACAAGGATATTCGCTCACTCAATCAGGGCAATTTGTCTGAATTTGTGAATGTGCTCCAAAAAAAAGAATTATCGTCGGTGACTATTATTCAGTATCTGCAATCGATCCGGCTGGTATTCAAATATGCGCAAGCAGCAGATCTGATCAGCGCCATCCCTAGCTTCCCCAAGATAAGGCTGAAATTCCAGCCCAGAGGGAGTTTTACGCTACCAGAGTACCTTCTGCTCTTGCGTACCGCAAAACGCATGAGCCGCCTGAGCGAGCCGGAAAAACCCGCCTGTCATCGCTACCGGGCAGGCGGTATTTTTACGCGCACTGAATCCGTGCCGCGCGAGATTCCCTGGGTGATTGGTTTTATGGTCAACAGCTTCATACGTCCGACGGACCTGAAATACATTCAGCACAAACATGTCGATATCATCCAAGGTGAGCATCTTTATCTGCGACTCAGTCTGCCCGAGACCAAACGGCACAGCACTCCCATCGTGACGCTGCGTCCTGCGGTCCGTATCTATCGGCATCTGCTCGCCCATGCGGTGTCGATAGGTAAAGCGCGGGCGGATGACTATCTATTCATGCCACACGTCGACGACCGAGATGCGGCGGTCGTTGTGCTGTCACAGCATTCAACAAGATTCTTGTCGCAACCGGCCTTAAGCACGGCGACCTAGGCCAGGAACGCAGTCTCTACAGCCTGCGGCATACAGCCATCATGTTTCGTCTGCTTTACGGAAAGGGAATCGACTTGCTGACGCTGGCTAGAAATGCTCGTACATCAGTGCAAATGATCGAAGAATTTTATGCGTCGCATCTGACGGCTGAGATGAACATTGGGCTGCTGCAGAGCAAACGTAGCCGTAGCGCAATGGGTCCTACAAAGTGAGTGTCCCTTTGTAGGGTATCCCTTTGTAGGGTAACAAAGTGAGTGTCCCTTTGTAGGGTAGTGGAACGGCTCAGAGTGCAACTTATCCCTCCGGCACCTCTTCCGTCGATGGCAAGAAGCTGATAACGGCGAGCGTGGCGGCGGAGGTGGCCACCATGGTCCACAAGAACGACGCCATACCGCCTGACTTCACGATGGGGCCGATCAGCCAGACCGCGACTGAGCTGGCGCCAAATGACACGGCGAAGCGTGCGCCGGAAATCCTGCTGCGCATGGAATCGTCTACATACTTGACGATCATCGCATCGGTAAAAGGGATGGCCGCAAAGATCGCGCACATGAAGGCGATTTGCGCGAGGTAGAACATCCACCCCTGTGTCTGGGTAGCAGCCAACAGGGTCAGCAGCTGAATGCCCAGTACGGTCAGGTAGAGTTTTTTCAAGGGCATGCGATCGAGCAGGTGTCCGATGACAAGCTGACTAAACGAAGCCAGCACGTACACACCGGCGAGCAGCATGCCAATTGCGGCGGGGTCATTGATCAGGCCACTCAGCCGGTCTGCCAGCACCTCGCCGTTGCTGTTGGTCGAAAAATTAAACAGCAAGCTGCCTGTGGTTGCTGCAAGCGTCATCACAAAAAAAAGCATAGCTTGCTGGTGGTGCGGTGCGACCGAGCCAGAGCGGGGTTTTTTTGAGGGAGCGACATCGTCGCCGCGAGTCACCCACCAAAACAAGAGGCCCAGCGCGATGCTCAGGCAACCGGGCCACCAGAACGCGGCGCGCCAGCCGCTGAGCGTCACTAGCCAGCCGGTGAGCACGGCGGCGACGGCGATGCCCAAATTGCCCATGAGGCCATTGAATCCGATCGCCCTTCCCGGCTTGTCGGTGAACTGCATGAGCATGGGTATGCCAACCGGATGATAAATCGACGCGAAGCAACCCATCACTGCCAGCAGCACGGCCAGCTGTATGGGGGTCTGTGCCTGACTGACCAGCAGCGACGAGACGCCGATACCAATGAAAAACACGCTCATCATCTTGCGCCGTCCCCACAGGTCACCCAGCCTGCCGGCAGGTAGCGAACCGACGCCAAAGAAAAAAAACGCGGCGGCGCCATAGGGCATCAGATCTTCCCAGTGTTGCATGCCCATGTCCGTGGCGATGCTGCTCACGGCCGTGGCAAAGATCAACAGGAACATATGGTCCAGCGCGTGCGCCAGGTTCAGCAACAGAGATACGCCGGGTTTATTCATCTCGCGATGGCATCGCCGCTGACATGGTGGCAGCCAACGCGTGCTGATCGCGTCGCGCCAGCTCGTTGACGGCGTTATGAATATCGCGACTCTCGCGATTCTGGCTCAGCTTACGCTTCCCCTCGAGACGCCCGATCTCGATCTCGATGCCGACGACCTTGCTGACCATGTCATCCATGTAGTCCTTCGGTGCATCGCCCATTTTCCAGGGTCGGGGTTCCGTGGCTTCGTGCTCACGGGTCAGTCTCGCCACGACACCACGGACGAATTTTTCATCATCCATGATGCGTAAGCGACCATGGACATGCACGACCTCGTAATTCCAGGTCGGTACCTGCCGGTGTGTCTCGTGCTTGCTCGGGTACCAGTTGGGCGAGATATAGCCTTCCACGCCCCTGAACACCACCATCACCTCTGCGCCCGCAGGACAATCTGTCCACAGCGGATTGGCGCGCGCGATATGCGCGAGCAGTGTGCCCTGCGGGCCTTGGTCTGGATCGAATTCGAAAGGAATGTGATTGGCATCGAGGCCACTGCCCGAGTGGGTCACCAAGACGCCCAGCGGATGCTCTCGGATGATGCGATGCAGTTCCTCAGGACGGGTCTCGGTAAAATGTGGCGGCAGGTACATGGCTTGTCCGGTGAGTGCTGTGGTTATCGCGGTGGTTATCGCTGTCGTTAGCGCTATTGTTATCGCTGCGGTTATTGCGCGTCATGCCGGCGCTGCCGGCAAGGATCGCGGCTTCTCCGGATTTTATCCGGTACGCCCCTGTAAATGGGATAGAGTCATGGCTGGCAATATCGCCGCACTCTGGATCTCCTTAGCACATGAAACGCCTCGTACATGCTCTATTCTTCATGTACTGTCCGCTGGCGCCCTTGATGGCTACGGCCGCAGCGCCCATGACGGCGACCTGCCACGCCGAGTACGGTCTGAGCACGGAGACACTCCATCTACCCGCGAGCGCCGACGTCTTCGTTTTCCAGTCAGTGAGTCTGGGTGAGCGCTTCTTGTTCAAGGCGCAGCTGCTGCAAGAGCGGGCCAAGCTCAAGACCTATGTCTATGAGCTGAGGTCGCATTCGCCGACATTGATTCACGCCAGTGAGCATCTCCTCTCGCAACAGCGCTGCGCGACGCCTCCCACCCGCCTGGGGCTGAACAAGGTGTATTCATCTGACCTGGAGCGCGAAATGTTTTTTGAGTGTTTTGTGAGCTGCGAGTAGATCATGAGGACAACTTTTCAGTGGCTTGCGTGGCTACTCGCGTTACTGCTCAACTCGTCGTCAAGCATCGCCGCGGAGGATATTCAACTGGTGTTTGTGGGCGATGTGATGCTGGCCGATACGCCTGGCAAGTTGATACGCGCTGACAAAGATCCGTTCCGACATTTTGCCAATGAGCTGCGCCATGCCGATCTGACCATCGGCAATCTCGAGTGCGTGATCTCTGCCAAGGGCAAGCCTATCGACAAACCCTACACCTTCCGGGCACCCAAGCAGTCGCTGCCGCTGCTAAAGAAATACTTCAGCGCGGTGTCGGTGGCGAACAATCACACGGGGGACTTTGGCAAAGCCGCCTTTGTCGACATGCTGAACTCGCTGGATAAACAGTCGATTCCCTATTTCGGTGGCGGTCGCCATTTGCGCGAGGCGCACCAGCCCTTCATTCGCGAAATCAAGGGTAAGCGGATTGGGATTTTGGGCTATAACGGTTTTTTTCCCAGAAGTTTCGAGGCCTTGGACAATGTGCCTGGTAATGCATGGCTCGATGAAGACTTTGTGATTCAAGGTATCCGACAGGCGAAACAGCAACTGCACGTGGATTTTTTGGTGGTGTATCCGCACTGGGGCTGGGAATATCAGAAGCTGGCCTCGGCGCGGCAAAGAGCCATGGCGCGGATCATGATCGACCATGGCGCAGACGCGGTAGTCGGCGGTCATCCTCATGTGACGCAGGATATCGAAGTCTACAAAGGCAAGCCGATTTTCTACAGTCTGGGTAACTTTGTGTTCGATGGTTTCAGTGACGACGATACGCGCACCGGCTGGCTGCTGCGCATCACGCTGGCCGGCGATGGATCGCTGGATTGGCGCGTGCGCGAAGCGAAGATCGATGCTCTGGGTGTGCCGCGGCCGGGTCGTCTGCTGCGCCCAGAACATTTCTCCGACGCTGATCCGGCGGCACGCCGCGCCGGCGCTTCAGACTGATTATTTTTTTATTAACTCTCGACGACCAAGCGGTCGATTGACGAGGTTTACATCGATTTCCGAGCAATTCTCATTGGCTTTTCACTGTTTAATCCCGCCCCGCTTTACCCGATTGCGTTAAATAAGCTAGTCTTTCGGTCAAGTTAAGGTCGGGAGCCGCATCATGTACGTGCTATCCGTTGAAGACATCGATTTGATGATCGCGCTGGTCAACAATGACAAATTGCCCAGCGAGTTCGTCCGCCATGAAAAGCAGATGGACAAGCTGATCCGCATGGGCATCCTGCGCCCGGGCGGCGGCGTGCTCGCGCTGACTGAACTGGGTTACAAGACCGCGAATGCGCTGATGGGACGATGCCTGGGCTCGAATGTCGATGGTCCGCCGCAACCTAGCGCTACCCAGATCGCAGAGGCTGCCGTCAATCACGAGGCCGATGCTAGTGCCGACGAAGCCACCGGTACCTTGGAGGCGACGGCTGATGCCGGGGCCCAGGACGCAGCCGGTGAATCCGGCGCTGACGCAGATGCCGCCGCAGAGCCTGCGTAAACATCCCGCCACCTTGACGCTGCACGCTGAATTGAAGCATCGCCCCCTGCCGCTGATCCTTTCGCCGCTGCGTTCTCTACTCTCCCATCACCTCGTTTGCCTGCTGCTGGCAATGTTTGTCGCACCCGCCAGCGCCGATGCCCTGCTACGTAATTTGGAAATCGCGCAGTGCGCTGATGGCGAACTTGCCACCTGGGGCGATGGTCAGGATCGCATGGCCGCCGCCGGTGCATTCACCTTCAGTTATCGGCATGCGGGAGCGCCCAGCTGGTTCAAGGAGCCGCAAGTACTGAGCCTGCTGCAAAAATCAGCGGCCGAGTGGTCCCGGTGCGGCATCCCCGCGCAAGTCATGGTGGCAGCACCGGGATTGCAATCAAGCCGGGG
>Ga0315906_10006161_pt1 | contig 14883 bp, 10 predicted proteins | sample LakEriMetagenome_4_FD_203526 | JGI IMG/M metagenome (GOLD analysis project Ga0315906, IMG submission 203526) | Freshwater fungal communities from buoy surface, Lake Erie, Ohio, United States - Buoy 2 MA122 | ecosystem: Environmental > Aquatic > Freshwater > Lake > Lake biofilm | place: USA...
GCGGTCTCGGTGGAGCCGTAGAGCTGCTTGAGGTTGATGCCGATGGAGCGGTAGAAGGTGAAGAGGTCCGGCCCGATGGCCTCGCCCGCGGTGTAGGCCACGCGCACCCGCGACAGGCCCAGGGTGTTGCGCAGCGGGCCGTAGATGAACAGGTTGCCCAGCTTCCACATCAGGCCGTCGGTGAAGGACAAGGCCTTGCCGTCCATGCGGTCAGGCCCTGCGCGGCGTGCCACCTCCATGAAGGTCTTGAACAGCCACTTCTTGATCGCACCGGCGTCTTCCATGCGGATGGTGACGCTGGTCAGCAGGCCCTCGAACACCCGCGGCGGGGCGAAGTAGTAAGTCGGCCCGATCTCCTTCATGTCGATCGTGACGGTGGCGGCCGATTCCGGGCAGTTGACGATGTAGCCGCAGGCCAGCCACTGCGCGTAGCTGAAGATGTTCTGGCCGATCCAGGCCGGCGGCAGGTAGGCCAGCACTTCCTCATCGGCGCTAAGCTTGTCGAAGTCTGCCCCGGCGCGGGCGCGGTCCAGCAGGGTCTGGTGCGTGTGCACCACGCCCTTGGGGTTGCCGGTGGTGCCCGAGGTGAAGAACATCGAGGCCACGTCTTCGGGCTTGACCTGCGCGACAGCGGCCTCATAGAAGCCGGGCTCGCGCTGCAGGCGGGCGCGCCCGGACTCGATCAGGGCGTCCAGCGACGCGAGGCCGGCCACGTCGTACTTGCGCAGGCCGCGCGGGTCGTCGTACCAGATGCGCGCCAGTTGAGGGCACTTCTCGCGCACCTCGACGAGCTTGTCGACCTGCTCCTGGTCTTCCACCACGGCGAACGCCACCTCGGCGTTGTTGATGGGGAAGACCATCTCGGCGGCCACGGCGTCCTGGTACAGCGGCACGGGGATGGCCCCCAGCGACTGCGCCGCCAGCATGCAGGCGTACAGGCGCGGGCGGTTGTCGCCCACGATGACGATGTGCTGGCCCCGCGACAGCCCCGCCTCGGCCATGCCGCAGGTCAGCGCGGCCACCTCATCTGCCAACTCGCGCCAGGTGGTGGTCTGCCAGATGCCGAACTCTTTCTCGCGCAGGGCTGGCGCCTGGGGGCGGGCCTGCGCATGGTCGAGCATCAGACGGGGAAAGGTGGTCTCCAACGCGGTCTCCTCGGCGCGGGGGTGTGGCCAACAAGCCCGTCTTGGCGGACGCGCGGGGCCACGGCACACTGTGCGCTTCAACAGACATGCTAGGCCCCGCATTGACGCCCAGTTGTCCGTCGGACGACATTCCTAGGGTTGTCACTGATGGGGCTTTCCAGGGGTATTGACGGTGATCCATCGCAGCGTGCTGGAACGCGCCCGGCCAGCCACCCGCGCCGAGCTGGAGGGCATTCCCTGGCTTCGTGTGCTGGAAGGGCCAGACCTGCAGCGAGCCCAGACCGCGTTGCGGATCGCCCCGGCGCAGACGGGCGACCGCATCTGCCGCTTCGGCCGTGCGCCCACCTTCTGGTTCGGCGTGGTTGACGGCCTGCTCAAGATGAGCAACGACACCCCTTCGGGCGGCACCATCACCTACATGGGCGTGCCGCCCGGCGCCTGGTTTGGCGAGGGCACGCTGATCAAGCGCGAGCCCTACCGTTACAACATCGAGGCGTTGCGCCGCAGCACGGTGGCGGGCCTGCCCATCGAGGACTTCCACGCCCTGCTGGACCGCAGCATTCCCTTCAACCGCTACCTGATGAACCAGCTCAACGAGCGCCTGGGGCACTTCATCGCGGCGCGCGAGATCGACCGCCAGGACGACCCCGACAGCCGCGTGGCTGGCAGCCTGGCGCAGCTTTTCAACCCCGTGCTCTACCCTGGCGTGGGCGGCCTGCTGCGCATCACCCAGCAGGAATTGGGCTATCTGGTGGGCCTGTCGCGCCAGCGCGTGAACCAGGCCTTGAATACCTTGGCCGCGCAGGGCCTGATCGGCATCGAGTATGGCGGCGTGCGGGTGCGTGACCTGGAAGCGCTGCGGAGATTCAGCGTTCGCTGAGCGTCTGATGCCGCCCACTTCTACACTGCGCTGCCGCGTGCAGACCCTTGCTGGATGGAGTACCCCCTCATGCTGAAACGATGGGTACTGACCCTTTCGACCCTGGTCGTCCTGTGGGCCCCCGACCTGGCGGGTGCGCAGGCGGCGGCCTTGCCCCCCGGCGTGAGCCAGGTGGTGGCTGTCGAGGGCATCACCGAGTACCGCCTGCCCAACGGCCTGCAGGTGCTGCTGGTGCCCGACGATGCCAAGCCCACCACCACGGTCAACGTCACCTACCGGGTGGGCTCGCGCCACGAGAACTACGGTGAAACCGGCATGGCCCACCTGCTGGAGCACCTGATCTTCAAGGGCACGCCCACCACGCGCAATGTGCTGGGCGAGTTGAGCAAGCGCGGCATGCGTGCCAACGGCACCACCTGGTTCGACCGCACCAACTACTTCGCCAGCTTCGCCGCCAATGACGAGCAACTGCGCTGGTACCTGGCCTGGCAGGCCGATGCCATGGTCAACAGCTTCATTGCCAAGGCCGACCTCGACACCGAGATGACGGTGGTGCGCAACGAGATGGAGTCGGGCGAGAACAACCCGTTTCGCGTCCTGCTGCAAAAGGCCATGGCCTCGATGTACCAATGGCACAACTACGGCAAGAGCACGATCGGCGCGCGCAGCGACGTGGAGAACGTAGACATTGCCCGTCTGCAGGACTTCTACCGCAAGCACTACCAGCCCGACAACGCCACGCTGACCGTGGCCGGCAAGTTCGATCCCGCCAAGGTGCTGCAGTGGGTGGCCGAGTCCTTCGGCCCCATCCCGAAGCCGACGCGCGTGCTGGCGCCCACCTACACCCTCGATCCCGTGCAGGACGGTGAGGCGACCGTCACCGTCAGGCGCGTGGGCGGCACACCGGTGCTGCTGGCGGGCTTTCACGTGCCGCCGGGCGCGAGCCGTGACTTTGCCGCGCTGTCGCTGCTGAGCCAGGTGATGGGCACGGCACCGGCCGGGCGCCTGCACAAGCGGCTGACCGAACAGCAGCTGGCGGCAGCGACCTTCGGCTTTGCGTGGGGCCTGGCCGAGCCCGGCCCGCTGTTCCTGGGCGCGCAACTGTCGCCCGGGCAGGATGTGGACAAGGCCCGGGCCGAGCTGCTGGCGACCATCGACGGCCTGGCCACCGAGCCGGTGACGGCGCAGGAGCTGGAGCGCGTGCGCAAGCAATGGCTCAATGCCTGGGAGCTGGGCTTCACCGACCCCGAACGGGTGGGCGTGGCCTTGTCGGACGCCATCTCCCGCGGGGACTGGCGGCTGTTCTTCCTGGACCGCAACCACGTGCGTGCCGTCACGGTGGAAGACATCAACCGCGTCGCCGCCCAGTACCTCAAGCGCGACAACCGCACGCTGGCCACCTACCTGCCGGTGACGCAGACCGATCGCGCGCCCGCGCCCGCCCGGGTGGACCCGGCCGCAGCCCTGAAGGATTTCCGCGGCGATGCCACCGCCGCACAGGCCGAGAGCTTCGACCCGACGCCAGAGAACCTGGATGCGCGCACGCAGCTGTCGACGTTGCCCTCCGGCCTGAAGCTGGCCTTGTTGCCCAAGGGCGCGCGAGGGGGCGTGGTCCACGCCCGGCTGGCGCTGCGCTTCGGGGATGCACAGACGCTGCAGGGGCTCTCCACGGTCTCGGGCCTGGGCGCGTCGCTCGTGGACAAGGGCGGTGCCGGCCTGTCCCGCCAGCAGATCCGTGACCGTCTGGACGCCTTGCGTGCCCAGGTCGGTGTGGGGGCGTCGGACCAAGGCTGGTCGGTCAACATCACCACGGTGCGCCAGCACCTGCCCGAGGTGGTCAGGCTGGTCGGGCAACTGTTGCGTGAGCCGGCCTTCCCTGCCGAGGCGCTGGAGGAGGTGCGGCGCCAGGCGCTGTCTTCGCTGGAGCAGGGCCGCAAGGAGCCCGGCGCCGTGGTGGCCGATGTGCTGGCCCGCCACGGCAACCCGTACCCGCGCGGCGACCTGCGCCACGCGCCCAGCTTCGAGGAGCGCGAGCAGGACCTCCAGGCCGTCACGGTGGCCCAGCTGCGGGATTTCCACCGACGTTTTCTGAGCGCAGCACACGGCCAGTTCAGCGCCGTGGGGGACTTTGACGCGGTCGCGCTGCGCGAGTCCCTGGCCGCGGCGCTGGGCGACTGGACGCAGCCCGCGGCGGGGCCGGCGCGCTATGCCCGTGCCCCACGGCCCTTGACCGCGGTGGCGCCCGAGCGCTTCGTGCTGCGCACGCCCGACAAGCAGCGTGCCAACCTGCAGGCCCAGCTGGCGCTGCCTTTGAACGACCAGGATGCCGATCACGTCGCCCTGCTGGTGGGCAATTTCATCCTGGGGGGCAACCCTGCATCGCGGCTGTGGGCGCGGGTGCGCGAGAAGGAAGGCCTGAGTTACGACGTGCGTTCCTTCATCGGCTGGAACCCGGTGGACCGCAACTCCACCTGGACGGCCACGGCCATCTTCGCCCCCGAAAACCAGCCCAAGGTGGAGGCCGCCGTGAAGGAGGAGATCGCCCGCATGCTGGGCGAGGGCATTGGTGCGCAGGAACTGGCCCAGGCCCAGCAGGCCTTGCTGAACCAGCGCCGCCTGTCACGGGCCCAAGACCCGGTGGTGGCCAGTGGCTGGCAGTTCAACCTGGAGCATGCCCGCACCTTTGCCCAGGCCCGCAGGCTTGATGACCAGATCGCCGCCGTCACCGTGGAGCAGGTCAATGCCGCGCTGCGACGCCACCTGGACCCCTTACGTATCGTCTGGGCCTGGGCCGGAGATTTCAAGAAGCCCTGATGGGCAGGCCCCGGGGTGCGGGGGACCGGGCCGGATCTGGACTGTTCCTACGCCCCGCCGTTCGCCACCCCGGCCGCCACATGCCCGGCCGGCACGTGGGCCGCGGCCGAGTCCACGTGGCCGGTCTGGTCATCGAAGAAAAAGTCTGGCTCGAATTCGCGCAGGAACTCGCCCTTGGGCAGGCCGCCCAGGAACATGGCCTCGTCGACTTCGATCTGCCAGTCCATCAGGGTGCGGATGGCGCGCTCGTGGGCCGGCGCGCTGCGCGCGGTGACCAGCGCGGTGCGGATGCGCATGGGGGTGGTGGTGGGCGCCGCGCCGGTCACGCCTGACGCGCCGTCATGCGAGGCCAGGCCCGCTCGCTGCAGCCGGTGCAGCGCCTCCAGCAGCGGCTTGAAGGGCCCGGGCGACAGGGGCTTGCCGGAGTGCGTGCGTTCGTGGCTCTGGAAGGCGTCCAGCCCGCCGTGGCGGAACACGCGCTCGGCCTCGTCGGAGAACAGCACGGCATCGCCGTCGAAGGCGATGCGCACCTCCTGCGGGTGGGCATCGGAGGCCCGCGCGCTGTGCGGGTACACCCGTGCGGCCGGCACGCCGGCGGCCAGGGCGCTGCGCACGTCGGCCTCGTTCACGGACAGGAAGAGGTTCGCGTCCAGGGGCTTGAGATAACGCCAGGGGCTCTGGCCCCGCGTGAACACGCCGCGCTCGATGGGCAGGCCGTAGTGCTGGGCCGAGCGGAACACGCGCATGCCCGAGACCGGATCATTGCGCGACAGGATCACCACCTGCACGCGCGGCACGTCGGCGTTGAAGGCCAGCAGCTTGCGCACGAGGGAGAAGGCCACGCCCGGACGTGCCGGCTGGTCCAGGCGCTGCAGTTGCAACTGCATGTACGCCCGGTCGTCCTGCGCCTCGAACAGGCGGTTCTCTTCCTCGAAGTCGAACAGCGCGCGCGAGGAGATGGCGACGACGAGCTGACCTTCCAGGGTGGTGGGCATGGCCGGCGCTCAGTGCACGAAGCCGATGGGCGTGCGCCGCGCTGCGGCTCCGGGCAGGTCGCGCCGCTCGATGGTCTCCCGTCCCTCCAGCCGCGCATTGCCGAAGGCGGTCATCCAGGCGCGGCGCATCTCCCGCGGCGCCAGCTCGGCCATGGCGTCCAGCACTTCGTCGCTGGCCTCGGGGTCGAAGCGCCGGCCCCAGTCGTGCTGCGTGCGGATGCTGGCGTACAGCCGGCTGGCGATGGCGCGCGCGGCGTCGCGGTCAGGGCTGTGCACCTCGTAGACGTTCATGCGGTTGAGGATGGGTTCCGGTATCGAGCGCTCGTCATTGGCCGTGGCCACCCAGATGATCTGGCTGGCGTCGATGGCCACCTCGGCGAACTCGTCGGTGAACGCCTGGGCCGTGTCCTGCTCCAGCAGGCTGTACAGCGCGCCCAGCGGGTCATAAGCCTGCTCTGCGCGCGCCTTGTCGATCTCGTCAACCACCATCACCGGGTTGGCGTAGGTGCCGTCCACCAGGGTCTCGAAGACCTTGCCAGGGCGCGCGCCCTTCCACTGGCTGGAGGCACCGCTGAGGATCCAGCCGGCCGTCAGGCTGCTCATCGGCACGAAGCCCATGCCCGTGCCCAGCAGACGGGCCAGGGTGCGGGCGAAGTGCGTCTTGCCGATGCCCGGCGGGCCCAGCAGCAGCATGGGGGTGATCTCCAGCGCATCGGCGCTGTCCTGGCACAGCGCCAACTGCCGCTTCAGATCGTCCAGCGCCTCTTGGAAGTTGGGCAGTTCCTCATAGAGACTGTCCATCACCGGCAGGCCCGAGGGCTTGACCTGGAAGCGTTCAGGTCCTTTTTCCAGCATGCGCTCGTAGGTGCTGCGCAGGCTCTCGTGTTCCTTGTGCGGCAGCTTGTCCAGGCGCTTGGCCACATCCTCGGGCCGGTACACCGCGCGCATGCGGGCGATCGGCAGGGAGGGGCCTCGGGTGACGGGCAGTCTCTCGGGGTTCTGGCTCATGGCGGCTGTCCTCCTTCAACACGGTCACTGAGGTCCACCGGACCTTCCAGACCATTGAAGCAAAGGCCAGCGCCGGCAGCATCGGGAAAAGGCCGTAGAAGGCAGTGCTTTAGGGGCAGATCAGCACTCGAAGCGTGCGGCTGCTGGCAAAGAAAGCGGCCTTGTCGCGCGAGCCTGCCTTGTGTCCCGGCCGGGGCGCGGGGCCTCACTTGACCCAGGCGTTCATCTGGATGATGGGCAGCAGCACCGCCAGCACGATCAGCATCACCACCGCGCCCATGGCCACGATCAGCAGCGGCTCCAGCACGGTGGCCAGCGCCATGGCGCGGCGTTGCACTTCCCCCGAGAGCTGCACGGCCGCGCGCGAGAGCATCTGCGGCAACTGCCCCGTCTGCTCGCCCAGGCGCGCGAACATGGCCAGCAGGCCGGGAAAGCGCTTCTTGGCCGCCAGTGCGCTGGCCAGCGGCGCGCCCTCGCGCACCTGCACCAGCGCGTCCAGCGCGTCGGCGCGCAGGGCGCGGTTGCCCAGGGTTTCCGCGGCGGCTTGCAGGGCCTTGAGGATGGGCACGCCCGCGCCTGCCAGCATGGCCAGGGTGCCAGCAAAGCGCGCCGCGTTGTAGCCCCGCGCCAGGCGGCCCACCAGCGGCAGGCGCAGCCAGGCGGCGTCCATGCGCAGGCGCACCGCTTCCTGGCGGCGCAGCAGCAGCAGCGTGGCCAGGCCGCCGGCAGCGCCCAGGGCCACCAGCCAGCCCCAGTCGCGCGCGAACTGGCTGAATGCCAGCATCGCCACCGTCAGCACAGGCAAGGCACGGCGGGAACTGGTGAACACGCTGGCCACCTGCGGCACGACATAAGTGACCAGGAAGATCACGATGAGCAAGGCGATGCCCGAGACGATGGCCGGGTACAGCGAGGCGCCGATCAGCTTGGACTTCAAGGCCTGGCGTTCCTCCAGGTCGTCAGCCAGCTTTTCCAGCACCTGCCCCAGCGCGCCGCCTTGCTCGCCAGCCCCCACCACGGCACGGTAGACGTCGTCGAACTCCCTTGGCGCGGTGGACAGTGCATGCGCGAAGCTGTGGCCGGCATTGACCTCGCTGCGCAACTGGGCCACCAGGTCACGCTGACGCGGGTCTTCGGCGTCGTCGGCCAGCGCGGTGAGCGCCCGCTCCAGGGGCAGTCCCGCGCCCACCAGACCGGCCAGTTGCCGCGTCCATACCGTCAGGTCCGTGCCTCGAAACACCCTGCGCCCGAAGGTGGGGGCTGTCGGGCTGTGCGATGCACCGTCCACGGCCTGCACTTCCAGCGGCACCAGCGAGCGCGTGCGCAACTGCATGCGCACCGCGCGGGCCGTGTCCGCCTCCAGCACGCCGCTGTGCGTCTTGCCGGCGGCGTCCACGGCCTCGAAGCGAAAGGCAGGCATGAGTTCAGCGCAGCAGAAGGTGTTGCGGGTTCAAGGCGTTGCGGTGCTCAGTCGCGTGTCACGCGCACCACTTCCTCGGCCGAAGTCACCCCTTCGGCCACCAGCCGCTGCCCGTCTTCGCGCATGGGCCGCAGGCCGCCGCGCAGGGCCGCCACCGTGAGCTCGCTCTCGGCCGCCCGGTTGTGGATGAGCGCGCGCACCTCCTCGTCGGCGGTCATCAGTTCGTACACGCCCGTGCGGCCCTTGTAGCCGGTGTGCCCGCAGGCCGGGCAGCCCACGGCGTGCCACAACCCTTGGGCATCCTGGCGCCGGCAGGCGGTGCACAGCTGGCGCACCAGGCGCTGCGCCAGCACGCCCAGCAGGCTGGAGCTCAGCAGGAAGGGCTCCACGCCCATGTCGGTCAGGCGCGTGACGGCCGAAGGTGCGTCGTTGGTGTGCAGCGTGGCCAGCACCAGGTGGCCGGTGAGCGAGGCCTGGATGGCAATCTGCGCGGTCTCGTAGTCGCGGATCTCGCCGATCATGATGACGTCCGGGTCCTGCCGCAGGATGGCGCGCAGCGCCTTGGCGAAGGTGAGATCGATCTTCGCGTTCACCTGGGTCTGGCCGATGCCGGGCAGCTCGTACTCGATGGGGTCTTCCACGGTCAGCACGTTGGTGGTGGCCGTGTCCATGCGCGCCAGCGAGGCGTAGAGCGTGGTGGTCTTGCCCGAGCCCGTGGGCCCGGTGACCAGCACGATGCCGTGCGGCTGGCGGATCAACCGGTCAAAGCCTTGCAGCACCTGACCGCTCATGCCCAAGGCCTCCAGGCTGAAGCGCGTTTCGGTCTTGTCCAGCAGGCGCAGCACCGCGCGTTCGCCGTGGGCGCCAGGCAGGGTGGAGACCCGCACGTCGATGGCCCGCGTGCCCAGCCGCAGCGAGATGCGGCCGTCCTGCGGCAGGCGTTTTTCCGAGATGTCGAGCTCGGCCATGATCTTCAGGCGCGAGATCAGCGCGGCGTGCAGCGCCTTGTTGGGCTGCACCACCTCGCGCAGCGTGCCGTCCACGCGGAAGCGCACCGCGCTGCTGCGCTCGTAGGGCTCGATGTGGATGTCGCTGGCGCCGTCGCGCACACCCTGGGTCAGCAGGGCGTTGAGCATGCGGATGATGGGCGCGTCATCGGCGGCTTCGAGCAGATCTTCCACGGCGGGCAGTTCCTGCATCAGGCGCGACAGGTCCACGGCGCTTTCCACCTCGCCCACCACCGCCGCGGCGCTGCCTTCGCCGCCCGCGTAGGCCGCGGCGATGCGCGCCTGCAGCTGGGGTGCCGCTTCGCGCTGCCACAGGTCCACAGGATGCACGCGCAGCACTTCCGACAAGGTGGACAGTGGCGTGGCCGGCGTCGTCCACAGCACGCGCTGGCGGCCATCGTCCTGCAGCAGGACCTGACGGGCCTTGGCGAAGGCGTAGGGCAGGGGGTGTCGCATGCCGTGGCGCTCAGGGCTTGGCGGGCGGTGCGGCAGGGGCCGGGCCTGTGGCCGCACCAGCAGCCGGACCCGCAGCCTGACCCGCAGCCGGACCAGAAGCCGGACCAGAAGCCGGTCCTGGGGCCGGGGCCTGAACCGGCGGCAGCACCGGGCTGTCCTGCAGCGGCAGCATGGGGTGGGGCGCCGGCTGCGCTTCCTTCTGCTGGGCGCGGATCTGGTCGTAGCGGTCCAGGCTCAGGCGGTCGCCCGCCGGGGCGTCACGCAGCACCACCGGCCGCAGGAACACCATCAGGTTGGTGCGGTTCTTGGTGCGGCTCTCGCTGCGAAACAGCGTCCCCACGCCCGGGATGTCCCCCAGCAGCGGGACCTTGGACTTGTTCTCGATGAAGCGGTCCTCGATCAGCCCGCCCAGCACGATGATGCCGCCATCGTCCACCACCACGTTGGTCTCGATCTGCCGCTTGTTGGTGGAGGGCCCCGCGTTGGTGGTACCCGGGGCCACCTTGTCACTGACGCTGGAGGACTCCTGGAAGATCGTCATGCGCACGGTGCCGCCCTCACCGATCTGCGGCTTGATGCGCAGCGTGATGCCCACATCCTTGCGCTCGATGGTCTGGAAGGGGTTGGCCACCGAAGTGCCGGTACTGGTGAACTGGCCCGTCACGAAGGGCACGTTGCTGCCCACCACGAACTTCGCTTCCTCGTTGTCCAGCGTGATCAGGTTGGGCGTGGAGATGATGTTGGTGCTGGTCTGGCTCTGCAGCGCGCGGGCGATGGCCGACAGCGCGTAGGTGCCGCCGTAGTTGCGGATCAGGCCGATGTTCAAGCCTTCACCCAGGTTGATCTTTCCGGCGGCCGCGCCGGTATTCAGCCCGATGAGGTTGCCGGTGGTGCCGAAGTTGGTGCCCACGCCGATCAGGCTGCTGTCGCCCCGGCTGCCGATGAGGCCCTGCCACTGGAAGCCGAAGTCCGCCGCGTTCTCGCCCGACACCTCCACGATCATGCTCTCGATGTACACCTGGGCGCGGCGCGTGTCGAGCTGGTCGATCATGGCCCGCACCTGACGGTACAGCGGTTCGGGCGCGGTGATGATCAGCGAGTTGGTGGCCGGGTCAGCCTGCACGAAGCCGCCCGTGGAGGGCTGGGCCGCCGCCGTGATGGGCGCAGTGGCGGCGGCCCCCGGAGCCCCGACAGCGGGCGGGGCAGGCATGCTGCCGGACGTGGCGCCGCCGGTGCTGCCCGAGGTCGGGCCCGGGCCCCCCGTGGCGCTGCCGGTGCTGGCAAAGGCAGCACGCAGCACGGTGGCCAGGCGTGTGGCATCGGCGTTGCGCAGGTGCACCACCCAGAAGTTGCCTTGCGGCCCCGCGCCCTGGGCGGGCCGGTCGAGCTTGTCGATGATGGACAAGGTTCCGGCCAGCCGTGCACGGTTGGGTGCGCGCACGATCAGCGAGTTGCTGCGGGAATCCGCGGCCACCGTCACGCCCGTGCCCGCGCCGGCGCCCGCGGTCGCCCCAGGCGTGCCGGGCACCGTGGCTTCGGACAGGCGCTGCACCAGCTGGGCCAGATCGGCCGCCACCGCATGCTTCAGCGGCACGATCTCGATGTCGGTCTGGGCGGGCTGGTCCAGCGCCGCGATGATCTTGCCCAGGCGCTGCAGGTTGTCGGCGTAGTCGGTGATGATCACCGTATTGCTGCCCGGGCTGACGTTGATGGTGTTGTTGGCCGTGATCAGCGGGCGCAGCACCGTCACCAGGTTGTTCGCGTTCTCGTAGCGCAGGCTGAAGATCTGCGTCAGCACCTGGTCGGCCCGTGCCGTGGCTTCGCCCACCACCACGGTGCCGGCCTGCAGCTTGGCGTCGGCCTCGGGCACCACCTTCAGCAGGCCCGCGCTCTCCACCATCGCAAAGCCCAGCCCCCGCAACGCCGTGAGGTAGCTGGCATAGGCCTCGCGGATGGTCTGGGGCTGCTCGCTGTAGACAGTGATGTTGCCCTTCACCCGGGGGTCCACGGCGATCTGGCGCTCGATCATGGCGCCGAAGGCCCGTGTCACGGCCTCTACATCGGCGTTGACGAAGTTGACCGTGACCTTGGTGCGCGACCGCATGGCGCGTGTGTCGGGCTGGGGGGCGGCTGGGGTTGCAGGGGCGGCGGAAGGGGCGGCCGCAGAGGCGTTGCCCGCCGACTGGGCGTGCAATTTGGTGGGGGCCAGCATCCCGCTGCCCGTACCCACCCACAGTGCGGCCGCCAGTGTGCTCAGGGAAAGCCGAGACGGGTTCATGCTCATCCGATCGAAAGAATCGACCGCGCTCCGTCGCGCGTGCCGATGAGGTTCAACAGATTCTGCAGCGCGGCCTCCTGGCCGGGCGCGGCGCGGGCTTCGCCGCGCAACCGCAGCCGTGCCCCCGTCCACTGCCCGGAGGCACTGAGCAGCAGGGCGCCGTCGAGGGTGTTCAACTGCACCGTGGCGGCCTCACCGCCGCCGGGGCCGGCCACCACCACCCGGTAGCTGCCCAGGCGCGGCAGAGTGGACAGGCGTGAGGCGATGTCGGTGGCCTCCAGCACCAGCGAGCCCTGCAGCCGCAACCCGCCAGGTGCCATCTGGAGCGTGAAGCCGGGGCTGGACAGGCGCAGCAGGCCCGAGGGCTGCAGCGTGTTCCAGGGGGTGCCCAGGGCGCTGAGCCAGGCCGCGGGCCACAGCACGGTGGCGCCGGAGGGCGTGCCGGAAGCCGCCCGAGGAGCCGCCTCAGCAGGAGACCCGGAACTCGCCCCTGGCGGTCCCGCTGGCCTGCCCGGCGTCGTGTCCGACGTCTTGTTCTCCGCCAGCGACAGGCTCCAGGGGCCCAGGCCCGGTTGCAGCCGCAGCACCAGCGGCGCAGGCATCAGGTCTGGGTGGCGCAGGCTCAGACGCGCGGCCAGCCCGCCCCAGCCGCCTGCCACGTTGAGTTTCCAGCTCAGCTGCCCTGGCAGGGTCAGGGCATCGCGGCTGCCCTGCCCGCCGGTGAGGGTGAGCCGCCCATGACCAGACCAGACCGTGCCCTGCGTGTGGCCCAGCACCACGCGCCCCTGGCTGGCCTGCAGCAGCGCCCAGGCCACCCAGCGCGCCGGGGCGAAGACCACGGTTGCAACCAAGGCGCCCAGCAGGGCGCCGGCGAGGGCCCAGCGCGTGGCGGCGGTCACGGTGCAGCCCCCGCGGTGCTCCAGGCGACGACGATGGTGCCGGACAACCCGCGCTCCTGGCGCGTCAGTTGCATCTCCACTACCCGCGCCCGGGCCCCTGCGCGGGCCTCGGCCCACCAGGCCTGCAATTCGGTGCCGCTGGCGCCTTCGACCGTCAGCACGGCACGGTCGCCCTGGATCTGCAGCCGGCCTCGCGGGGCCAGCCGGGCCGTGGCGGCCTGCAAGGCCTGCTCCGCCTGCCCGGCAGGCTGGGCGGGCGTGGTCTTCAGCGACCGTGCTTCGGCCGCCTGCCGCTGCATATCCCCTTGCTGTTCCAGAAGGCTGGTCAGGCGCTGCTGCGCCAGGCGTCCCTGGGTCAGCGGCTGCTGGAGGCCCCACCACCACAGCGCCGCGGCGCCCACCACCCAGGCAGCCAGCGTCAGGGCTGCGCGCTCCCTCGGGGCCAGGGCCTGCCAGCGGGCTGCCAGCACCGCGCGCCATGCGGCAAGGGCGGAGACTGCAGCAAGGGCGGAGCTGCCGGACGTTTCAGGCTTCATGGCGTGCCCCCCCGCCCGGCAGACACGTTGCGACGCGTCAGCGAGAGGGCCCCGCCTGCAGCCGCCACGGACCAGCCCAGAGGCTGCAATCGTTCGTTCATGGAGGACACCTGGGTCCCATCCATGCCCGCTGCTGACAAGGTCAGGCGTCCGCGCTCGTAGCGCAGGGCTTGCGGTGGCGCCTGGCCGGCCGGCCAGGCCGCAGCGGCGGCAGCCAGTGCCGCTTCCAGATCGGCTTCACCTGGCTGCCCCGCGGCCTGCCGAAGCCTGTCCAGTTCGCGCTGCATCTGCAGCGGTGCGTCCAGCACCACGCGGATCTGCGGGTGGGTGGACTGCAGAAGGCTCACCTGGGCCTGCTGGGCGGCGCGCACGGCTTGCTGCTGCTGCCAGGACCAGGCGTGCAGGCCCAGCACGTTCACCGCCACCGCCGCGGCCAGGCCCAGACGCAGCGGTCGCCAAGGGGCGGACCAGAACCGGCGCCACGCGTCCCGCCCCAGCCGCAGGCCCCGATGTCCTGGGGCCAGATCGAACTGGCGCAGCTCCCACGCGCTGCCGGCGGCTTCCAGCCCCGGTTGCCACTCTGGCACCACCGGCACCGGCCGACCCGACCAGGCCTCGGCCCGGGCGGCGGCGGCCGGCGTGCAGGTCCAGGTGATGGCCGGGCCTGCCGGCGGATCCTCGGCCTGCTGGGCCGACGCGGGCGGGACCAGTTCCCGGGCACCGTCGCCCTCCAGCGGCACGGCCGCCACACCGCCCTCGTCGGCCCACACCAGTTGGGTTGCGGCCGGGCCATCGTGGGCCGCCTGCTGGAAGTGGGCGCGGGGTGTTGGGCCGGGCTCGAACAGAGGCACCACCCGGTCGATGTCCCGCCCGGCGGCTTCGGCGGCCTGCAGGGCGGCCGACAGCGGCGCCCGGGCCAGCAGGGCGATGGTGCAGCGCCGGCCCGGCCTGGCCTGGGGCGGCAAGGCGAAGTGCAGGTGTTCGGGCTCCTCCAGCAGCCCCTCTTCGAGCGCGCCCGACAGGGCAGCCCGCATGCGCCCTGCGGGCACCTTCGGCAGGTCCAGGCTGGCCCAGGACAGGGCCTGAGGCGGCACCAGGGCCACCAGCGTGTCGGCCCGGGGCCACAAGGCGGGAGGATCCTCGCCCTGGCGGGTCACCTGGCGGCCGTCGTCCGACAGGGCCCAGCGCCACGGGGTGTCGCGCCGGCCTGGCACGGCCGTACCCACCCCTTGCACGTCGCTGTCGGCGGCGCGCGCGGGCATGGGCATGAGGACGACGAGGACGGACATGACAGTGGCGTGCAGTGCGTCAAGAGACTTGCAGGCAGTACCCTGCAACGGGGGGACGATCCCCTGGCGCCCGGACTGTACGCCGGCCCACGGGGCCCGTGCCGGGCATGCGCAACCTTGACCGTCGTGCTGCGTCAGTCGTCTTCAGGCATCCTC
>Ga0315906_10006162_pt1 | contig 14883 bp, 13 predicted proteins | sample LakEriMetagenome_4_FD_203526 | JGI IMG/M metagenome (GOLD analysis project Ga0315906, IMG submission 203526) | Freshwater fungal communities from buoy surface, Lake Erie, Ohio, United States - Buoy 2 MA122 | ecosystem: Environmental > Aquatic > Freshwater > Lake > Lake biofilm | place: USA...
ATATTGGTGGAATCAAAAAATATTTAAGTAAAAAGTAATTATTTATTTAGAAATAATAATGAAAAACACGGCATTTAAGGTTTATTTAAAAGATGGAAGAATTCCAGAAACTTTATTTTCTACTATCCAAGAGGCTTTTAAGGTTCATGGAGTGAAAAATATACTAAGGGTAGATGAGGTGCCGGTGGGTAAAGGGAATAAGACAATTATTGCTCCCAATAAGGATTTGGCCTTAGTGATTAGTATGCGCTCAGAACAGGATTTACATATTTCCCTAGACTGCGGCTATGCGGTTACCTATAATTGCCCTTCCTATAAAAAGATTTATCCGGGGATGCCTTATTTTGAAACTAGTGAAAAATGGGTTCTGGAAGGTAAGATTTTAAAATTAGCCCGATATGATAAGCTTATTCATCATCATTGGAAGGGTCCTGGTCTTCATCCGGAAAAGGAATGGAAATGGTCTATTTTTCATACCCAATCGGTAATTATTTCACGGGATGAAGCCGAGGCTAAATACGGTAAATTTTCTGGTGTACAGGGTGGAATAGGGTATCATGATGTTTCCCGGCATAAGGAAAATAAATAGATTTTTCAATTTGTATGAATTTCATATCAAAGATCTTATCAGTATTTGGATTAAAGCGTATTTCTGTCGGTAATAACCCAGCTTATGATAAGGCGTATGACGAATGGAAAGAAGACAGTAAGAATCTTCTTTTGGCAACAAAAAAGATGCTGGAAAAATCGGGGTTAGATACCAAGGATATAGATGACCTTTTAAAAAAATATCATAATTACTGATCGATGTCCGAGGTTGATAAAATAATTAAGGAAATTGAAGAAATTCAAAAGCAGTCTTATCAAAACTCTATTTCTGCTATGGTTTGGCAATTGAAAGTTGATAATCTGCACGCAAAATTAGATGAGTTAGGTTATAAAGGTGAGAGGCCTCCCAGAAGTTGGTCGCAACTGAATCCGGAGGGGAAATACTGTTATAAGCATCCTGAGGAATTAATGGATGCGACGGGTTTATGTAAGCTTTGTAAGGAGAATTAGAGTGTGCTAAATTTAGCGACAGATTTTACAGAGAAAAAATTTGTTATAGATAAGCTGTGGATGATAATATCACCTAATGTCAAATCTGCCTAATCTGGATTCGCACTTTATATGGAAATTTAAGAAAAGAGACATAATTTTAAGTATTAATATTTATTTCAATGGCAACTGTAAATTTAGAATTGTCCCATGATATGAATTGTCTCGGGAAAAAGAAAAAAGTTCAAAATCACATTTTAGAATTTGAAAAAAAATGGCCGAAAGAAATTAAACTATTTGAAGGTAAGTTATTTGTAGAAGATAAGAAGGGTAGCATTTGGCTTTTGACATGTCCCGCATCTGCAGTTGAAATATCAACAAGTGATTATAATCGAATTGATGATGGCAAGCCAAATCATTCAAGAGCGGTTTTTAGGTTATTAAGTAACATAACTAAGGAAGTTGGTGATTGTGATTTTGGCTTTGGTGAAAAGCCATTTGGAAAGGAATTTTATAAAGATTTACTGTCATTATTTAAGATCGAAAATAAAGATGGTGGCTATATTTTTTGCGCAAGAGTTACACTTTCAAGTGAGTCAGGTTATTATTCAGGTGGTTATGAGTTCTTAGCTAATGGTGGAATAGAAGCTACATTTACTCATTATAACGATAACGATTCTGATGAAGATTTCGATGATGAATATTAAATTTATCTTGTGAGGTATAAGCGAAAGGAATATAATAAAACTGACCTTTTAGATGGGGAAGATGAGATTCTAAAAAGATGTGCTCTGATTGAAGTATTGTCAAAGAATATTAAATCTATACCCTCTACACGATTCGTATTTTTAAGTGATTCACTGGTATATTTACAAGAATATGTAAATAAAAGAAGTCTTCATGGTATTTCTGTCGGTGTATTGAGATTATTAATCAACAATCTCGCGCAAGATTTAGATATAGTGAATTCAACAAATTTTGTTCATGGAGATATTAATTTTTGCAATGTTATTTTCGATGGTACAGCTTTATGTTTGATTGATTTAGAGCCTTCAATATTTCAATTTAAAGCCGGTCGACAAATTATCAAAAGTGGCTATAGTTTCCGGTCTTCAAACGATGTAAAAAATAATAAAATTACTTTCGAAACAGATAAAATGGGTTTTTACTTTTTTTGTGAAAAAAGCAGGAATATGGCCATTGATCATTTTCCTAAATATAGAATACCTGATTTTAGGGGAGATGATGTCACTTCTATGAAGATTAGGGAAGAATTTATTGTCAAAATGAGTTTTGTTGAAATTTTTGAATCGGTATTTGATATACCTCATGCTTAGATATGACTATCAGAAGATCTCCTATTGGTTTGTGCTTAATCAGAATTTGATGTTGGGGCTACCAGCAACTTTCATAATTTTCATTATCCTCTGATTTAGGATAGATGTTTTAATCCTTCAGTTTCATTCTAACCCCATTCCCGGCCCGTTAACCGCCCCCAAACCGTCCGGACCACCCTTGGCGGGGTAAAACGCCTCCCGGCCCTTAAAATGGCTTAAAATCGCCCGGGGAAACCCCAAAAATGGTATTTTTTATACTTAGGGGGTGTGTATTCCGATGATATTGACCACCGTTCCGGGCATCGTGATCACCCGATATATCGATCGGCCGAATTATCAGATATCAAAATTTCCGAAGTGGTTTTATGAATTTCCTTTAATCGGATATGATTTTCTGATATGCCGGATATGAGAATTTCCATAAGCGAATATATACAGCCTTATAAGAATCTATATATCCTTATTTGATTTCTGAAAATATACAGATTGCGATATATGATGTTTATGATCGTATATGACAGTTTCTGACGATCGTTATAGAAATCTATGTTTTATCGATCGATTTCTGATAAAATATGCTTAACGATTTTATGACCTTCTATGGATTCTTATGAAAATCTATGATTATCGTTATATAGATTTTTCATATACGCATATAACGGTATAGATTATCGTTTTTGAAATCTATCGATTATCGATTGATTTCTTGAAATATATGAAAATTGGCAAAGAGAGGTTCTTAGAAATTTATATATATCTACGATTTTATCATTTCCACTCTACATGTCCTAGAGGCAATTCGTTTAGTTCAAGACGCGCTTCCCGCCAATTAGGGAAATATCTGTCCATTATCGACAGAAATTTATCGTTATGGGTGGGAGAGAGGAGGTGCGCCATTTCATGTACGATTACATATTCGGCCAGTTCCTTTGGTTTTTTGACCAATTCTGTATTCAGCCGTATATTTTTCGATCTGTGATTACAGCTGCCCCATTTAGTTTTCATCTTTTGCAGAAAATATGCATTTACTTTTACGCCAAGTATCTTTTCCCATTTGGCAATTATCGGCTTAACAAATTCATGTAACACCGATTTTTGCCATTCGTATATGATTTCTGCCTTTTTCTGTTTTCCCGCTTTTGGGCGTATATGGAGATTTATCCTTTTATGGTCTAAGGAAACATATTGTTTGCCTTCCGTTTCTATGATATCGAGCAGATATCGGTGTCCCCACAGATAATGGGTTTCTCTTTTTACAAATTGTCGGGGTGTTTCTCTTGGCTGGGCTGCTAATTTCTGCTGTTGTTGCCTTATCCAGCCAAGTTTCGATATAGCATATGCTCTCGCTACTTCCAGTCTTGTATTCTTTGGTGCTGATATGGAAACACGACCATCCGGTGGATGTACAGATAAATGCACATTCTTTATATCCTTTCTTGTAACTTCTATGGATAATTCACCTATTTGAATCATATTCTTCATTCGTAGCCTTTCATATTCTTTAAAAGATCAAATAAGGCAACGGTTTTTGCCCTGTCGCGGTTCATTACAGGAAATAATGCATTAAGTACTTGTTTTTCTCTGATATCATCTCCACGCCATCCCGCCGGTGCTTGTTCTCTCATGGCTCGGTCGATTTCTAAAGCAAGATGTACGATTCTGGCTTCATATGTTTCTTCGTTTTCTGCTGCATCAAGGTTTACGGAGCCTTGTTCCAGTATATGCGGCAGGTTGTTAAATATGACGATAGCCTCTGTCTTGCCTTTTAACTTTTCCGGTATATCATCCGTATTTTGTCCTTTAGACATTTTTCTAACCAGTTCCTCCGCTTTTCTAAGAAATTCCTCATATTCCTTAGCGTCGTCTCTTTTCTGCTTGATAAGGTCGTCAAGTAATTTAGACATCTGCTCATAAAAACGCGGGTCGGTAAGTTGGTCTCTGATAATGGTTTGTCTTACATTGTTTATAATACCCTCGGCAATGGAATTTTTCGATAATTTCCCTTTTTGCTCCAACTTTTTGGCTATGGCGTCGTGAATTCCTGTCTGTATGATCATTTCAACAAGGGAATATTTATCTACATCTCCAAGCCTTTCTGCGGGTTCTGCCTGGATATAAGTATTTATTAAATGCCTCATATCCGATTCAAAGGTTTTTATGTCCAATTCCTCTCCCGAATAGTTCTTGATGGCAGCTCGGGTATCTGTATAAAATTCTATTTCACGGCGTATGGCTGTTATTTCATCATGGGAATAACCTGCCTCTTCTATATGATTGGATATGGCAGCATAAGCCCTTACAAAGGAAACTACCGATTTATAAAAGGATATCCTTAAGGGTTCTGTATCATTAAGTGATTGCGGATTGTTAACATCACCGCAGAACCAGGCTATGAACTGCTCGATTTCTTTAGGGTTTGCTACGGGCTCACAAAGATATTTCAAGGCTTCCCTGGAGGTGTCAAGTCGTTTTTTGCCTTCGGTCAGCCAATTCTTCAGCTCTACATTGTTTTCTTTGACACCACCGCCCTCATCATCCAATTCGTCGGATGTATATACAGCTATGGCTTCCTGTACATTGCTGAATAATTCCTTGAAATCTACGATATATCCATAGTCCTTGTCGTCTCCGTCAAGGCGGTTGGTACGACAAATGGCCTGAAAGAGATTATGGTCTCTTAATTCGTTATCTAGATAAATATAGGTGCAGGAAGGTGCGTCAAATCCGGTCAAGAGCTTGCTGACGACTATCAGCAACTTGCAATTAGCGGGCTCGTCCTTGAACCTTCTTTTGATTTCATCCTCATAGGTCGCTGTGGTTTCGTTATTTTTTAAAACAAATTTGGTATAAGTATCGAATTTGTATCGTTCATCACTATTGGCAGGTTCTCTCGATATGGCATTATGGTTGGGCTCATAAGAGGTTACGATGCCGCAATAAGGGCCGAAATTGGTTTGCTGGAACAGGCGGAAGTAATGACAGGCATCATAAATGGAAGCGGCTACAAGAATGGCTGTTCCCCTGTTATTACTTAATCTGTTTACCATGCTGAAATCCTCAATAATGCTGGCAATGATCCTGTTCTTTCGTTCACCGGCACTCATTAGGCTTTCCATGTTTGCCCATGCCTTTCTTACTACTGCTTTCTGGTAATTGTTCAGTTTTTTAGTCTTGACCTCAAACCAATTGTCTATGGCACCTTGGGAGGTTAACTGCTGGGGTACATTTCTGGCCTCGTATTTCAAATCGAGTACCACGCCATCTTCTACGGCCTGATGAAATTTATAGGTATGTATATTTTTCCCAAAGATTTCACGGGTGGTTTGCTTATCCTTCCGTAATAGCGGAGTGCCGGTAAAACCGATGAAGATGGAATTTTGCATCCATCTTTTCATCTGCTTATTCATATTCCCTCCCTGTGTGCGGTGGCACTCATCCACAAATACATAGAAGCGTCCGTTAACCTTGGGCAGTTCACCCTCCAGATCGGTGGTTTCAAATTTGTGAATCAGGGCGCATAGCATCCTCGGCGTGGAGGAGGAGATGCCCTCTATGAATTTGGCTCTGGAAGTAATTCTTGGTGAGGGTGCACTTTCCGGAATCACACCTGCATTGCGCATTACTCCCTCAATTTGCTTATCCAGTTCATCCCGGTCTGTTATAATCAGTATTCGGGCATCGGGGTCATATTCCATGAGCCATTTAGCCAGCAATACCATCAGAATGCTTTTTCCACTGCCCTGGGTATGCCAAATCACACCGCCCTCGCGGCTGCGGATTCTATCCTGGGCCGCCTTGATGCCTTCAAATTGATGTGGACGGGGTACTTTTTTCTGACCGGCATCGAATATGATAAAGTTTCTGATCAGATCTAGCAGGGTGGCTTTGTTGCACATTTTGGCCAGAGGCCTGTCCAATAACTCACCGGCTGCTCCTGTGTATGTTTTGCTATGGTCTTTCCATTCCACAAAAAACTGCTCCGGGGATCCTGTGGTGGCATAGCGCAACCCTTGAGAATCACTGCCTGCAAATACTATCTGCACAGTGGAAAAGAACGGCTCGTTGAATATTTTTTCCTGGTTGGTGATGATTTGCCGGATACCATCGCCTATATCTACAGAGCTGCGCTTCAATTCTATTACTGCTACGGCGATACCGTTAATATATAAGACTAAATCCGGACGGCGCTCGTGACCTCCTTTTAAGGTAACCTCTTCCGCTATACCGAAATCATTATTATCAACATTATCCCAGTCAATGATGCTGATATTTTCATGTGGCTTGTCAACAGAGGTTTTTACCGGAATAGGGTAGCGTAGTAAGTTGTAGGTTTTGAGATTAGCCTGATAAAGTGTGATACCGGTTGTGTCGGATGCTGCCTGCAATTGCACTAGGGCTGCTGAAATCTGCGCATCCGTATAGCCTCGCTTTTTTAGATTTTTCTTCAAAAGATCGGTCTCGATATTACGGTTAACCTCTCTTTTTTGCCAGTCTCCCAAATATTCATAACCTAGGCCATCCGGTCGACCGGGGCTGGAGAAGAGTTCGACTACTCTGTTTTGCGTGGCTCTTTCTTTTCTCATAAACTAATTCTATGCCTTAAATAATTTAAAGCTCACCTGATATCTGTAAAATTCAATATTAGGTGCTACTGCCAGAGCTCTTCTGATACGGTTGTCATCCTCCAGTGCTATGATAATGCCTTTGGTGGTTTGTCCTTCTTCAGCTAATTCCTCAAGTACAAAGCCCATGTATCTTTGAATCTGGCCTACTACATTGTCACTGGCACGGCCCTTTTTCAGCTCTACTACCAGCAATTCCTTTTTGTCTTTACTGATGGCTAAAATATCTATGAATCCTGTATCTGTTGGGTATTGTTTGCCTATAATTTCTCCGCCTTCCTCGTAAATATCATAATTCTTGCCAAGTTCTGTTTGTTTCCAGTTGGCGGCGAGAAAATCCTCCAAATGCTTTTCAAGAGCAAAAACGGCAGGGTCCTCCACCGTTTCATCTGTTGCTATCAGAGCCGGCGGCTTTGTACCGCCTAACAGCTGCTCCAGTTCAGCGGCGTAGCCGGTGATTTCGCAGGTGGTACCGATAGAGCCGGTGCTGTTTTTGAGGTTGTCAGACATTTCCGATCTTTCAATAGTCTGTTGGTACCAGCGCACGGCCCTTCGGTGAGGAAGAATTTGGCCCGGCTGGTAATGGTAGTCGCCTATTACCTCAGCAATGTGGTATTTGCCCATTCCATCAGGCGAAATGATGATATCGCCCTTTTGTAAGCCCTTTGAAACAATCCACAATGAAGCACAGGCTAGGCCTGCAGAAACCTTGCTTTTCCCGGGATGCTTATCGAGCCATACCGGAATGAACTTTTTATTGAATTCTTTCCAATTGTCATAGAGGTGATTACTCAAATCCTGGTTGATATCGAAATCAGCTCCGATAAAATTGCCCCTATGGCATTCTTCAATATGGGCGCTTTTGGCGCCTAACATTAACCTGAAATACTTTTTCATACCAATCTTATTTTACCCTTCAACAAGGATTGCATCATGCCCTGCTTTTGGAGTTTTAGTTTTTGAAGTTTGTTTTCAATTAGGATTATTTCGTTTTCAATATCAATAAGTATTGTGCCAATTCTTTTTTGGTATTCAAGAGGTGGATATGAAATATTGAAACTAGAAAGAGCTTCTTTTGTGATTGTTTTAATTATTCCGCCAGGTGCGTTTTGTTTTTCATAATCAAATAGCTGATGTATTTTGAGCATGAAAAAATATGGATCAAATGGAACTAAGTATGATTCAAAGATTAGTAAAGTTCGGTCTATGAATGCATCATATTGTGTGATGGCAATTCTTCCTATAGATCCTTGAATAGTTAATACAATTGTTCCCTTTGGGGCAAATACACTCATGATTTGAGCCTCTTTGCTTATGTATCTTTTTGTCTCAGATTTTAATCTCTTATTGTCATCTACATCAAATACTTGCACAAAAGGTTGGCCATTAAGGTCGTCATACCACTTATCTAGTCCATATGGTTGAGGGAAACTACCTCTTCGAAATATGGCAACTTCCGATAACTTCTTCCTCACCCAGCCCTCCTTCAACTTCCCATTCTTATCGGTCGGAGACAACAACTCCTGCATCACCCCTTGCTTGATGGCCTTCTTTTTTTCTATGAGCTTTTCTGTTTGGGCTATCAGCTCATCCATATCAGAAAGGGCAGAGGCAATGGCGGTTTGTTCGGGGAGGGGAGGAAGGATAATTGGACAATCTAAAATTTCTTGCTTTCTCAAATTTGTTTGGCCGCTTCCGCTATCAAAACTTAAGAAATAATTATTTCGGTTTAATTGGTAATATAAGTATTTAGGAATGCCATTTTTTGTCCTTAAGCCGCCTATTCTTTGATTGAGTGCATATTTTTTATTTTCGGGAATAATAAAGCATTTTGCTAGTGCTTTACCATTGGGGATATCGCTCATAACAATGGTAATATCATCCTTGTTTAGCTCGCAATAATTTTGGCTACTATACTTGATGACAGTTCCATTGCTAGAAATAAATTTTGAATTTACGACTTCAAATTGGCCGGTTTCAGTAATGTTATTTTCATGTGCCTTTCCATTAAAAAACAATACAATATCTCTTAGAGATTTTATATCCCAATTCTCAGGAATGATACCAATTTCAGTTTGTTTATATCCCTTATCTACTACCATGTAAATCCCATTATTTTAAGGTGAGCATTTACTTTCTTTTCAAGGTTGGCAATTTCCTTGTCAATTTCAGGTAGAGGGCTTTTGTATCTTTCAATCAGCTCCCTAATGCGTCCGGTTAACCTTTGCCCTGCGCTTTCCATTTCATTTTTAACGGCTATTTCAATGGCAGGTAGCCATTTCTTTTCAATCACCAGGGTTTTTACTTCGGCTTGCTTCAGGGTGGGATACTTATCGTACGCGAGTTTATCCAATTGCTCTTCCAGTTTCTTAATTTCACCCTTTAGGGTGCTTTGTTGTTCATCCAGGCTTTGCCACTGTTTTAATATTTTTTCTTCCTCAGCATAATCCCTATCTCCCTTGATTTCTTTCAGGCGCTTGTTTACCTCGGCCTTATTGATTTTGTCCAATTCTGCAAAGGCGCCTTCCTCACCGGCATGTTCTTCTTCCAGTTCGGTCAGGCCGGCCTGAATATTCTCCAGGGCGGACTGCTTGCTTTCTAATTCGGTTTGCTCCTTTGTAAAGAAAGCAGATATCAGCAATGCTTTTGGTATCAGGTCGCAGGTCCAGCCTTTGTCTTTATGCTTGCCCTTGTCTTTTCCAGATTTCACCTCTTCAACAATTCTACGCGTTTCTGCCTTCCAGCCGTCTGCGGCAATCAGGTAGCAATCATCCTGCATGGTTTCATTCCAATAACCCATCAGATGCTGATATACCGCATAGGGGTCAATTAATTTGGCTTTTTTAAACGCAGATAATAAATCCTCCGCTAAACTATCAATGAGTGGCTTGGGATGACTGTCTATATCAAATCCCTGTATCTCGGAAATAACCTTGGTTTTCCAGGCGTCAAATATCTTGTTGTTCTTTTTCTGCAGGTCAACAAATTCCTTGCTTTCAAGAATAGCCCTTTTTATTTCTGCTGTAGGGATGTTTGCCTTGTAATATCCCTTTCTTCCCGGTTTAAAAATGGCTTCTTTTGCTGTAGAGAGTACTTCCCAGTAATCATGAAGGGCTTCCACATCCCTTACCGGTATGCCTCCATTCAGGTGTGCTTCAATATCCTGAATATCCTCCTGCTCGGTAGCATCAATATATCTGGGAATATTCAGGTTGTAATCATTTTTGGGGTCGGCTATTTCATCCAACGGCACCATACGGGAAAGCTTGTCAATCGTTTCCTGTTTCTGAAAGGTGTCCACTATTTTATGAATATCTCTTTCGCGCAGGCGGTTCTTATTGCCATCCTTGGTAAATCCTTTGGAGGCATCTATCATAAATATGCCTTTGCGGGCATTGGCATTTTCTTTGTCCAGCACCAGCACGCAGGCCGGGATACCGGTTCCGTAAAACAGGTTAGCCGGAAGTCCTATGACTCCTTTCAGTATTCCGGATTGAATAAGATTCTTGCGGATGATGGCCTCGGCATTTCCCCGAAACAGTACACCATGGGGAAGAATGCAGGCGGCTTTTCCTTTGCTATTCATCGAGCGGATGATATGCAGCAAATAGGCATAATCGCCCTGCTTGGCCGGTGGCTCGCCCCATTCAAATCTTCTGTACACATCCTGAGACGGCGTTAACCCGGTGCTCCATTTTTTATCGGAGAAAGGGGGATTGGCTACCACATAATCGTAGGTCTTGAGGTTTTCACCCTGCTTGAATTTGGGAGCTGCCAGGGTATTGCCTGCCATGATAGTGGCCGTAGGGAAATCATGCAGGATCATATTCATCCTTGCCAGACCTGCTGTGGTTACATCTTTTTCCTGGCCTTCCAGGGTAATATGTTTGCCTGCTTCGGCAGCAACTTTTAATAAGAGTGAACCGGAGCCGCAGGTAGGGTCATAAGCGGTGGTAGCCGCTACTGAATTTTTAGGTGAGATACCTATCACCTTGGCAAGGATGCGGCTTACTTCGGAGGGGGTATAAAACTGGCCCTTGCTTTTACCGCTTTCCTGGGCAAAATGCATCATCAGGTATTCATAGGCATCGCCGAGGATATCATCATGTTCGGCCCGGTTTTTAGAGAAATCCAGTCCGGGGCTGTTAAAAATATTAATCAGGTCGGTGAGGCGGTCAACCTTATCCTTTCCTTCACCCAGTTTATTCGGGTCATTGAAATCGGGGAAATCGCTTCTGGACAGGCGTGAGTTTGCATCAATCAGCGGCTGAATGATTTGCGTATTGATCTTGTCGCCAATATCAGGCTTACCTCTTAATTCGAGCATATCCTTAAATCCGGCACCTTTGGGAATGGTTACGGGCGGTGCAAAATCATCTGAGTCGGCATATTTATCCGACACATATTTGATGAACAGCATGAACAGTACATAGTCCTTATACTGGCTGGCATCCATACCGCCTCTCAGCGCATCGCAACTGGCCCAGATGGAGCTGTATAGTTCTGATTTTTTAATTGCCATAATATATTAATCCTTGTTGATTTTCAGGTATGAGTAAAATAATTGAGTTCGCTCAAATTTGGCTTTTCAAATTTGACGCAAATTTCTGACAATGCGGGTCAACCTATTTGTGCTCAACTATTATATTGGAAAATAATTTCCCTGCGACCCCGGGAGGGGCCAAGTGAAGAACAGTTAACATAGAGCATATTTTATTTTTTGAGTAATAAAGTGCCGATCATTAAAAGGCCGGCAGCTAAATTACCGAATCCGTCAGCATATTGCTGCCTTTCCCTGATCTTATCCGGAGACAGGTGCGAGAAGGCGACGAAAGGAGGGTAGAAAGTCTTTGCCGGCTCTCCCGATTGTGGCTTTTGCACGCGGGATCTGTGTTTTTTAAGATATTCCATCAGGATTTCCCTGAGTTTTTCACTGATGATAGTGTTCTCTTGCAGGCATATTTCCTTAAATTCATCATAGACTTGAACCGGGAATTTGGCTCCGATTACATGCTGTGCAGCAGATTTTTTAGTATTTTCCATATGCAGGCTATTTTTGATTAAAATATACCAAATGTAGTATATTTGTATAAATGAAAAAAATTTCTGCAAAGCTGCTGCGGGAAAGAAGTATGGAAGGTGCCGCGGCCCAGGGGGGATTATTGGCTAAGTCGCTTATGCTCCGGGATACCGGAATTAACCCTAAGGCTTATCATTATTGGAGAACGAATGGATTGGTGTCTTTGGTGGAGGATTCTACCTGGACAGAAATTAGCTTCATAGAATACCTGTGGTTGAAAATTCTGGAGTCAATGCGCGGATTCGGCTGTCCGATAAGCCTGATGCGAAAAATATATTATGATCAGTTTCTTCATGCTTATGAAATGAATCTGGCCGAGTTGAATCGGAAAGATAAGATCGCCTATTACAGGGGCTTGTCTAAAATAAGGCCTTTGGAAAGTTTTGAAGAAGAAGCGCTTAAGAAGCTGGAAGAGTTTGAGCAGGATCATTTGATTGGTATTTTTCTCAGAACACAGATCAGTTTTTTCTATCAATTGGTAATTGATTGCCTGGAAAGACATCAGGATCTGTCCCTGGTTATTTACCCGGATGAAACCTACGAGTTTACTTTTGATATTAATGCTGTAAGACAGTCCAATCGTCCTCATATTTTTATTTCTCTCTATTATTTTATTTCTCAAATGCTGGAAGATGAAGGCAAGGATGATTTTGTCAGTAAAACCGGCATATTCAGTGAGGTTGAAATGCACATGATCCGAGAGCTGCGCAATAAAAATGTTGATCGGATAATTATTTCATTCCATGAAGACGGCAGAGTAAAAAATATAGATTACGATGAAAAGGGGCTGCTGCAGGGCGAAAAAGTAAAGGAGGTGATGCGCATACTTGGGTTGCGAAATTTTGACTCTGTCACTTTGAATATCAGAAACGGAACGACCCTTTCATTTACAAAAACAGGTAAAAACAGAATATAATGACCCGTACAAGACGGCTCAGTTTCGATACCGGGGCTCTACCATACGAAATGGCGAGGCTCTTATATGTTATTCATGAAAACCGGAAAGAATGAAAAATCCTTAAAAAAAGCAAAGCCAAAAAATGAAAAAATGCGCCCGGCGCGCATAATGAGTAAAGAAGAGCAAATAGTTGAATTTGCTTCCATTATTGTTGATATCTATTTTGAGTTATACCATGAAAAAGACAAAGATCAGCAGGGACGAACACCTCCTTGAGCAAATTTCCCAAAAGCAGCATGTTTCTTTATCTGTCAGCAGGGGAGGTGAAGCTGTTATCTACACCAGGGTAAGCAGTCTGGAGCAGGCTCAGAACAACGGCAGTCTTGAGGTGCAACTGAAATACACTGAAGAATTCTGCCGTCGCAATAATATTCCCGTGGCAGCCTATTTTGGGGGAACTTATGAAAGTGCAAAAACGGATGGCCGGAAGGAGTTTAAGCGGATGTTGGATTTTGTGAAAAAGAGCAAGCGGGTGTCTTTTATTATAGTGTACAACTACGACCGCTTTTCCCGTACTGGTGCGGCTGCCGCTCAGTTAAGTGAGCAATTGCGCAGGGATGGAATTATGCTCCGCTCTGTAACTCAAGATATCGATACATCAACTGCTGCTGGCAGATTGCAGGAGAATTTCTTTCACATGCTGAATAATTTTGATAATTCAGCAAAGAGCGACCGTACTAAGATCAATACCCGGGAAGTGATGATGAAAGGTTATTGGCCTTATGTCACCCCTATGGGATATAAAAATTTGAAGCCCAAGCACAGGGCCTGCTATCATGAATATATGATTACAGATATAGGCAAGGAGATTAAAAAGGGATTTCAGATGCTGGCAGATGGTCGTTTTAGTAATGTGACGATTATTGAGAAGCTACGATCGAAAGGTGTGCCTGTAACTGAAAAGAATTTCAGATGGATTTTTACTAATAGTTTTTATGCAGGTTATGTAACCGGCAAGTTGCTGGAGGGTAAATTGGTTAAGGGGAAGCATCCTGCATTAGTTAACCTGAAAACTTTTCTATTGGCCCAGGAGCGATTAAATGGCAAGTCCAATGTAAGTGTTCCCAAAGTATCAAAGCATAACGAGGTGCCCCTGAAAATATTCTTAAAGGATGATTCCAGCGGTATTTCATTTACCGGGTATAAGACCAAGGGTAACTGGTATTATAAATTAAAAAAAGCACCTGTTCCTGTCAATGTGAGGGCTGAAGTGGTTAACCGGATGTTTGAATATGAATTGGCGAAGTATCAGGTTGAAACTAAACAGAGGTCTGGTTTGGAAAATCTGATTAACAAACACCTCCGCGAACGCTTAAAGCAACAGTATAGTGATGCTGCCAGGATAAAAAAGGCTATAACCGAGAAACAAAAGTTTTTGGAGAAGCTGGAAGAGAAGTACATCAATGATCAAATAAGCGAGGCGGTTTATAGAAAGCATGTTGAAAAAATTCAATCCGAGATAACCGCATTGGGTAAGGAAATGGTTAAGGAGGAAATCAGCGGTTCGAACCTCAAATTAATTGTTTCCAAGTGTTTGGATATTGCCGGAAACCTTTGTCAAACCTGGGTTTCCACGGGTTATGACAATAAGCAGCGTTTGCAGTGGCTGATATTTCCGGAAGGAATGGGGTATAATAAGCAAAACCATGCAGTTCGAACTTATCGGGTGAATAGTTTATTCGAGGCAATCCCTTTGCTGACAAATGTTTCGGGGGGAAATGAAAAAGGCCATTCGGTTAAGAATAGCCTTCCTTCTTGTAAAGTGCCCAGGACTGGATTCGAACCAGCACACCTCGCGGCGCCGCCACCTGAAGACGGTGCGTCTACCAATTTCGCCACCTGGGCAAT
>Ga0315906_10006167_pt1 | contig 14876 bp, 14 predicted proteins | sample LakEriMetagenome_4_FD_203526 | JGI IMG/M metagenome (GOLD analysis project Ga0315906, IMG submission 203526) | Freshwater fungal communities from buoy surface, Lake Erie, Ohio, United States - Buoy 2 MA122 | ecosystem: Environmental > Aquatic > Freshwater > Lake > Lake biofilm | place: USA...
GAATAATATATATAGTATGTTATTATTATGTATTATGATAATACATGAATAATATATATAGAGTATGTTATTATTATGTATTATCATAATAATACATGAATAATATATGAACGAATACAAGACACATTTCAATAGTATACCTTATTTTTATAATCATATTACGAAATGACAAGCTCATATGAAAAAGAAGGTAAACTGTAATTTCAGCAATTGCTTACGTAATTACAAACGTAGACTTTTCATTTATTTTCTATATTACGAAACGACAAGCTCATATAGAAAAGAGTAGTAGTATATGACTACTCGCATTGGTAATCCCAGCTTTTTATTTCTATGTCTCAAGCCATTAGACGGATACGTTTTTTAACTTCGCGATCAAACGACGGGTTACCCACGAATTAATAATAAAATGTAAATTTATAAAATCAATTTTAATTTTTTAAAAATTAAAATTATAAAAAATATATTTACTCAATTAAATATTCTTATATGCTTTTTGTTCGTCTGCTGATAAAGACTTCCATTGTTTTGATAAAATCGTCGTAATCTCCTTAAAGTCTGCATTTGGATTAGATATCTTAATATTATCCCTTTCCTTTTTGCAATAATTTATATAGCCGTTATTACCACTCTTCTTCTTTACTACTGGTTCAGGTTCAGGCTCTGGTTCAGGTTCCTTAGTTTCTTGAGTATCAACCAATGTTTCTTGAGTATCAACAATAACGATTTCTTCAGTCTTCTTTACCTTCTTCTTCTTTTCTGATTTCTTCTTTTCTACTTTCTCTTCTTTCTCTTCTTCGACACCGTTATTGACAGTGGCTTTATTGTTTTCTTTTTCTTTTGAGTATCTCTCCTTATCTTCTAAAGCCATCTTCTCGAATCTGCCAAATTCTTCAGGATTCTCATCCTTCAAAAGTTTCCATCTGCGACCCATTTCAGCTACAATATCCTTATTTGATAAGGAACCATCTGCTGTTAATATTGGTCTCATATCCTTGCAATAATGAATATAAGCTGATAAATTTTTAGCGGGACCATCAGCATTCTTCTTTCCCTTCTTACTCTTGTTTTCTAAATTATTTTCCGACATTTCTTTATTATATCTATCTTTATCTTCATTTGCCATGTCTTTAAATAATTGTATTTTTTCTTCATCATCTTTTATTTCGTTCCATTTCTCTGCTAATCTTTTTGTAATACTTTTATTATCCATATCAGGATATTTTTTGTGCATTTCCTCTCTCTCTGATACACAAAAACAAATATAAGCACTTTTGTTTTTCTTTGGATATGGTTTATCTCCATTAGCAGTCTTCTTTTCTTCTTTATTTTTTTCCTTCTTTACCTTCTTATTCAGGAGATCATTTACGGATTTTTTCATTTTTTCTTGATTTTCTTCTGAGTTCCACTCATTGAGTATATTCTCGATCAACTTGGAATTCTTACCTTTGAATGAAGAAATGAACTCTCGAACATCGTCATTCATCAAGGCAATCATATCAGTCCTGGTACTCTTCATAATATTCTTAAAGTTGTTATTATCCATTATAGTAGTTTTGTATAGTTGGTGAATTTTACTTAGAAAGTAAAATTTAAAAATCAATTTTTTTTTTCGTCATAAAATAGATTAATTTTATAATATATATTATTATAAAATTATAAGAAGGTTAATTAATTGCTAACAGATTTCTTTTTTTTTCTTAGTTTTATATCGTTTTCGCAACTATAACATATCGAAACATATCTATCACATTTTACCTGACAAAACCAACATAATCTATTCAGATAAGTTTGCGATACCATCTTATTTTTATTTTTTAATAATATTTTTTTAAATTCAATTTTTACTAAAATTTTATATACAAAATATATAAAATTTTTATTTCTATCTATATTTTTATTTCTATTTCATTTTTATATTAGGCTGTTGTTTCGGAATGATTTAAGCAAAACATGTAATTACCTTTAAATCTTTGTCCACAGTTTTTGTGTTGACATCTAGATACCATATAAGTATCAGATACTTGACGAGAACTAATGCTACAAGGTTTGCAATAAAAGTAAGTAGTCATTTTGTTACAACCAGTCGTATTACATTCGTGCTCATCAAATTTCTTCAATGAACCTTTAGAAGAAGATATACCAAGATGCAACGGAATCTTTTTATTAGACACATAACATGTCTTACATAAAGGATATTCAACCAAAGTACTTTCATCACAGCTCTTACACTTGGTGAATTTCTTCTTATAACACGAATAGCATTTATCGAAAAAGCGCCCATCCTTACTTTTTGTATTGTAATCATCTCCGCAATCGGTACATTTTGCAATATAAGTCTTGTTGTAAACCTCTTGACATGGTAAACATCTAACTCTCATCGTACCATCTTTTCTGATAGCTATGAAAATATTTCCACAATCGGTACACTTTCCTTCTCTTTCAGACATCATTTTTAAATGACAATCTTTACATTGTAATCCAAAACACTGCTTTCCGCAATATTGACATGGATGAGCAACCTTAGTAGTAGAAACCTTGTTATTAGTATTCATTGTAATTGTTGTAATAATAGTGTGATTTTTTTTTAGAATGTAAAAATTGAAAATCAATTTTATTTTAAATTTATAATATTGTTATTATAAATTTTTTATTTTTTTTTAGTTTTGTATTTACTTTTTTTGTATTTACTTTTTTTGTATTTACTTTTTTTTGTATTTAGTTTTTTATTTTTGTACTTACTTTATTTGTTCTTTCTTGTGTATGATTCTCAATATCTACTCCGATGATAGTCCAGTTTCAATTTTATCATCAAAGTAGTGGAGCAAATACCGATGACAGCCAAATTCATCAGTAATAAATTGATACGCTCCAAAAAGAGAACCACACAATAGAAAAGCATGGCTACAACGTAAATAATATACAAAAAACAGGAAAATATTTCAACAATATACGTCAATATGTCATTCATACACTTGAATAACATATAGACTTCCATGAAAAAAGCATACAAATGCTCTTTCATGACGTTGATAATCTCAGAGTAAGATTGGATGATGGAAACGCTAGTAGTCTTCATATCGATGGTAAAAAATTTTTAACAAGTAAATTTAAAAAATCAATTTTTTCTGTTTATTTTCATCATCTCGAATATAGTCAAATTTTATATTAAAAAATATAAGATTTGTATTTAATTTACTTTTCGATACTAATTTCGCCACATCCTGAACTCAAAATCATCTCTCTCGCGCGGATTACAATCAAAATGATGATAATCATACTCAACTTGATGATAAATATCAGCATGTCTAAAACAAACGCGATGTTCGTAGAGACTAACTGCATTCATACATCCATCTACATCACAAACTGAATGTGTTTGCCTTCGAAGGAGACACGGAGGGGGTACATTCATTCCATATAATCTTATTCTGTACTTACAATTTTCACTGCCACAAACAGGTGTGTAAAAATCTTTAAGACACTGAACAACGATATTATATTTCTGTCTAGGTGTACCGTTCATATCCCTTATTGTTTCACACAATTGAGATGGAAGACTTAACATCAGAGTCTCGAACTTATTCTCTTCTTGCATGATTGTATATATGTGGTAATTATTTTTTGAGAAGTAAAATTTAAAAATCAATTTTTTCTTGTTTAAATTAGCATAAGACACTCAATCTCGATTTTAGTCATTTGTAATATTAATTAAAAATAATTAATATTATATTTACTTATATTCTTACTATACTTACTCTCTTGGTAATCTCATCCACTCCTGATGGTCAAGTATGCTTTATTTTTACTGTTGTATTTTTTGTTTATTTTTAATAATTGCTCATCAGCATACTTCTCAATCTGTTTGCAAGAATCTTCGAAGGTTACGAATGTTTCAACGGTTGTTTCAATCATCAGATTCAAAAAATTGTCTTTAATGACATTGCAGTACATATCATAAACTTTGTATCTCTCGTGATCGATCTCGTTTTTCTTCAATCTTGCGAAATATTTTCTTTTCCATTTTTCTTCGTCGTAATCAGATAGTAAATAACCTATTCTCAAGTCAGAACAATCTATCATTTCGACTCTTTGAGGAAGATTTCTCATCACAATATCAATAATATGTAACCTATGTCTATAAATTCCCTCCCATAAATAAGATCTGATACCGAGTGGTTCTAAAACAGAATTAATCATGAAATATCCGGGTATGTCATTACAGTTCCGAGCATTGTCATACGGATTTCTTGGAATATTTTTACCGTTTTCCCTCAAATATCTAAAATATTCAGGATTATGATTATAACCAATTTTTATTTTAAGAGTATGCCAGTCAAATTGAGTGTGACATTTAACACACCACATCAAAGAACATCCTTCTGTTCTGTATATGTAAGAAGAACATTTTGGACAAGGTTTACTATCCAAGTTTATCATCTTGACAGATGCTTTTATGTCTTCATTGCATATATGTTCTTTGTCATCTCTCGAACTCTTGACAACATGACAATCAGAGCAAAAATATTTTTCACATGTCCCGCATTTATAAGCAGAAGACATGAACCCTCTACAATCACCATCAGGACATGCTCTCATATATTTTATTTCTTTTTCTTTTTCTTTTGGTTCATCTCTTCTTCTTAAAATTAATATTTGCTCTTTCGATGAACTTTTTTGCTTTGATAAATCTCTCAGAAGTTTTTTTCTTGTTTTTAGCTCTTTTTTCATTTCTTTTATTTCTTTTTTGTCTTTTTCTTTATTTTGTTCTTCAATATCTAACAGTCTTCCTATAGTATATATTTCTGTTCTGACATATGGAATTTCATTTTCTATTTGAAGAATCCTAGATTCGATACCCCTTGCAGTCTTTTCTCTTTCGGCTCCATGTTGAGTTTCAGGTAAAAGACTCTTCTCTCTAATAAACTGTTGTTGGTATTTGTGTTCACGATGAGAACAATTGAAAGTCTTTGTCATATTCTCGTTAATAAAATCATCTGGAATGACTTTATTACAGAACATGCAACTTGATTCTGGTGATAGCAACCGCATTGCGAAACAACTTCTACAACACTTCTTGTCGCAGTGAAGACATGATATTTCAGTTCTTCTCTTGTTGATATTTTCACAGCAAATAACACAAATCTCTTGCATAGTATGTTTGTTGGGTGGGTAATTTTTTTTTAAGAAGCAAATTTTAAAAATCAATTTTTTTTGTAAAATTTTAGATGTTTAGTCATATTTCGATTTTAGTCATTCCTACATCTATAAGTCAGCCTATCTCGATTTAGTCATTCCTACATCTATAAGTCAACCTATCTCGATTTTAGTCATTCCTACATCTCAGAATCTCGATTTTAGTCATTCCTACATCTCAGAATCTCGATTTTAGTCATTCCTACATCTCAGAATCTCGATTTTAGTCATTTTTACATATATAGTCTCGACTTTATAAATTGACTAAAATCGAGATTGTTATGTACGAAGTTGGTACATAAAATGATATTAATCTCATTTTTAGTCATTTCTACATCTCAGAATCTCGATTTTAGTCATTTCTACATATCAGAATCTCGATTTTAGTCATTTCTACATATATAGTCTCGACTTTATAAATTGACTAAAATCGAGATTGTTATGTACGAAGTTGGTACATAAAATGATATTAATCTCATTTTTAGTCATTTCTGTATCTATAAGTCAGTCGATCTATATTTTTGTCAATTTATAATGACTAAAATCAAGATCATACGATACGAAGTTCGTACATAAAAAATGACTAAAACCAAGATAAACCAACATAAAAATAATTTTTTATATTTGTATAATCAACCATATTTAACAAAAAAAAATGAATTTGAAATTTTACTTCTCAAAAAAAATTCACCATACACAAAACAACTGTTAAGATGTCAAAATCTGTAAAGTTTTCACGCTCATGCAAGACACACGACGGAACAGTACCCATAAAAGAAGAAATGCATTCCCTGATCGGGTCTCATTTTGGAATTACCGAAAAAAACATCAAAAAAGTTGGTATACGTTCCGAACAGATTTATACGTTAATTGATCTTTACGTCAAAAACAAAAAAACAACGGAAGGTTTATCTACTTTTTTGAGAATGACAATAAAATCAAAAAAAATATACTCCGAAAAAATATCTCCATTAAAGACCCCCGAAGACGTGAGATGGAGATATCCAGATTACTTAGTAAATGAAGTGATAACTAATTTGGAGTCGGCTGTTGAGAATGCAAAAGAAAAAATAAGAGAAAAATTCATTTCTTCTCAAGAAGAAATGCAACAGCCAAAAGTTTACAGAGAGACAGATGCTGAGTGGGAAAGAACTTGCAGCTCCCCTGTTTGTTATGATAGAAAATGTTGCTTGGATAAGAAAGCAAAGAAAAAAAGCGGATATAAGGTATCATTGATAAGATCTGGTAGTTTGGATTATTCTATTGTCTTACCTATCGAGTACGTAGATAGTATCTATAAACTCATCGCCATATTAAAGGAAGGAAAAGGATATGAAACGGGATCAATTTTAGCAGAATTAGTAGTTAGATAAATCAAGTAAATATAATTATAATTTTTTAATTTTTTGTTAAAAAATTATGAACACGGAAATGACTAAAATCGATGTTAAACTATGCATATTCAAAAAAATTGAATTGTATTTTTTTACTTCTCAAAAAAATTCACCATACACACAAACAAGCAAGTCAAGATGAAAAACTTCGAAACTCTCATGTTAACACTTCCACGTGAATTGAACGAGCGCATTAGAGACTTAGCAGATGGTTCACCTAGTGAGAGATACAACAGTAATGTTTTACCGCAATTACATGATGTATTAAGATACATACTAAATAAACAAAAGACTTTATTTAGCTTGATGATAAATACACATTGTTCTGGTTGCGGTAGACACTATTTAGTATCTTTACGTGGATACTCCGGAGAATATTGCAGAAAAAGTTGCTGGAAAGATTTCCATAACGAATATGATTCTGGATACGATGAAGATGAAGCGTTTAGACTCGAACCTATTTATACTAAATATCAGCATTTGGATGATGTTGATTTAAGATCTCGTGCTATATCTAGATATCATAGAAATTATCGTAATAAAAACAGCGTTTCAGGTTTTGTATGGCCAATGATAGACAAACCATGTTACAACGCCTGTATTTTGAATACCGAACCAGTGTATATATAATATGATTACCGAATGACGAATAAAACCAAATACAAAATAAAAAAATTACCAAATATAAAATAAAAAAATAAAAAAACCATAAAAATTTATAATACAATAAATATTATAAATTTAAAAAGTTGTCGGCTTACAAATGACTAAAATCAAGACAGAATCATATATAATACGATATAAATGGTTTTTACAATAAGATGTCGTCGTGTACTTTATTGTGTTGGTTGTCAATCGAAGTGTGACGACATATGTTTCCATGTTATAGTTCTGAAAGTGAAATAAAAGATAAAAGAAAATTCACCGTCTAATTTAGAGTAAATATAATTTTAATTTTTTTAAATTAAAATTGATTTTTAATATTTAAATTCCTGATTTTTTTTACCAATCACACAATATTACTCGTTATGAATTATTGCAAGTCAATAATAAAAACCGGTAAAAACAGTGGAAAAGTATGCAACAGGCTATCATGTAAAATAAAAGGACATACTAATTTAGCAGTTTATATGAATATGCCTGAATTTTACATAGCTGTGTATAACAATAATAAAAAAAAATTCGATGATATAAAATATATTGATATGTACAAAAAAGATTCAAAAATCGATAAAAAAGAGTATATAAAAGATTGCATGAAATTTTTCGATCAATTTGAAAAATTCGAAAGAAGTCATGAAAAAGAATTTTTGTTTATTCTAATGTTAAAATTGTTCGACACTCCGAACTTTAATAAATTGATTCATCGATGTCAAAGATTTAAAAAAATTTTATACGAAAAAATTACGAAAAATGAGATAAGAGGAAGCGAATTCTTGGTAGAATATTTAAAAAAAATCGAATTAAACAAAAAATATCTGCACATAGAATTAAATAAATCACATAGAAAAAAAGTAGTAAAAAAATACATAAGAAGCACAATGATTTTTTATGGCTTGTATAGAATAGTCATAGAAAAAAGATACAGACCAGGAGGAATTGGCTATCATGAGTGCGAGGACAGATTTTATAAAAACTGTAAAGAACTTGAAAAATTAAAACATTAAATAAAAATATATTTTTCTCTGTAATTTTATAACTGTATATAGTTATAAAATTTTTAAAAAAATTGATTTGAATATTTTGAATTCTAAATTAATTTTACCAATAATATTTTAAATGGATTCAAAAAACTGCGTTATATGTGATGAGAATATGACTTCTAAAAGAACAACAGAGATATCCTGTATTCGTTGTAGTAAGTCATGTTGTAATAAATGTTTTACGACGTATCTTATGATAGAACCGACTTGTATGTTTTGTAAAGAAATAATATCGGACGATTTTATAAGAAAAAATACAACAAAAACTTTTTTTAACAACTACTCCAAACATAAAAGATTACAGATGTTTAAAAGAGAAGAAAGTTTGCTTCCAGAGACACAAGACTTTGCAGAAAGGGAGAGAAGAGCAAGAGAATTAGAAAAAACATTAAGTATTTTTGTCGAATCTAAACGTATTTTGAAAAGTGAATTAAATGAATTGTATTATATACGTGATGTACGTGAAGTTCATGAATGCAACGCAGATAAAAAAGAAGACAAAAAACGAAAAAAGAAAGAAAAAATAAATGAACTAGTAGAAATAAATAATTTAATTGATGATACATCGAATGCCATCACTAGATTAAGAGATTTTAGTAATTTATCAGTCGCGAAGGACGATCATAAATTAAAGTATGTTCGTTCGTGTCCTGATAATAATTGCAGAGGATTTTTATCATCTGCATATAAATGCGGGACGTGTGAAAAATATTTTTGTTCTGAATGTCATGTATTAAAAAACAGTCGAGATGATAAAACACATGTTTGCAACGAAGATATAAAGGCATCCATAAAGATGATTAGTCTTGATAGCAAACCATGTCCTAAATGTTCTTGTTTAATTTATAGAACAGAAGGTTGTTCTTTAATGTGGTGCGTTAAATGTCACACTCAATTCGACTGGAATACTCTTAAAATAAAAAATGGTTATAATCATAATCCTGAATATTTTAGATATTTAAGAGAAAACGGTAAAAATGTCCCAAGAAATCCGTATGATAATGCTCCGAACTGCAATGACATACCTGGATATTTCATGATTAATTCTGTTTTAGAACCACTCGGTATCAGATCTTATTCATGGGACAGAATTTATAGATACAGAATACATGTGATGGAGATGATAATGACGTCTTTACCGGAAAGAATCGATATAATCGATACGACACGATTAAGAATTGAGTATCTTTTATCGGATATAGATAAAAAACAGTGGGAGAAATTATATTTGATGAGAATAAAAAAAAACGAAATTAATCACGAAAGATATAAAGTTTTTGATATGTATTGTAATGTTATAAAGGACATATTTCTTAATCTCATTCAAAATAAATGCATTCATACTTTCAGAGAATCATGTAATTCAATTAAAAATTACACCAACGAACAACTTGAAAAAATAAACGAGAAATATGGAAGTAAAGACAGCCGGTGGGTGATAGAAAGAGTTTAATTAATTATTAAATACATTTTAATTTTATATTTTTTAATATAAAATTACCAGTAAAAAATTGATTTTTAATTTTTACAATCCATAAATTTTTCACCCTTGATATGAAATACGATATGACTGAAGATTATGTTTACAATAATATGTCATCTGACCCTGAAGAGTATGATGACTCCGATATGTCTTCTTCTGATGAGGAAGAAAAGAAAGTGGTACTTTCTGTAAAGAAAAAAATAAAAACACAAAAAGATATTGAAAACGAGTTGAAGGAAGTTGAAAAATTTAAGGAAAAAGTTTCGCCTTTTTTGAAGTGGGCTACTATTTCTTCCGTATCAGTAGTGCCGAGTATTGACTATGACGATAACAAGTTTCCTAAACTAGGACAAAAAATAGATAAATCATGGGTTGAAGTGAAAAATAAGAAAAAAATAATAAAAAGAGAGGATAAAGATATCGGAAATACAAGAACAAAAATGTGTAGTTACACTAAATGTCCTCACGGAGTAAATTGTAGATTTGCTCATTCGATCAAAGAATTAAACATACTCGAATGTATGTTTAATGATTGTAAGTTAGTGAGAATGGTCGGCAACGATAAATATGTTAACACACATAAGAATAAAAGATGCGAGAGAAGACATAAAAACGAGAGTGATGTTAATTTTTTTATTCGAACTGGAATTAAAGACCCGATAACAGAAGAAGAAATAAAAGATGCTTATAATGTTTTTATTGACAGTTACAAGTTGCTGACGTCTGAAATGCACATGATAATAGAGAAATGTCCGTGTGATAAAATGGTTTCATTTTTTGGCGTATCTTATTGTGGAAAAGCATCTCCTTCTGAGCCTGTTCTTAAACAAAAATATGTAAAATACAAGGAATATAAGAAAATAAAACAAAAGGAAATAAAATGCAAGGAAATAAAGACAAAAAAAGTAAATATCGAGTCAAACGTAAAATTTCAAAAAGAAAATCCTGAGACCATATACATAAGAAAAAGGAATGAAAAGAGCGATGAAATTAAAAGTTTAAAAACAATTATAACAAGAACACAAGATGCTATAAACCGTCTTAAACAACAAAAAAATTATTCAATGATCAAGAAGTATGAGGACGAGTATAAGAATAAGATAGAAAAATTAGTTATTCTTGAAAAAGAATTTACCGAGATAAAAATAGAAAAAATTATAGAAATTATAGAAGAGAAACCTGTAGCAGTAGAAGAACAGAAAATAGAACAGAAAATAGAACAGAAAAAAGAAAAAATGATTATTCTTGAAATAATTTTACCGAAGAAAGTTGAGGAAGAAAAAGAAAATAACAGTAGTGATTCAGATTCAGATTCAGGAGTAGAGACTTCTATAAGAAACATTATTTCTTCTCCAACCAAAGTACTTCCTCAATCAAGTGATGATGATGAGGTAGGATGGGTTTCAGTCGAAAATAAAAAACAAGTACAAAAGAATAAATCTCCGTCTCCAAAACCAGTAAAAAAATCAATAAACATACCACCAAATACATTCAAGAGTCAAATGTGTAGGTCATTAACAACTGTTCCAAAGACTAAATGTCCTCATGGTGATAAATGTAGATATGCACATAATATAAATGAATTATTATGCAATGTTAAAGAATGTGGGTTTGGTGCAGGATGTAAACTTGTTGGAAAAGATACAACGGTTGGAGAATATAAAAATATAGGATATAAAGTATGTAGTTATAAACATCCAATGGAATCAAAAAATAGTTACATTAGAAGAAATAAATATTAATAAATATATATACTTTTTGTAAACTTTGTAAAATAATACCTAAATAGGTATTATTTTAGATAATTGTCTTATTTAAGAGAAGAAAAAGAAAATCCTATTGAAAGAAGAAAAAGAAAATCCTTTAAATTTGTATAATAGTCGAAAAATTTTTGGACATTTAACATAAATTTATATTTGAATTTGTTTAACTTTTCGATTGCTTTTATAAAATACTTCTCCTACATTTTTTCCTTTCATTACATTATCACATCTTGTATAATCAACTTTAATATTTTTCATGTTTTTATATTTTGTATTCAATTTACAAATTTTCGCACATTCTTGCAATATATCATTATTAATTATTGTATCTTCATTGCATTCTAAAATAACATAACATGATGGAAAAGAAGATAAGTGAAAGAATAAATTATAAGGTTCTGATTCAGATAAAATATTCCAATTTTCTTTCGCTGATGTTCCGAGTTTAATATTTATATTATCAAAATTAAATGTTTTCATTATTTTCTTTAAATACTTTTAAAATTTATAAATATATTTTTAAATATATATTTATAATAAATAAATGTATTTTATGAATTCTGATGGTACAATAAATACTTCGTATGATTTTCCTAATTTGAAGCACACACAAATTGATTCATTGCATCCAACTCCACCACCAGGTTATGTTTCACCTATACCTCAAAAACAAAATGACGAATCAGTAAAAGTTAAAGAAAATTTCAGAGACCATTTATATAAGAGACGTAGTAATTGTAATTGTAATTATTGTTGGAAAAATTTTATTTTAATGACTATATTTTATGCTTTTATAATATATTTTCTATATCTTATTTCTAAATTTTTATTACCTTCAACTGAAACTAAAGAAGAAAAAACTAGTTAATTCAATTAAAAATAATTTTACTAATCTTGTTAATAATATACAAAATATTGATATCTCTATTGCTAAAAATGATTTACAAGACCAAATCAATATAATTAATAAATTAGATAACACGCTATTAATAATTTAAATCATTAAATATTCTATTTATAGCTTTATTTATTCTATCTTTATCATAAAATATATTATCAGTAATGCAATTTTCTTTTATATGTTTTCTCGTTAAATTATCATAACCATATAAATCAACTAAATTTTTTACATAAACATAATAATAATCTTCTATATAACGAGATGGTTTATCAGGATGATAAATTATTTCACTAAATATATATATATTTTTTATATTTCTAACATATAATTTAGATTTTTGTTCAGGTTTAAGATTATTCCAAAATTTTTCGTCAACATATAAATTAGAAATCTTATAATCATGTGGAAGATTAAGATCTATATTTAAAACACTAGGTAATATCTCAGATAATACATCTATAGTATAATCTATAGATTCATCAAAAATATCAAAAATATATCGTTCGTCATCTTCATAATATGTTAGCATGTAATTGTAATCTATTTGGTAATTATATTCAGTATCAACAACTATACCATTAATTTTTGCTTTATAACTATAATCATAATATGATTTCAAAAATTTTTTTTCGATTTTTTTTGCTGAATCTTTATTATCTACAAATACATAAATAGATTCAAAAAAATCATCACTATTTAACAAAGTTAAGCACCCTGTAACGTCTGTGAGTTTATCTTGGTTTATCTGGTCAAATGAAAAGTTATGTAAAGACCCGTAATGAAATTTCGGTTTAAATAGAAATTCTTTAACTAAATTTAATGGTCTGTCTGGTAGATAAAAAGGAGAATTTTCTTTTTCTGCTGGTGATAATGTTTCATCAGGTGTGTTATTGGTAAATGAACCTATTGAGTTATCATTGGGTACATATTGTAAAAAATTTTCTAAATCTAGATTCGATTTCTTTTTAGGAGATGACAATGATTTCTTTTTAGAAGATGATGATTTCTTTTTAGGAGATGACAATGATTTCTTATTTATATATTCTTTTTTTTCATCATCGGACAATTTACTCCATAATATCATTATTTCACGTATTGAATAACCTTCATTTTTATATTTTTGTTTAAAATTATTATCTAATAGTGTCGGCATTATTTATATATATAAATATATTACTTAAATAAATTTTTTTTCTAAAAAAAAATATAATTAGATTTTAATAAAAATATATTATTTTACTTTTTTTGTAAATATGTTTTTCTCAGAAGTTAAGTTTTATTGATTTCGGAAGTAGTTCCATACGAAGAAACAAATAAGATATTATTATTGTATATGAATTTATATATATTTATGTTTTTTTTAATCATAAATATATATAATTTTTAGAAAAAAAAAGCGGTATCGAAAATACATAGATTATAAAATAATTTACCTATTTTATAATTTAAATAAAATCTTGCAGTTTCACTTTCTGCATTTCTATTTTCTCTCCTCTTTTACTTTCATTTATTTTAGCTAACACTTCTTGTGCATTATGTATACCACTTTCTTGTAATATTTTTATTGCTTGACTTTCACCTTCTTTTTTTGATTTACCAACTCTTTTTGCTTTACTCTCTATTAAAATTGCTGTATTTTGATATTTTAGACCGGGTTGTTCTTTTTCATTTAGATAAGAAATAATAAACTTTTCTAAATCTTGTGCTCTCTTCTTTAATCTTTTTGTTTCATTTTGTAATCTTTTTATTTCTACATTAATTTCTTTTAATTCTTGAACATTTCCTTGTATAGATGACATTTTATTTCATATCCTAATTTTTTTAAATTCAAATTTTTATCCAAAAGTATTTTCAGAACATAAATCTATATACAAAAATAAATCATTATCGGATTCTTTTCTATTTTTTAAATAATTATCATATATATTACCCATTAAAGTAGTTGGACAAATTATTCCATTATTACAAAACATAAATATTGATTGAGAACTTTTAAAATCATCCATTTGTTTTCTTACTGAATAAAGAAGATGAGATGCTGTTACATCTGATGGTACTAAAAATTTTTGTTTATTGATTTCACCAAGATTTGAATCACAATTAATAATAACTGGAATATGTGTTGGGTATTTTGATCTAATTCTATTAGATTCTGTAATTCTTTCATGTAATGTGTGGGTTTCTTTGAATGTTTTTTTAGTATTAAATAACGATGAACTCATTTTATTACATGTAATATTTTTTTTAAATTTAATTTTTAAATTCATTATCAATAATATTAATCAATTGAATAATAATACTATTATTATCTATATCCTTATCCGCTTTTTTAAACAATAAAAAATCTAAAATAAATAGAATTTATAATTGTTTATTTGTTAGCGTAAAAACAATAGAATCTTTAGAATTATGGTCGAACCAACATCTTCATCTATT
>Ga0315906_10006173_pt1 | contig 14869 bp, 10 predicted proteins | sample LakEriMetagenome_4_FD_203526 | JGI IMG/M metagenome (GOLD analysis project Ga0315906, IMG submission 203526) | Freshwater fungal communities from buoy surface, Lake Erie, Ohio, United States - Buoy 2 MA122 | ecosystem: Environmental > Aquatic > Freshwater > Lake > Lake biofilm | place: USA...
CTTAAACGGTTATTTCTATGAATTTTTACGACCTTTAGGGCGAACGTATGAAAGTCACCGAACACCTCAAAAACGCCCACGGGAAAACCCTCTTTTCCGTGGAGATACTGCCGCCACTGAAGGGGAAAGGCATCCAAAGCATTTATGAGATACTGGATCCGATCATGGATTTCAAACCTGCGTTCGTTGACGTCACGTATCACCGCGAAGAATATATCTACAAAAAGCATCCCAACGGATTACTCGAAAAGATTTCGATGCGTAAACGTCCTGGGACTGTCGGTATCTGCGCTGCGATCATCAACCACTACAAAGTGGATACTGTTCCGCACATCATCTGCGGCGGCTTTTCCAAAGAAGAAACAGAAAATGCACTGATCGATTTAAGCTTTCTCGGAATCGACAACGTATTACTGCTTCGTGGCGATGCTATTAAGTCGGAGCCGGTATTCGAACCACACCCGATGGGTCACCGTTACGCGCTCGATCTTGTTCAGCAAGTGGTAAGCATGAACAGCGGAAAATACCTGGACGAAGATTTGAAAGATGTAAGCTCTTCCAACTTCTGCATCGGTGTGGCCGGCTATCCCGAAAAGCATTTTGAAGCGCCGAACCTCACCAAAGACTTGTCATTTCTCAAAGCGAAAATAGATGCCGGCGCCGATTATATCGTTACGCAGATGTTCTTCGACAACCAGAAGTTTTTCGACTTTGTTGATTTGTGTCGCAAGAACGGAATAACGGTTCCGATTATTCCCGGTCTGAAACCGATTACTACAGCCAAACAATTGAGCGTTCTTCCAAAAATATTCCACGTTGATATTCCGCAAGATCTCATGAATGCTGTAGAAAATGTCAAATCGGAAAAAGACGTCAAACAAGTCGGTATCGACTGGTGCATTCAGCAATCTAAAGAACTGATGCAAGCCGGCGTTCCTTGCCTTCATTATTACACGATGGGCAACGCGGAACTCACGTGTCGCATCGCAGAAAAAGTTTTCTGACCCAACGGCTGAAAAGCTGTAACCGTACTTTACTGGAAATACTTATTCATCAACATATAGTCAATGTTGTCCGTTTGTGAATGACAACCGTTGCACGCTGCCCCTTTGTTTTTGGCGGGTTCAGCCACACTTTCATCGGTATCGATATAACCCCAGACCCAACCGTTTGCATCAGCATCAGCGCTGGAGGAATTCTTTTTCAAAATAGCATAGCGGCTAAGAGAAGTGGATGTTCGATACAGCTCTTTAACAATGAGTGAACCTTCCGGGAAAACTGCTCCCGGTTTTACCTTTCCCAACGTATCCAGCTGCGATGCCGCCGTCACATTATAGCGCGTCCGCAGATACGGGAAGTTATGACCGCTTCCTGCGCTTTTCGAAAGCAACGAAGTGTTGAATTTGTAGTAGAAGAAAATAGTAGTGGCTTTCGCCTCTTCGAATAATGCTTTGTCAGTTCCTTTTAACTGATCTTCTTTGGAACAACCGGCCAACGCCAGCGCGAAAATCAACAGGAGGGATTTCTTAAAATAGTTCATTTTATTTCTTTGACAGTTGATATTCAATTCCGCTATCCTCTACCGTGCAGACATCAAGCGCGCCACATATTTCCCAATAACATCAAACTCCAGATTAACCTTGTCGCCCGTGGTTAACGCATGAAAATTAGTGTGCTCATAGGTGTAGGGAATAATAGCCACTGAAAACATATCATCTGATGAGTCTACTACGGTTAGACTTACCCCATTTACACAGATAGAACCTTTGGCGACTGTAATATGTTCCGGATTTTTGTCGTACCGAAATGCAAATTCCCAGCTTCCGTTTTTCGCTTCTGACTTGCACACCACAGCTGTTGCATCCACGTGCCCTTGAACGATATGCCCGTCTAGACGATCACCCAGTTTCATGCAACGTTCGAGATTAACTTCCGTTCCGGATTTCCATTCACCGATAGTAGTTCTCTGTATCGTTTCATCGACGGCTACTATTTCGTACCGGTCCCCATTTATGGCGACGACCGTCAAACAAATACCATTGTGTGCTACACTCTGATCCACTTTCAACTCGGCAGTAAACGGCGCTGTCAAAACGACGCGAAGATTCGACCCTTCTTTGGCAGTAGAAACAACTGTTCCCAGCGCTTCAATGATTCCAGTGAACATATTTCAGTGATTAGCACTACACCGACCTGGTGCAGTAATTATTTACCTCCTGACAACAATTGAACAGTACCATGCAACTCCACTGTTTCTACGCCTTGCAAACGGTAGAAATTGACTTTGCAGGTATAATAATACACTCCGTCGGAACACAGGATGCCACTTTGCTGATCCAAACCGTCCCAATTGATATCACGATCAGTAGTCGAGAAAACTTGTTTTCCCCAACGGTTAAACACGATAAGCTCAATGTCTTTCACATTTCGATACGGCGGACAATTGATTGCTTGAAGCTCCTGTGCTGTAGTTGAATCACAAGGATGAAACAAGTCGTTGACACCATCGCCGTTCGGCGTAAACACAGATGGCAAAACATATTGCCGGCAACTGTCGACACAAACTTCCAACGGATTGACCGTCTCATTACCAACGTCATCAATTGCGGTTACTTTATAACAACCAGTTAGCGAAGGACGTTTCGCATCAACATAGGCGGTGTCGGTGGGCGAAAGCAACGAATCAATGCGTTCGTAGCCGGCGCCAACAGCAGGAGCATAATAAATATAATACTTGACCACATCATCCGCGCACGTTGAATTCGGGTTAGTCCAAATCAATTCATTCACTTCATCGGAGCAGGAAGAAATCACATTGAGTTGCGGCGGACACGGAGGCACATCGTCGATCGGCACGGCGCAAGTCTGCTGTGACCGGTTGACAACAGGATCAACGAAACCATCGTAAGAAAATCCACCGACACTGCGCACGAAGTAGCAATACGTCTGTCCGTTGACCAGATTACTGTCGGTATAATTTCGGTTGTTCACCGTGGCGATGGAATCAAATACACCAAGACTATTCTTTCGGAATATGTCATAACGTTCGTTATTCCAGGGAACATTTTCCTGCCACGTTAATCGAATAAGGTTATCAGAAGGCGTCAAGGCCAGGAATACCGAAGACGCCGTCGTTGAGGCTCCTTTCAGTGTAGAGACGCCGTTATCGTCATACCATAACTCCACGCGGTAGGTATTTGCCTGCGATTGTGTGTCAAACAATGTATCCACAAATGTAGTGTCATCCAGTCCGTTAAAATTCGACAAGAACGATGGATTGCTTGTGCCGAATCCGGCTGAACGGTAAAGTTTATACAGATACGGCGGCGGAAAAAGCACGGTATCTAATTCGGTCGGTTTGCTCCAGGCGACATACACCGATCCATTTATTACGGAGGTGTTGCGTACATCCGCATTCGTAATAACCGGAAGATCTTTTTTCAACGAAGCACAGGCTTGCGGCGAAGCGCAACTTTCTGCACCATCAGCATAAACAGCAGTAACGATATAACAGTATTCAATACCGATAGAAAGTCCTGCACCGAAACCATCGTCGATATACGAAGTAGCTGTTGCTCCAAGTGTTGTGTCGAGCAACTGATAGCCAGTGTAAGCAGGAGCTCCGTTATCGCACGGACAAGGAATATTGTCCGGATAGACTCCATTGCGCCGGTAGATGCGGTAACCGATGACATTAGCACACGCAGTAGATGTCCAGTTCAAATCAATATGATTACCTACGGCTACTGCATTTAATGATGTAGGCGGAGGACCGTAGATATAAATGAAAACGCCTTTCAAACTCACAAGACTTATGGAGTCGAACGGCACTATATCCTGCGCACGAAATTGAACATAATAGGGCTGTCGTCGGATGAGTGAACACGTCGTTGGCCAGTTGAAATTAGAAATAACAGTATCATTATTGCTGATGATCGGTGTGAAACGCGCGGAGTCTTGTACTTCAAACGGTCCGCCGGAAGCCGAAAGGAGTACGCGATTACCATTCGGATCAAAGGCCGTTACATGAAAATCTACCGTGTCGCCGGCAATAACACACGTATCCGCGAGCGGAAAAAATTCGGGTGGATCATTATTGCAGTCCGCGATAACGATTTGCATGTCGCGGGTGACATATCCGAGGTTGACACCGTTTCTCCAGGAGATAATTTTGAAGGCAACATTGTATTCACCGGGTTGCACCGGCGAGTCCCATACGAGATCACCGGTAAACGGATCCAATGTAAATGAACTGGAAGCAATCGGATACGTATAGCCCGGAATCGGAAGTCCGGAAGCGCCGCTGCAAAAAACCAATTCGTAAGAAAGACTGTCGCCATCGGGATCGAAGGCATTTGCATTGTGGACGAATGTTCTTCCGACACAGCCACGGTCAATTGGCGGATAGGTCAGCACCGGCGAGTTATTCGGGAAACGATACGGATCAATGATCAGCGTGGATTCGATATAAAAAGGAACATCGATGGAATTGGGGATATTGATCACTCCTTCGTTTCGGTTAGGATCTTCGAAGCGAATGACGAACGTGCCATTTCCGGGATAAGTATGATAGCCGATGTAAATATTCTTGCTGATGTCGTTACCAAGGTTGGATTTGATACTGCGTGGAATAGAAACATACGGTGAATTATCTCCAAAGTAAACGGAGTCGAGCGACGGACGGTCCGCCTGCACACTGCTGGTTCGGGTATACGTGATGATGGTGATTTTATACGTCAGCGCCGGAAACGGACCGACATATTCAAACGTAATTTCGCCTGCCCGATTATGCGTGGCCTGACTCGCAAAAGCGACCAGCAAAAGCATAACGGTGAATAGCAAACGAAGCATCGTGCAAGTTAATAATTGATGACTTGTTGTTCCATGATTTCCGGCATCTCGCGGTATTCGAACTGTTGATTGCGCAAACGCGGCTCAAAACCGGCTTCACGAATTGCTTGTTGGATACCATCGGAGGTAAACCGATGTGGCGCGCCGGCGACAGAAACCACATTTTCTTCAATCATGATGGAGCCGAAATCATTCGCGCCACCATGCAAGCAGACCTGTGCAATTTCTTTGCCAACCGTCAACCAGCTGGCCTGGATATTCGGGATGTTCGGCAACATGATCCGGCTGATAGCGAGCATACGGATATATTCTTCGCCGGTCGTCGTATTATGAACGCCTTTAACGCGCGTCAGCAACGTGCCTTCATCCTGAAACGGCCAGGGAATGAACGACACAAATCCTTTCGCGGAAACCGGCTTCTCACTTTGGACTTCGCGAAGCGCTACCAGGTGCTGGAAACGCTCCTCCAGCGTTTCTATATGGCCGAACATCATCGTGGCAGATGTGGTCAGGTGAAGCTGATGAGCCGCACGCATCACGTCTAGCCATTCGCGACCGGAACATTTGCCTTTCGAGATCAGACGTCGCACACGATCGCTTAGAATCTCGGCGCCGGCGCCGGGCAATGAATCCAAACCGGCTTCCATCAACGAATGAAGTACGGCTGTATGGGAAATTCCTTCGAGTTTGGCGATATGAGCAATCTCCGGCGGTCCGAGCGAATGTAATTTCAGCTTGGGATAAAGTTGTTTGAGCTGCCGGAAGAGGTCGGCATAAAATGTCAAGCCCAGTTCGGGATGATGGCCACCTTGAAGCAACAGCTGTTCACCGCCATAACGAAACGTCTCCTCTATTTTTTGACGGTACTGATCAATCGTGGTGATATAGGATTCTGCATGTCCGGGAATACGGTAGAAATTGCAGAATTTGCAGTTAGCGATACAGACATTCGTCGTATTGACATTGCGATCAATAATCCACGTGACAATGCGCACCGGATGAAGCTTCATTCGCATTTCATGGGCTACCGCCATAAGCTCTGCGGTTGACGCGTGCTGAAAAAGAAATTGGCCTTCTTCAGCGGTTAAAAACCCGAAATCAAGCGCTTTTTTGAAAAGAAGGTCTGCGTTCATCGTAAAGTCGTGCATTTCTAACCAACAACAATTGAATGCCGGGGTAGTTTCATGCATTTGGGCGGAAAAAATGAGTAATTTTCCGCCTCTCAAATTTACAAACTTCTATGCAGACTACCATCCGCCTTTCTCCTACCTATCGTTCGACCGACTCCCTGGTCCTTTTAACCGACGAAAAGAGCGGTTTGCCTACCGGACTACTGTCCAAAGAGGAGGCCGATTACGTCCAGCACGAGCTGAAAGCCGATCACAACAACATCATTATCAATCAATACCGACGAATTATTGCCGTTCATCGTATCAGTAAAAAGAAAACCGGCACTGATTTACTGGAAGCCTGCCGCAAGGCCGGCAGTGCCTTGTTGCCCCACTTCAACAGCCATAAAAAAGAGTCACTCGTCCTGGTCGATGTCTCCGGACATGGTCCTGCGGCACTGGCGATGGCAGAAGGCATGGCACTGAGCAATTACCAGTTTCTTAAATACAAGACAAAAAGCAAAGAAGGCAATACGGTAAAAGAAATCCGACTGCAGAGTACGGAGGTCCGAAAGAAAGAAGTAGATGAGCTTAACATTCTCGTTGATGCTGTTTGGAAAACCCGCACGCTCGTAAATGAACCGCAGTCCTACCTTACAGCAACCGTCTTTGCCGCCGAATTGTCAAAAATGGGTAAGCAAGCCGGTATCAAGGTGGAAGTGATGAAGAAGGCACGTATCAAAGCCTTGAAAATGGGCGGACTTCTTGCCGTGAATCAGGGCAGTCAACAGCCGCCAACATTTACCGTAATGGAATACAAGCCTCGCACTGCAAAAAATAAAAAACCGATCGTACTGGTTGGAAAAGGCGTGGTGTACGATACCGGTGGTTTGAGTCTCAAGCCAACCGCTAACTCCATGGATTATATGAAATGTGACATGGCAGGAGGAGCCGCTGTTGCCGGCGCTATTTATGCCGTCGCAAAAGCAAAATTACCGGTGCATGTGGTGGCGTTGATTCCTGCAACCGATAATCGTCCGGGAGAGGACGCCTACACTCCGGGAGATGTAATCACGATGATGAGCGGACATTCCGTGGAAGTCCTCAACACCGATGCAGAAGGACGACTTATTCTCGCCGATGCACTTCATTATGCGAAACGTTTCAAGCCGCAACTGGTACTCGATTTTGCAACGCTAACGGGCGCTGCAGCTGCAGCAATCGGTCCATACGGAATTGTCTGTATGGGAACTGCCGACGAATCAACCAAAGCGTCCATCCGTGAAGCCGGTGAAAATGTCTATGAGCGAATGGCGGAATTTCCGTTCTGGGATGAATACGATGATCTGATCAAATCAGACATTGCCGACATGAAAAATATTGGCGGACCGACTGCGGGCGCTATCACAGCCGGTAAATTTCTGGCCCGTTATATTGACTATCCTTGGATGCACTTTGATATTGCAGGTCCATCCTGGTTACAGTCGCCTTCCTCCTACCGCGGCAAGAACGGTAGCGGTGTAGGTGTCCGGATGCTCTTCGAGTTTTTAAAGAACAAGTAAACCGTTTCCACGCCTAAACCGTTTAGTACAGTAGACATCGCCAAACCATCAAGTATGAGCCAACAGCACGAAACAGAAGGACAGATCAAAGTCGGCATCACCTGCGGTGATGTTAATGGCGTAGGTTTGGAAGTGATCATGAAAACGTTCATGGATGCGCGCATGCTGCAGCTTTGCACGCCGCTGATTTACGCGAGCAATAAACTGGTGTCACAGCAACGCAAGCTGTTAAACATGAATGATTTTCAGTATCAAACCGTGAAGAACAGCAGCGAAGCCATTTTACGAAAGACAAATCTGGTGAATTGTTGGGAAGAAGATGTTACAGTTGATTTTGGTAAGCCTACGCCTGAAAGCGGACAGTTTGCCTACCGCTCTTTGGAAGCGGCTGTAGCTGATTTAAAAAACGGCACCATTGATGCTTTGGTCACTGCACCGATCAACAAGAGTACGATCCAAAGCAAAGACTTTCAATTCGCAGGACACACAGAATACTTCGCGCATCACTTCGGCGTCAAGGAACCATTGATGTTTCTTGTCAGCGAGAACCTGAAAGTGGCCGTCGTAGCCGGGCATGTTCCTATAAAAGACGTGAGTGCGCACTTGTCGACCGATAAGATCATCGCCAAGCTCAAAACAATGGCGCTATCACTAAAGCGTGACTTTGGCGTTCGTAAACCACGTATTGCCGTGCTGGGATTGAATCCGCACGCCGGCGACGGCGGATTGATTGGCAAAGAAGAACAAGACATCATCCAGCCGGCCATCAAAAAATGTTTTGACGAAGGCATGTTTGTATACGGTCCGTATGCCGCCGACGGATTTTTTGGCTCCGGCACATACACCAAATTCGATGCCGTATTGGCGATGTATCATGATCAGGGACTGGCACCATTCAAAGCGCTCAGCTTTTCGTCCGGCGTCAACTTCACGGCAGGATTACCAATAGTCCGCACATCACCGGATCACGGCACAGCGTATGATATTGCGGGAAAAGGCACGGCGAACGAAGCATCGCTCCGTGATGCCATTTACCTTGCCATTGATATCCTGCGGAAGCGTGAAGAATACGACCGCATCAACGCAAATCCGCTCGCATTCGGCAAGCAAACGAAAGAAAGAGACTAGGCCATCGTCTTACCGGTAAAAAATCCTTTCTACCGCAGCCGATTATTTCACGATTAATTTACGGATACCGGTCAACTGCTCACCGATCACTTCTACACTGTAGCTGCCGGCGGAAAACTGTTCGAGGTTAACGAAAAAATCGCTGCGCCCTACTGCTGTTTGCAGTACCATCCGGCCCATGAGATCACGTACACGTATTTCCCGAATAACTTCATCGCTGCGAATCATACAATATGATGATGCAGGGTTAGGGAATAGCTCTACCGGGAGTGTTAAATTCAACTCATTCACCGCAGTAGTAGTAAATGTATTCGGTAGCGGATTGGGATCCGAAGGCTGGCAACCCAACTGTTGGTACAGAAAATTGCTGACGAAGCGAACCGTAGTATCCATATACGCTGCATTGGCGAGGTAAGGAACGTGGCCTGCCCCGAAATACGTGTACAATGTATTATCAACACCGATCTGATCCGCGTATTCGTTAATGCTGTAGCTGCCATCAACGACCATCAACGGATAGACATTGAAAAGGAAAATGGTAGCTGTTGCATAAGGAACCGTCTGGTCCGTAGTACCGTGCATACTGCACAGTGGCTCATCGTTCGGCTGCATCCACGTACGATTGCCAATAGCGCCACATAAATTGATAACACCGGAAACGTTCGACGGGTAGCCGGGATTTCCACTGTTGCCTTCCAGGTTTCCTAATGCCACCGTATCAATTTCCACCGGAAGTTCCGAAACGTCATCCAGGTACGCGAGGTGAAGAGCGGTGAATGCACCAGCAGAGCTTCCGCCGACGTAAATACGATTAGGATCAATCTTATACGTATTGGTCGTAGCCGCATCCTGTCGGAAGTAACGGACAGCCGCTTTCATGTCCTGCACTGCACGATAAACCGCTTGCGTAGCACCGGTTTGATCCGGAGGAAAGGGAATTCCTAAACGGTAATCGATCGACGCACAAACATATCCGCGTTTAGCAAAGCGATTGCTCAATGCCACCACATCATTATCCTGACGGGTTCCTGTAACAAAACTCCCGCCGTGCGCCCAGATAATCAATGGTCGCATCGCTGCAGTATCTCCTGAGGGCTCAACTACATCCAGACTCAATTGCACCAAGGTACCGGACGTGTTGAAGTTGGAACCGAACACCCTGTTTGGGGAAGTATTCACGGACGAGAATACTTCTGTGTCATAGCGAGAGGAAGTACAATCGATTATAGTCTGAGCGGAAAGGGAAGCCGAAGCAACCCATAGGAAGAAAACGGTAAGGAAGAATTTTTTCATGCTGAAAAAGTACTGTATTTTTTTGATTCAAAAAAAAAGGGCCGTCCGCAGACGACCCTTTTATCATTTGTTTTATCTAAAATCAATTGACGACCAATTTTTTCGTCACCTCGCCGGCTTTGAAGCCGATTTTCACGGCATACAAACCATTGGCAAGACTCAAGCCGCGGAACGAGTACGCAGCAGCTTCGCTGACTTCGATATTGTGGACAAGACGACCGTTGATATCCATAATACGGATATACGAAGGCTTTTCGGTTACCTCACGAAGATCTACTGTGAACTCACCGGCAGAAGGATTCGGGAAGACAGAAACCGCAGCATTGAGTTGCTCCAACTCAGCTACACCTGTATTCAAGCCAAGACAATACACAATACGCGGATTCACATAGTTCTGAATCGTATCGATGTAGGCCAATGCTTTTGCTTTGGACATATCAGGATTCGTAGCCAAACCGTTGAGGTAAGCCTGCGTTCCCGCAGCTGCCGGCTGTCCGATGGCCTGTGCAAAGAACACCAAAGCTGTGGAATCATACCATTCCCACGGACCGGACTGGATCACTGGATCAGTATAGAAAGGATACAAACCATCTTCTCCACCGTTGACCGTATTCGCCTGCAGCGTGTACGGATCAGAGAATGCGGCCGAATTAAAGCAACTGTTATTTCCAATGCGATTTGCTTTAGCAACAACCGGTGCACTTCCGCTTACGTCAACAACGTACTGGGGTGGCTGTGTTGGAACATAAACCGGACCATCGCCGAACGGAGCGAATGGATCACCAACCACGTGGAACGCTACCATTGGAGCATCGCCGGGAGCCATCCAGGAGCTGTCGCCCAAAGCACCACCCATGTTAAATACGAAACTCACACGGTTGTTGTAACCAACGTGGTTATTTGGATAGTTCACCGTGGTGTCACCACCATAACCGTCCCAGTCGCCCCAGATTTGCGGGATAACATACGACTGACCTGCAATAAATCCATAGGATGGATTGCTGGAATTCGAAATGAATTTTGGCAGGTTAAGCTCACCGACATTATCCACGGTTGCATAACCCATAGCGATATAACCGCCGGTACCTTGTCCACCGAGAATGATATTGTTGGTATCAATGCGGAACGGATTGCCGTTAATCGTCGCCTCTTCACGGAAGTAGCGAACGCAGGCCTTGGCATCCTGAATAGCGCGATAAACCGCTTGCAGCAGCGAGCCGGTGCGAACATCCTGGTCAGCACTTACTGGATTCCAGCCCAGACGGTAAGACATAGCAGCAACAACATATCCGCGTCGTGCGAATTGCTTACACATTTCGACACACGTACTGTCGTAACGACTTCCGGTTGGATTGGCATTAATTACCGGAGGAAGAAAGCTACCGGTGTGCAAATAAATCACCAGCGGACGTGAAGCCTGTGCGTCACCTGCCGGCTCATAAACGTCCATGGTAAGGTTCTTCATCACCGGAGCGCCGGTGAGTACTTCTTTGTTTTGTCCGTATACTACACTTGGCGTAACCTGAACAGAAGAGAATACTTCCGTCGTGTAACGCTGGGCTGAGCTTCCCTGGGAAAATCCGAGAGCCATAACAGCCAATAAAACATTGCGTAAAATTTTCGTCATGATGGTTGGTTTTGATTCGCGTAAATCTAGCGATTTACCGCGATTGTCAAAACCCCTAAATTCATCATTTATTCAACTCGACCAGAATAGAAAAATAAGCCAACCGTCCGATGAGCGGACCGCCAAAAACCTCGTAATGAAGGTTATTGAGCAAATTGGAGCAGCCCAATTTGAACACTGAATTCATTTTGGGAACGCGTTTGCTGACTTGAAGGTCGACCAGCTCATAATCTTCAATTTCACCCGAAAATTGCGGTGATCCCTCAAATTCAAACCCATCAACCCATTTGAAATTGACATTAAATCCGAAGCCGTTAACATTTATTTTGTTAAACACCACCGTTTCAATATCGCGTCCGCTGAAGCCCACATTGAATTTATGCAACGGCGTGTTGAACGCCGGAATCAACGGATCGTCGGAACCCCGTTTATCGAGCTGATTCCAGGAGTAATTACCATTGAAAGCGAAGAATTTGCCGACGAAATAATTCAAGCCTAAAGAGAATCCTTGCGTATTGACCACATCTTCCGCGTTACTGGCAAAACGGAACACATCGTAAACGGTCAACTCGTAGGTCCCAAAAATGGTCCGCGAAAGGTCCGCGTCTACCCCAATACGATATCCGATAAAGTCGCGATAGATACTGTAATAGTAATTCGCATCAAGATATAATCTGTCGAACAAGGTGGTGCGATAACCCAACTCAAACGTCTTGACTTTCTCCGGACGCACCGGATCCACGCTGAACCATTCCAGATATTGCGGTTGTTTGTCTTTGTCAAAAAACTCGCGTACCGAAGGAACCGTCAACAAAGAATCATAGCCTTCCGTGTTTCCAATGAGAATTGCGCGACCTACGTTGTAATACAAGTACTGATCAGTAAGCGTAGGATTGCGGATGGCGGAAGAGAACGAAAAGCGGAGAACGTGATTCGGATTCGGCGTGTAAACAAGAGAGGCCGCCGGGGAAACGAGGAAGTCGAAATTCTGATTCTTGTCGATTCGCAACGTTGCGCTGACAGTTAATTTCTCGTCGAGGACTTTCTTATCAGCTCCGAAGTATGTACCGAATTCACTATTTACAATTTTACGTCCGGAGGTATCACTAAAAATCGTGCCCTCTGAATCCGGGCGGTAGGCTCGGAAATTTCCGCCGGCGCGGGCGTTGGCAAAAGTACCCAGCTTGAACTGATATTCACCTTGTACATGATACAACGCAGATCGATCGTAAAAACGAGAGCCGCCTTCGGCGAAAGACTTTCTGGAAGTAATCGACGAAAACGCAGAATCGAAACGGTCGGTACCCGGACTGAAGTACGGCACAAAATCACGTCCAGTAACCATCAAATTATCGGCGTATCCTCTCGCTGCATCGTGAAATTGCGTCAGTGAATCATAATAGTTGTTTAAGAGAAACGGATTAATGGCCGCCAAATAGTCTTCGTACTGCGGATAATTGGACGGCTGAGGATAGCCGGGGTAACTTCTGATCTGGTTAAACACACTCGTTTGAGCGCCCGGAGGATCGTTCGCCCAATAATTGCGGTAATACTCGCTCCAGTAACGATCGGAACGTGATGCATCCTGCAACAACAACGCGGTGAAATAAGCATCGTAAGAATTTCCGGCATTTTCATTGGTAGCATACGCGCGCAAGAAAAATTTATCCTGCTGGCGAACTTCCAATCTGTTCTGGAAAAATAAAATGTCTTTTAAACTGTAGCGATTATCACCTTGGTAAACGGTAGTTCCTGTTCCAAAGGAACTGGAGAGTATCGCCTCTACTTTATCGTTCAACTTGTAGTGAAAAGCAGCATTCGCCTTGATGTTATTCGTATTGTAATCCACCAGATCTTTTTCACGGTAACCGGTACGGTAATAGGTCATCAATCCCGGATTGGTCGCCGGCTGCTTATTGAAATTACTGGTTGCGTAATATTCATCGCCGTACACGTTCACCGCATCGTAGCCACCAGGGTTGGTAATACCGTCGGGTGATTGCGGTGTAGGATTCATATTATCGGCTTCCCAGTCGTTAGCCCGCATCGCAAATAAATTCAACTTATACCCGAAGCGGTCTTTGCCCTCTTTATCTTTAAACACTTGCGCCCAGCGCACAGCCGTTTCCAATAAGTTTCGCTCCCCTACTTTGGCGGAAACTTCGAGGCCGGGTTTTACGAACGGACTTCGCGTTTGAATATTGATTACACCGTTAAACGCATTAGGGCCATAAAATGCCGTGCTGGCGCCGGCAATCAAATCGACTTTCAATACATCCAGCTCGGAAGCACCCAGAAAATTGCCCAGGGAAAAATTCAAGCCCGGTGACTGATTATCGACGCCGTCAATGATCTGCAGCGATCGCACCGGCGAAGTAGAATTGAATCCGCGCGTATTGATCACCGTAAATCCTAATGAGGCCGTAGTCAGGTCTACTCCTTTCAGCGAACCGAGCGCCTGGTAAAAAGAGAGCTGCGGACATTCTTTGATAGCGATGATATCCATCGACTCCACCGTCAACGGCGCTTCTTTCTGCTTTTCAGAGATACGACTTCCGGTAACCTCGACATCTTTCAGCTCTACTTCTTTGGCACGCAACTTGACCGTGAGGCCTTTGGTGAGATCAGCCACACTGATTTCCTGCGATTGATAACCGACATAGGAAATGACCAACGTAAATGGCGGCTGCTTATCTGATTTCAGCGAGAATTTACCATCAATATCGGTGGTGGTTCCCAGATCCGTGCCTTTGATGGTTACTACCGCTCCAATGATGGATTCTCCCGAGCTGTTGTCACGGATGACACCGGAAACGGTTTGTGCACCGGACAGCCGGGTCAATAACAATAAGCATGTCACTAAAAAACCGAAACGCATACGCAGAAGTATTTTTTATATATCCGTCCAAACCTACATGGAAGTCAGTCGGTCTGGCTGGTACTTGAACGGCAATTATCAACAAGCCACTCAGCCCATGCTGATCATCACCTGATTCTTCTCCACTTTATCGCCTTTGACTACGGCTACTTTTTTCACCACACCATCAGCCGGTGCTTTGATGATGTTCTCCATCTTCATTGCCTCCAGCACCAGGACCGCGTCACCTTTAGCAACCGACTGACCGTCGCTCACCAATACATTCAATACAAGGCCCGGCATAGGCGCTTTCAGGTCGTTGACTTTCTTTCCAGCTGTAATATCGATTCCCATTTCACGCAACAGATCATCGTATTTATCACGCACGGAAAGGGTGAATACTGAATTATTCACTTTTATCAAAAACGATTTCTCTTCCTCA
>Ga0315906_10006175_pt1 | contig 14869 bp, 11 predicted proteins | sample LakEriMetagenome_4_FD_203526 | JGI IMG/M metagenome (GOLD analysis project Ga0315906, IMG submission 203526) | Freshwater fungal communities from buoy surface, Lake Erie, Ohio, United States - Buoy 2 MA122 | ecosystem: Environmental > Aquatic > Freshwater > Lake > Lake biofilm | place: USA...
CGATCGGGTCAAGTTCGTTGCCATGGAGGGAACACTCAATCAAAGATACAAAGTCAAAGCGATGCTGGCCCAACACGACCGAACGCTGATGAACTGCTCGCTCCTGGTCGCTGACTCTGAGATCCCCTAGTGCTCCCCTGACCACCGGAGTTTCCCAGAAACTCAACTGGCTAAACGATCATGACTTACGTAACTCCAACCGAATACATCGCGATCATGCGAATCGACCGAAAAGCCCAGATGCTGCCGTTCCTTTACGGATTCCTTTTTTGTTCGCTTCTGTGTTTGCATTTTGGGGCACCGACAGCCATGGCCCAAAGCGATGCATGGAAGCCCGTTTGGAGCGATGAGTTCGACGGTGACTCCCTGGATTTTTCGAAATGGGAAATCGAGATCAACGCCTTTGGAGGCGGAAATCAAGAACTTCAGATCTACACGGATCGAACCGATAACGTCCGCCTCGAGCAAGGGCATTTGGTCATCGAAGCCCACAAAGGGAGGACCGGAATTGCCGGTACCGAGCGGGATTACTCATCGGGGCGTATCCGCAGCAAACGGCGAGGCGACTGGACCTATGGCAAGTTCGAAGCCAGGATGAAGCTGCCTCGGGGCCAAGGGCTTTGGCCCGCTTTTTGGATGCTTCCGAGCGATGAAAAGTATGGCACCTGGGCCGCAAGTGGCGAGGTCGACATCTTGGAGTTCAAGGGTCAGGAGGTCGATACGCTCTGGGGTACGCTCCACCACGGAGGTAGTTGGCCGCGCAATAAGCATACAGGCCAGACCAAGAAGTTCGACGGCATCGATTTCACCCAAGACTTCCATGTCTATGGCATCGAATGGGAGCCCGGTGAGTTCCGCTGGCTGCTCGACGGCCAAGTGTGGCAAATTCAAAAGGAATGGGGAACAGAGAATGGCAAGTACCCACAACCGTTCGATCAGCCTTTCCACCTGGTTTTCAACCTCGCAGTCGGTGGGCAATTCGTCGGAGCTGTCGCCGAGCAGACACCCTTTCCAGCCAAATTGCTCGTCGACTGGGTCCGTGTCTCTCAGCGTTAAACAACGCCAATCGTTACCATCACCCTCACCGAATTCCTGACCCACTTCAACACCATGCGATCGATCCCCGAAGCCTCCAGAAACGCCGCTCGATTTCTATCCCTTTGTGCTTCGCTCACCGGAGGATTCTCCAGCTTGAGTTTTGGCCATGATGGGGACGAGGCGAACCACAAACCGACCAAGGTAGAGGACCGCGCGTTGGCGGCACCTACCCGGATGCCCGATCGTATCGTGCTGACCTGGTCAGCAGACCCTACGACCACCCAAAGTGTGACTTGGCGGACCAGCACCGAAGTCGAGGAAGCCTTCGGAGAAATCGCCGTTGCGACCCCTGGTCCCGAGTTTGCCAAAGCTGCCGTGCGGTTCAAAGCCGAATCGGTCGCTCTGAAGACCGATATCAACACCTCCCATTTCCATTCCCTGGTCTTCAAGGAACTCGTGCCTGCGACCAAGTACGCTTACCGCGTTGGAGACGGAGTCAATTGGAGCGAGTGGTTTCAATTCCGTACAGCGAATATTCAGCCCGAGCCCTTTTCGTTCGTTTACTTCGGGGACGCTCAGAACGATCTGAGAAGTCACTGGTCGCGAGTCATCCGGGAAGCCTATTCCGATGCGCCCAAAGCACGCTTCTTGCTCCATGCCGGAGACCTGATCAATACGGCCCAGTCCGACGCCCAATGGCACGAATGGTTCGGAGCAGGGGCTTGGCTAAACGCCATGATTCCCAGTGTCCCGGTGGTTGGAAATCACGAAATGCATAAAGGGACCGACGAAGTCCGACGTGTGAGCCACCACTGGAGACCCCAGTTTACCTTACCGCAACAAGGGCCCGAGGGCCTCGAAGAAACCTGCTACAGCTTTGTCTACTCCAATTGCCGAATCGTCGTCTTAAACAGCAACATGAAATTCGACGAACAAGCCCAATGGCTGGACAAAACCCTCTCTGAAAACACCTCTCCCTGGGTCGTTTGCACCTTCCACCACCCCATCTTCTCGACGGCCAACGATCGCGACAACGCGCTGCTTCGGAAATCATGGAAACCAATTCTCGACAAATACAATGTCGATTTGGTCCTCCAAGGGCACGACCATACCTACGGTCGAACCGGCATCCAAACCCCCAAAGCACTATCCAGCGAGCCTGCCGAAACCCTTGGAAACGTCCCAACCGGACTTACCCATCGCGACCAACACACCGGCACGGTCTATGTTGTCTCGGTCAGCGGTCCGAAGATGTACAACATCGAGCCCAAAGACTTCATGGTCCGCGTCGCTGAAGATACCCAGTTGTACCAAGTCATCCACATCGAGGATCTGAAATTACGGTACGAATCGCGCACGGCAAACGGCGAACTTTACGATGCATTTGAACTGACCAAACAACTTGGGCAACCCAACCAACTGCTCGAAATCCCCGCGACCATGCCCGAACGACGCCGCAAACCGACCGCTCCGATCGCACCCTCGGTCCCGACCAGTGGGGTTCCCGAGGCGTCTCCAAGTCCGACGAACAAGTAAATCACAAGGGTCAGCCGTCGACCTCGATCGCTTACTCGTCGCCCGAGGGTGCAATTTCACCCAACTGACAACTGATCCACGCAGCGACGACCGAAACCGGTGTGTTTGCCGACATGAACCGAACACTACCATCGCACATCGCGACGCGCATGGTTCATCAGTAAATAATCGCAGGATCAGATTAACGTGATTCACGCTCGGCGATCTGAAGAACACTGCGAGGTCCGCCATTGTAGAAGGACAGGTAGAGCAGACAGGCCGCATTCGATGGATTTAAAGATGAATTTCGTGTGAAGAGATCCATCGCGCGCTGACTATCTGCCGATGCGACCTGATCATGTCTTGAGACCGGTTTTGAGTGGATGTCGTCGACTAGATCGTAACATGGGGTTTAAAGGCGTATTCGATGCCGTACTTAAGGACCGACGCATTTCTTGTGAAGCGTGTTCGATAGTCGCAGCCTACGAGGGCAAGCAACGGAACCGGCTCGGGCACTTGCGAGTCCTGAAAACGGCTAGGCCATTATCGATCACTGGTGCTTCTGAGTCTCTGCGGTTTGCGTCGCATAAAATCGATGGAATTTGAACCAAATATCGAGGAATCCCAGGGGTCGAGGAACTCAATCGCCCCACCCCCCCTCCTTTGGGGGGGCTCGATTTTTCGAATTATTTGGAATGCAACGGATTGCATGGTCGTATCGGGCGTGTAATTTGAAATGTAGTTCCACTGGTGCTAAACGTCCCTTTTCACCTCCAGAGACCTCATCATGATTCGCTCTTGCTGTTTGCACTCGCTTGCTGTGCGTTTGTTTCTCGTCGCAACGGCCCTACTTTTTGGAATCGATTGGAATCAACCTGTCCGTGCCGGTCTGGTCGATGGCGGCGGAGATCTTGCCAATGACCTCAACAACGCCGTGCGCTTCGATCCTTCGACTCCCACCAATGTCATCGTCGCCTACAAAGACGCGAACCTTCCACTCGATAGGTATATTCAAATAGGGTTCTCAACAACTAACACGAATTCGTTTAATGTCTCAGAGATTGCATGGTCGCGTAACAACTTGAATTACAACAATTTCGCACCGAACGATTTCGTAAACGACATTACGTCAGGCGGGGCAATAAAGCTATCAAACGTGATCGATCTTGGCTCACCAATCGGCGGAAACTCGTCAACGCTTTTTTACCTTCGCTACACACTGCCGATTGGTATTAACGTAGGTTCGGTGGTACAGTCAACCTTCTATGCGAACTCAAATGGCGCAGTTTCATCCGGTCGTCTAGCAGATGAAATTGACAACAACTTCCTATCGATCACAAGATCGCATACTGCGGTACCTGAACCGGGCAGCATCCTGCTTGCTAGCTCCGTAGGAGGCGTATTCGCATGGCGTTTGCGCAAACGAGTACGATCGAACAAAGCTTCGGCCTAGCGAAATTCCTTCATCATTCTAAACGGTCGCTTACGTCGATTGATATGAAGCGCACTTCTTGTTTTCCGGCAGCTTTACGCCGAATGGCGTTGAATTAGTGAAAGCGGAAGTGCGCAAGCACTCCGGTGAGTGATGGAGTGTCCTCGATGTCGCAAGGTTTTCACCGGACGGCTTGCGCCGTTCCGCTTTTAATCCAACGCCATTCGGCTTTACGTCCGGCGAGGCTTTCGCCTCTTGCCAACTGCTCCCTTGGGATCCTGACGCATCGTATCCGAGGGGGCCGCAAGCACCACCGCCGCCTCGGCTCGGTCCGAACCGAGCCCCTTTTTGGATGCCTGCGATGCTCGCCGAATCTCCAAAACTTGGACATACTCGGCGCCGTAAAACAAAATCGAGATGCCGTAGTAGCACCACAGCAGCAACGCGATGAACGATCCGATAGCTCCATAAGCCGTCGTGTATCGCATGCCAATGAAGAATGCACCCAAAAGCCCACGGCCCACTTCCCAAATCACAGCCGCCAGCAGCCCCCCTCGAAACGCATCGAGCCATATCACCGGCCGCTTGGGCAAGATCCGATAGATCAACGTAAAGAGCATCGCATTGACCAAAATGGTCGTCAGCAAATCCACGGTGTTGAACAAATGGCCGACGCTCGGGAGGGTCTGCGAGGTCAACGAGCGGACCTGGGTGATCCCCATCCCAACGAAAAACAAAACCACCAACAAACCACCCAAAGACAAAAGCATCAAGAAAGCAGCAAACCGACTGCGAATCACGCGGAAGACCGTTCCTAGCAACGATGCGTCCCTCTGCGGCGGGATGCGAAAAATCCGGTCAAAGCCTCGGTCGATCTGAGCAAACACCCCGATGGCTGCCAAGATCGCTGTGAGCAATCCGGTCGGCCCACCCACCAAGGACTGGGTCGCCAAATGATCGAGCACTTGGTCGACCTGAAACCGCAACTCAGGGGTCGTTTGGGTCTCGACGGTGTCGAGGATCTCCTGCTGAATATCGATCCCGAATTGCGTGTACCGAAGAAAGATCCCTAGCCCCGAGATCAAGAGCAAAATCATCGGGAACAACGACAAAGCCAAATAGTAAGCGACACTCGCGGCCAGGGACCCCGCATCGTCCTCGGACCAGCGGACCCCTGCGTCCTTCAAATTGGGGAAGAAATCCAAAAGCCATCGCTTGCTATGCTCGACAGCTTCGGATTGGGCCGGACCGGCTTTTTGGGGACCTGTACTCATGGCGCGATTGTAGAATTGAAGCTAATCCGCCGCTAGCGGAGCCTCCGCTCAGGGTGTCTACTTGAAATTCTAACCGCAATAGGGGCTCGTCGAATCCCGCGTTTCGTAAATAATACACCCCGCGACTCGTCCGCCCCCACCCATAGATCCCCTTACCCCAACGACTTCACCTATGTCCACCGGACAACCTCAGCCGACCTCCGTCGCGACCATGCCCCCCTCGGCACCCCTGGGCCCACTTCCACCTCTGGATGTGGTTCCCATCGACGCGATTTTGATGGTCTCCTTCGGGGGCCCCGAAGGCCCCGAGGACGTGATGCCGTTCCTCGAAAACGTCCTGCGAGGGAAAAATGTGCCCCGCGAGAGAATGCTCGAAGTCGCCGAACACTACAACCATTTTGGCGGAATCAGCCCCATCAACGAACAATGCCGCGCTCTGATCGGGGCCGTCCAAACCGAATTGGACCGACGGGGGATCCGATTGCCCATCTACTGGGGAAACCGAAATTGGCATCCCATGCTCACCGATACGCTCTCCCAGATGAAAAGCGACGGCCGCAAACGCGCCATCGCTTTCTTTACCTCGATGTTCAGTTGCTACAGCGGCTGCCGTCAATACCGCGAAAACATCGCCGCTGCGATCACTCTGGCCGGCCAAGACGCTCCCTTGGTCGAAAAAGCTCGGATGGGTTTCAATCACCCGAAGTTCATCGAAGCCCAATCCGACTGCTTGAAAGCAGCACTCGATAAGATCGCCCCCGAACATCGCGCCGCGACCCCGGTACTCTTCTCGGCCCACAGCATCCCTAAATCGATGGCAGACCACTCTCGCTACGAATTGCAACTGCGTGAAGCCGCCAGACTCGTCTGCGAATCGGTCGGTCATGCCAACTGGGAAATCGTCTACCAAAGCCGATCCGGACCACCTCAGCAACCCTGGCTCGAACCCGATGTCTGCGATCGAATCGAAGCTCTCCACAACAACTCGAAGATCACCCATGTGATTGTTCAACCCATCGGCTTTGTCTCCGACCACATGGAGGTCCTCTACGACCTGGACGAGGAAGCTGCCGCGAAATCCAAAGAGCTCGGAATCGCATTTTTTAGAGCCCCTTCGGTCGGGATCCACCCGGCCTTCGTCTCCATGGCCGTCGACCTGATCGAGGAACGACTCGCCGCTGGAACCCCACGCATCGCGGTCGGAAATTATGGACCTAGCCACGACATTTGTCCGGCCGATTGCTGCATGTATCCGCAACCAACCCGACCGGTCGGCGCAACCAGACCGACCGACCCGGGCCGACCGGCGTAAACTCCCGCCCAGATCCCCATTGACCATCCCTTCCAAGTGGACTCGCTCGGTTCGAGCTTGATCACTCCTACCCCGCATCCCACTTATGAGATTATTCGCTAGATCCAATCCGTTCCACTGGGCCCTTAACTGGGCCCTTAACTGGGCATTTCACGGGGTACTTCTCTGGCTCGTATCCCATGCGCCTCTGGGTAAGCTCGCCTATGCGCAAACCCCCGAGCCGGTCCGGGCCCTGTTGATCGTCGGGGGCTGTTGCCATGACTACGACAGCCAAAAACAGATCATCAAGCAAGGCCTTGAAGCCACCGCGCACATCGATGTGACGGTCGTCCACCAAGGTGGCTCGGGGACCAAAGCCGAAATCGAACTCTATCGCGATCCGAAGTGGGCCGATCGGTTCGATGTGATCCTCCATGACGAATGCTTTTCCGATGACAAGGACCCGCAGTGGCTTGCAAGGATCCTCGAACCCCATCGCAAGGGAAAGCCTGGGGTGGTCATCCACTGCGCCATGCACTGCTACCGGGTCGGAAACGACGATTGGTTCGAGTTCTGCGGCGTGACGAGCCGAGGGCACGGACCCCATTACCCCCACGAAGTCCGAAACGTCCAAGCCTCGCATCCGATCATGGAAGGCTTCGGTGCCGCTTGGGCAAACCCCGCAGGGGAACTTTATCGCATCGATCGATTCTGGCCGACGAGTAGCCCGCTGGCCACGGCCAAGGATCGCGAGAACGGGCAAGACCAAGTCTGCGTCTGGACCAACGACTATCGAGGCACCCGTGTCTTTGGCACCACGCTCGGGCACCACAACGAAACGGTCGATTCCCCGGAGTTCATCGGCATGCTCGCACGCGGCACGCTCTGGGCAAGCGGTAAACTCGCTCCGGAGTACCTCAAGCCCGCCCCTAAACGCTTCGAACGTGAGAATCTTGCGCTGGGTTCCAAGGTCACCGCTTCCTCTGAGCAAAAAGATCAAAACAACCTTATCGAATTCGCCGTCGACTCCAATCGAGCCACCCGTTGGTGCGCCAGCGGCGGAAGTTTTCCTCAGTGGATCCAACTCGATCTGGGCAAAACCCAATCGATCCATGGGGTGGGCATCGATTGGGAAAGCGACCAGTCGACCTACCGCTACAGGATCGAAACCTCCCTCGATGGCGAACGATTCGAAATCCTCGGAAAATCGTCTGAGGAAGGCTCTCTGGGCAAGCAAGCCGATCATCCGATCGAGCCGACCAAGGCTCGCTTTGTCCGTGTCGAATGCGCGGGCGCCTCACCGGGAGCTTGGGCTAGCATCCGCGAGATCAAAGTCTACGGCGGTGCGACGAAGGAGATCTCCATCGAGGACGCGAAAATGAAAAAGGAGCGAGAATTGCTCGGCGAATGCAAACTCCCCGAGGGTTTCGATGCGACCCTTTTTGCTTACCCACCGGCCGTCAACTACCCCGTCTTCGTCGCGGCAGCACCCGATGGAACGCTCTTTGTATCGAGCGATAAAAATGGATCCCTCGACCGTGAACTCAAGCGAGGCTCGATCGTTCGGTTGCAAGATTTTGACGGGGATGGTCGCGCCGATGCGTCCAACCTTTATGTCGATGACGTCGATTCCCCACGAGGCATCGTATGGGATCACGATCGACTCTACGTCCTGCACCCGCCTCATCTGAGCGCATTTATCGATGAAAACAACGATGGGGTTTCCGATCGCCAAGAGATCCTCTTGAAGGATGTCGCTTTCGGTTTCAAGGATCGTCCAGCGGATCACACCAGCAACGGAGTGACGATGGGAATCGACGGTTGGCTTTACCTCGCGATCGGCGATTTCGGGTTCATGAACGCCGTAGGTACCGATGGACGAACTCTGCAGTTTCGCGGTGGGGGCGTCGTGCGAGTCCGTCCCGACGGAACTCAAATGGAACTCTACAGCAACGGAACCCGCAACATCCTGGAAGTCGCCATGGACCCACTCCTGCGAGGATTCGCAAGAGACAATACCAACGACGGTGGGGGGTGGGATGTTCGCATGCATCACTTCAGCGGCGGCGATGACCACGGGTACCCTCGCAAGTACATCAACTTTCCGAATGAAATCGTCCCTCCCCTTGCCGACTACGGCGGGGGCTCTGGGTGCGGGGCGCTGTTCCTGGACGAACCGGGTTGGCCTAAAGAGCTCAACGATTGCGTCTATACGGCCGATTGGGGACGCCAGATGATCTTCAGCCACCGAGTCGAACCCAAAGGGGCCAGCGTTTCGATCGACCAGCGGGAATTCCTTGGGATCGAACGCGCCACGGATTTGGACGTCGATGCGAATTCCAATGTCTACGCATCGAGCTGGAAAGGCGCCACGTTCAACTACGCAGGCGAAAACGTCGGCTATGTAGTCCAATTGCGCCCCAAAGGCTACAAGCCCGAGGCATGGCCCAAGCTCGATCCAAACGATGCCCAAGGATGGTTCGAGCTGCTGAGCTCTGCTAGCCATCGACGACGGATCGAAGGCCAACGAGGGCTGGTCCGTTATGCAGCCGGGCATCCGAACCAACAGCTACTCATCTTGGATCGCCTTAAGCAACTTGCAGGCAACGACCAGACCGCTCTGAAGACTCGAATCGCTGCGATCTTCACCATCGGCTTGATCCACGACCAATCGGTCCGAGGAGGACAAAACCCATCGAGCCTCGCTCCACAGATCGATTCTCTCGTAGGCTTGGCCTCCCAACCTGCCGTGGGGGCTTGGGCGATCCGAGCCTTGAGCGATCTTCAAGTTTGGGATCGCCCCGAGGTTCTCAGCGCGATTCGCAAGGGTTTGCAGTCCGAGGACCCCAGAACCAATATCGAAGCCATCTTAGGAGTGACCAAAGCACCCAAGGGAACCTGGACTAATGACTTGGTTCGGCACTTATCTAGCAATGATGCATTGGTACGTCATTTAGCGACCAGGGCGTTTTCCAAACAGGATTGCGAGCAAGCTTGTTGGCATATCTTCAATACCCAGCCCAAGGAGAGCTTGGCCTACGAACATGCCCTACAAGCCTTAGCGATGAAGCACGATCCGAAGTTGATCTCCAAGCGGATCGAATCGCTTAACCAAAGCGACGGAAAATTCAAAACGATGGATGAAACTTCGGTTCGCATCCTGAGCAGGCTTGCCTTTCGCGAAGGAGCGTGGAACGGCGCGAGCTGGGGAACACGGCCCGATACTCGTGGCCCCTACTATCAACCTGAAGCATGGGAGATGACCAAGCCCATCGAAGAAGCCATCGATCGGCACTTGGCAAAGATAGACGCGGCCGATCAGACGGAAATCCTGCGCATGCTCGCTTTGAATCGATGGAGCATTTCTGAGCGAGTCGAAGGCTGGATGCGTGCACCGCAATGGAGCGAACTTCCTTTCGCCCAAAGGATCGGATTGCTCGAGGCGGCAGGCAGCCTACCCGATCCTGTGCTGAAATTGCTTGAGACTGTCTCGGGGGACCCGAGGCTTGCCGAGGCCGATTTGCTTCCAATGCTGAGCGTTTTGCTCAAGCAGAATTCCGAACAAGCAATTCCGGCGATCGGTGTTTTGATGACCAAGGCTGGCGATTTTTCGACCCGTTTGCAATCGGAAGCTTGGAAGCGTTGCTGCGAGAGCGATAAGCTCGCAAAGAACGTGCAGGGATTGCTCAAACGTGGGGAATCCGCATCGGGATTCCCACAGGCCTTGCTCGTTTCGGCATTGGCCTGTCGCAAAGACCAAGCCCAAAAAACCGAGCTGCTCGCGGCGATCGATTCGGTCTGGTCATCTTCTGAAATCGTCGAACGCCTCTTTGAAGTCTTTCGACTCGGTGAATGCAAACAAGCCGAACCGCTCGTGCGGCGAGCGATCCTAGACAATCGGCCCGCGATCGAGAAGCTAGGCAAGGAGTTGGCAAGCCAATGGGGGTTGGCCGACTTGAACCAGTGGAACGGTCCCAAAATCTCCACCTTGAAAAAAGAGGACGTGCTCAAGCAGGTCGTCGAGGCCCAGGGGGACAGCAAGCGGGGCGAGCAGGTGTTTGGATTGCTAGGCTGTGCCAAATGCCACGATGTCAAACCCAACGAAGTGTTGCGAGGCCCCTACTTGCCCAACGTCGCGAAGACCTACAGGCGAGATCAGCTTACCGAGGCGATTTTGATGCCGAGCAAATCGATTGCCCAAGGATTTGTTCAGAACGTATTTCGACTTGACGACGACCGGGTCGTATCGGGATTTGTGACCAAGGAAAGCCCGGAAAAAGTCGTATTGAGAAATGCGCAAGGAGAGGTCGTTGAGATCCAGGTCGAGTCGATTTCGGAGCGAAAAGAAAGTCCCGTCTCGGTCATGCCCGAGGGGTTAGCCGACGGCATGCCCATTACGGCCCTGGCCGACTTGATCAGCTACCTGGAATCCCTGAATTAGGACTGCTGTTCGCCGTGCTCGTGCTCAGTCCGCCGCGGCGGACGGTGCTCCGTGCTCGTAATCGAACCGAGGCAACCGCGACAGAATAACTTTTCGGCTGTGATCAACTTGACCTTTATCGAACTCAAATCCCAGTTGGTGCGGGTTGTGTGATGCTGAGCCGAGTTGACTGTAAAATAGCGACTTCCTCGCCGTTGGCTGCGGGTTAAACCATTGTTCTTGCATCGCATCGGATTTCGTTGTACTCGTACTCGTACTCGTACTCAGTGAAACGGTACTCGTACTCGATGGCTGCTTAATCTGCGGCGATGCCGATCGTTGATCGAGGCGCTTTGCGGTAACTTGCGGACCAATAGGCCAGATTGCTATACTGGATCGATTCGAGTACGAGTACGAGAAAAAGCACGAACAAAGTATTGGATCGAAATGCTCGATCGAGCTTTTCTGACGAGCCTTTCTGACTTGCGTAAAGTCTTCTCCTTGCACTGGGGCAATTCGGTGATTCGTTGGATTCAAGGAGTACAATGGAATCTGACCGTACGTTTCTCAAGGGATTGCTGAGCGAAATATGCCGGATTTGATTGCCCAAGGCCCGACGCCCAACGACCGCTGGCGACGCCCGTTGCCGGTCGACGGGGAGCCGTCGGTTTTTGTCTTGGGCAGGACCGCTCAGCCTTGGGCTGTCCCTTGGGACGACCGAATCTCCCGTCAGCATGCCGAGTTGAAGTGGTACTCTGGCCGTCTGACGATCGTGCGGCTTGAGAATTCCCGCAACCCTATTTTTCATCGTGGTCTGCGCAAGGACGAGTTTGAGCTCGGGATGGGGGATCACTTCGTCATCGGACAGACCACGTTTAGTTTGGTCGATCAGCGGGTCCGCGTGGTTGCCAAGTCGGAGATTCCCCCCGCGCTGACCGAGCAGACCTATGCACCTGGGCGATTGCGAAGCGTCCAGTACCGCGATGCAGACCGACGGATCGAGGTACTGAGCCGATTGCCGGAAATCATTTCGAGCAGTTCCGGAGATGAGGAACTCTATGTGCGGGTCGTGAATTTGCTCATGCAAGGGATCCCGCAAGCGACGTTTGTTGCGATCGTCTCGAAGCATGCCCAAGATCCCGAACCCGAGCCCGAGAAGCTCCCCTCGATCGAGATGACCCCTTGGACAAGCCAATGGCCTGTGGGCAGCGAGACCGGTATCCGGGTGCTGCACTGGGATTCCCGAGGATTGGCGCTTCGCCCGTTCTCCCCGAGCGCGCAGTTGATCCATCAAGCGGTAGGATCGAGTGAGAGTGTCCTGCACGTGTGGAGCCGCAGCTTGGATCGCAATACCCCCTTGCAGTACACGCAGTCCGAGAACATCGATTGGGCTTTTTGCACCCCGATCGCCAGCGAAGCGACCCCGGGTTGGGCGATTTACGTGGCGGGTGATTTTTCGAGCATGGACGCGTCGGCCTCGCGCCATGCGACATTGATGATCTCAGACGATCTTCAAGACGACATCAAGTTTGCGGAGCTAACGGCAACGACTGTCGGAACATTGAGGCAAACGCGATTGCTCCAGCGTCGGCAGGATTCGCTTCGTCCATTCTTTGCACCGATCGTGCGAAAAGCGTTGTTGGCAAGAGATCCCGAAGAGATCCTCGCGCCGCGCGAGGCCAAGGTATCGGTGCTGTTTTGCGACTTGCGGGGATTCTCTCGCCAGAGCGAAGAGTCTGCCGATAAGCTCCTTGAGCTGCTTCGGCGCGTCAGCGATGCGCTCGGGGTCATGACCCATCAGATCCTTCAACGCAATGGAGTGGTGGGGGATTTTCACGGCGATGCCGCCATGGGGTTTTGGGGATGGCCCTTGGAGCAGTCCGATTCGGTCCAACAAGCTGCTGCGGCCGCTTTGGCGATTCGCGCCGAGTTTGAGCAGTCGGCAGCCATCGCCCATCACCCCTTGGCAGGGTTCCGAGCCGGGCTCGGAATCGCGACAGGCAAAGCCGTCGCCGGTCGCATCGGTACGGTCGATCAGGTCAAGGTCACCGTCTTCGGTCCGGTCGTCAACTTAGCGGCCCGCTTAGAGAGCATGACCAAGCAATTGCATGCGACCATTCTGGTCGACGAGGTGACGGCCGATCGGATCCGCAGGGAGGTCTCTCCGAGCGTCGCTAGGGTTCGTCGGGTGGCCAAGGTGCTGCCGATCGGGATGAATACCCCATTGATGGTCAGCGAACTCTTACCCCCTGCGACAGCCGTCGGAAACGATTTGTCCGACCTGGACATTGCGCTCTATGAGAAGGCATTGGATAGTTTTCAGGACGGGAATTGGAACGAAGCGTTTCGTCTTTTGCATCAGGTCCCGGCCGAGGATCGCGTCAAGGATTTCTTGACCGTATTCATCGCGCAGAACGGCAGGGTGGCGCCCCCGGATTGGAATGGAACGATTCGCTTGCCCGAGAAGTAACGCTGGGGGCGTAGAGCGAATTTTTCGCAGGCTTAGTTGAGTCGGCGAAGATGGCGTTTGGGCAAAACGAACGTGGGAGAATCAAGCCTTGGCGGATTGCTCTGCCTCGAGTCCGGGCCGCCGAGCTACCAATCAAGCTATTAGCAAAGCTACTGGATTGGCCTCCGTCGGCTTTACGCCGGCGGGGCCAAGACTAACAGCTACGAAACCACTCGCGACACACCACTCTTTGCTCTTTCTCTTCCGCCTGAAAGGCGGAAGAGAAAGAGCAAAGCACTCAAAGAAAAACGCTTGGTAGCTGCTCAGTTACGCCTCCGCCGGGACGAGCCCGACGGTAGGCGAATGGGGAATGGCCCATGGATCGATTTAAGCGGCTTTTCGGTTTTGGGAGGGCAGCGCGGTAGCATCGGAGAGGACGCGGCGAAGTCGTTCGAATTCCTCGATGCTGGTAAAGTGGATGGAGATACGGCCGCGTCCTCGGCTCGATTGGGTGATATCGACGAGGGTTCCTAGTGCGAGTTTAAGGTCCCGTTCGAGCGAGGCGATTTGATCGGTTTTGGAGGACTTGCGTCTGGGGATCGCCTTGAGGATGGACTCTTCGTCCTGGGCAGCTTCAGCGACGGCTTGTGCCACGCGTGCTTCGGTTTCGCGGACGCTCCAGCCTTCTTGACGGATGCGTTGGACGAAGGCCAATTGTTCGCGTTGGCTACCGAGGCTCAGAAGGGCTTTTGCGTGCCCTGCGCTGATCTCTTCGCGTTGGATCGAGTCGGTGATGACTTCAGGGAGTTCGAGCAATCGCATCATGTTCGCGATGGTGCTGCGGTCGATTTTGAGTCGTTTGGCGAGATCTTCTTGGGTGCAGCGATGTTCTGTCAGGTAGCGTTTGAACGACATCGCTTTTTCGATGGCGTTGAGATCCTTGCGCTGGAGGTTTTCGATGATCGCAAGTTCGGCCACGAGACGATCGTCGGCCTCGCGGAGTTCGGCGCGGATGGTTTTGAGACCGGCGCGGACCGTAGCGCGAAGCCGGCGTTCGCCGCTGATGAGTTGGTAGCGGTCCCCGGAGCGTCGCACCAGGATGGGTTGGAGTTGTTGGTGTTCCTTGATGCTCTGGGCTAGGGAATCGAGCTCTTGGTCGCTGAATTGGCGTCGGGGCTGGAACGGGTTGGGGTCGATCGCCTGGACATCGATCTCCAGGGACTTGAGTCCTTGGGATTCGGGCTCTTGGGGTCGGTTCGCCAGCGGAACGGACTGGACGCTCGGAGTGTGTCCCGTGGAATGGGGGTTTGCTGGATGGGGGTTTTGCGATTGGGAATCGGCAGCATCGCCGTGCGATGTGCTGACATCGTCGAGAGGGGTGCCCAGGAGGGCGGCCAAACCGCGTCCGAGTCGTCTGTCTTTAGTCACGATCGAGTACCTCCATGCAAAG
>Ga0315906_10006177_pt1 | contig 14868 bp, 10 predicted proteins | sample LakEriMetagenome_4_FD_203526 | JGI IMG/M metagenome (GOLD analysis project Ga0315906, IMG submission 203526) | Freshwater fungal communities from buoy surface, Lake Erie, Ohio, United States - Buoy 2 MA122 | ecosystem: Environmental > Aquatic > Freshwater > Lake > Lake biofilm | place: USA...
CTGTATGAAATGGCCGGGGCCAAGAGTTGGGGAGCTGAAATTCCCAATCCAAAACCGCTTGCCTGCAAGTGGATTCCGGCGTTCAGGTCCAAGCTACCGCCGTTGTTGGCGGGAATCAAGTAGGGGTCGTCGGCGTTTTTTACCCGAATGCTGGCCATGTCCAATGAATTGCTGACGTAGCCCAATCCCAAGCCGAAGGACAGGGAGGTGTTGTCGGCCAATTGAACGTGGTAGGCGTAGTTGCCGTACACCGCAGAACGGTGCACAATGTCCGTGACGTCGTTGTACGCGTACAGGCCAAATCCTACCTTCTCCTTATTCAAAGCGCTGTTGAAGGCCAACATGCTGGTTTCTGGAGCACCTTCAACGCCCATCCATTGCTGGCGGTGCGCAGTGGTGAGGACGGCGCCATCCTTGGCACCGGAACGGGCTGGATTGGTGATTTGTGGTGCAAAAAAGCCCAAAGAATAGAGAGGCAGTTGTTGGGCGCTGGCCGATGCCATTCCCCCAAGTAGTAAGGCTGCAAATAATTTCGTTTTCATACCGAATGGAATCTTGAGTCTGTGAGGAATGGGATTATCGAACCAAGGTTACGGCACCGCGGTACCGAATTTCTTCGTCCTTATTAAGAATGATGTAGTACGTGCCGTTGGGCAATGGGTCTCCGGCGTTGTTGGTACCCGTCCAGCCGTTGACGTAGCGGGTGTCCTCGTACACGGTTGCACCCCAACGGTTCAAAATGGTAATGCCGCAAGAATCCAAACGTACAACCTCCGAAAGGTCCAAGAAATCATTCTTTCCGTCGCCATTGGGGCTGATGAAGTTCTGCACGTTGGACAAATCCACCAACACCGAAGTGGGGTCGAACTGAACAACCATCAAGGTGTCCCGATCAAAGCAACCTTCCGCGGAAAGGACGTCTACATAATAGTAGGTGGTGTCTTGCGTCGGTTGTGTTTGGGCATTTGGGTTGTAGGGGTCGGAAAAATAAACCGGCTTGTCTGCGTACCAGTAGTACATGACTCCGCCTGTTGCGTTGAGCTGCACCACTTCACCGGGCAATACGAGCAAGTCGGGTCCGGCATTGGCGTTGACCGTGAACAACTTGACCAAGACGGTATCGTGCGACAAACAACCGTTGGGACCGGTGGCTTCAACAACGTACTTACCTGGAGTCTTGGTAAAAAAGGAGGTATTGGTCCCTCCTACCAAGTTCCAACTGTAGCTTAGCGCGTTGCCAATAACCGCCAGCTGGGTGGAATCGCCAAAGCAGATAAAGGTTGAGTCTGCGGGAACGGTGGCGACGGTTGGAAAGGGAACCACCGTTACTTGAACGGCTGCCGTGGTGTAATCGCAGGCTTCACCCTGCACAACGAGCCGATACTGCGCGTTGCCGGGAACAATTTTTGTAGACGCCGCTAAGGTTGCCAACGTGTCGTTGGGAATGTTCTGCCAGTTTCCGGTGACCGGGTAGCGCACTTGCCACTGGTAGCTCCACACTCCGGGGTTGGACTGAACGTTTGCTGAGAGCAAGGTGCTGTCGTTGGGACAAATGCTCAAACTTGGAGCCCCTTGGCCCGGCCACGATTTATTCACGACGAACACATCGGGAATGGTATCGACAAACAACCAAACATAGCCAGACGTGTCCGGACAACCTCCTGGATTCCAAGTTGTGACCAATCGGTAGGCTCCGGATCTGGCTGTTTTGTAACCCACATTTGTGGCACCTACAATGGCGCGTGGGAAGGCCTGACTGAAGAGGCCAATAGAATCCCGAATCCATTGATAACCAATGGTAGTCATGGGCATCGAGGGAATGGGGCCCGTCAAGGTAATGGTATCCGTTTCGCAAAAAGCAAGGGAGTCGATGGTGGTGTTCTTGTCCCGAATGACTAGGGTCGGAAGATTGGAATGAGAGATGTCCGACACCGGGGAGAACTGGTTCACGATGGTGTCTTTACTGGTGGAAAAGCAGGCACCGTTGCTCACTTTAACCGAATATACGCCGGACTGAAAAACGTTTAAGGTAGACTGGGTTTTTCCACCAATGGGATTGCCGCTTTCCAACCACTGGTAACCGGCTAGTCCTGGGGTAGCGCTCAATACAGCCGTGTCGCCATCGCAAAAACCCCAATCGTTGGGTAGAGCGGTGTGGCGGTTGATGAAGGCATTGGCGATGGTGGTGATGTTTGCGGTAGGCGAAACGTTCACGGCCATGACAATGGTATCGGAGAACGCAACCGGATTCGTGCCGCGGACGCGCAACGAATAAAAATTGTTGTTCACAATGGATTTTGGGATGACCACCTTAAACGTCTTGGCTCCCGCACCAATGGTATCCATAACGGTACCGCTGGTGGTTGGGGACCAACTCACGATGGGAAGAACAATAGGGGAAGCAAACGAGACAGCCGGAGGCAATCCCTGAGCGATTTGAACCACAAACTTGTTCCCAATACCAAAACCAGGGGCTCCAACGGTCATGGCCACGGTGAGGGTATCGCCGGTGCACTTGGATAGGTTTGGAACTTGCTGGAGGGCCAGAGACTGACCAAACGCTGCGGGCGCAAGGGTCAGGCTTATCGCTGCGACCCACCAGCGCGCCCCGCTTAGGGACGAAAGAAGAAATTGCTTCATTTTACAAACTTACGTCAGAACCCTCGAATTTATTGGGAAATCGCGCGAAATCCACCTTTGAAAGAGGGAACGACGCGTTGAAGGTTTAATGCGGGCGTACTTTTGTGCCCATGAAAGCATTTCACGTTGAATTATTGGAGTCGTGCCGCGGGCTGTTGGCAGAAGACGGAATGAATGCCCTTGCGGACGTTTGCGCCTTGTTAAAGTCTGAAGCCCCCCGCTACGATTGGGTTGGCTTTTATTGGATGAACGATGCCGACCAGCACTTGGTATTGGGCGCTTATGCAGGGGCTCCAACGGACCACGTGCGCATTCCCTACGGCACAGGGATCTGCGGTCAAGTTGCGGTGAGCGGGACTCTGCTGAACGTGGACGATGTAGCTTCTTCGGACAACTACTTGGCCTGCAGCATGGAAACCAAGTCCGAATTGGTGGTGCCCATCCGAAGCAACGATCGTTTGGTGGGTCAATTGGACATCGACAGCCACACGCTTCGGGCTTTTACGGACGACGATGTTCACTTTTGCACCCTGCTGTGCGATCTGGTTGCACGCATTTGGGAGCCAGCGGCATCGTAAACGAAGAAACGTTCAACTGCCAACGATAGGTTCAGGACTCGCGCGCCATTCCCAAGTTGGACTGATGGTTAGGTATTCACCCGAATGGCCTCAACCGGGTCCAGTCGGGCACCTAAGTAGGCCGGCACCGCGCCGGCGAGCAAGCCAATCACGGCAGAAATTCCGAGTCCTTGCACAGCATTGAGCCAGGTCATTGCCACGTCGAATTCCGTAAAGTGACGTGCAGCTAAAACCAACAATCCAACCCCCATCAGGCCGATCAGTCCACCCAGCAAGCTCAGCAGGACACTTTCAACCAGGAATTGCGCGAGAATAAAGGATTTTCGTGCCCCCAAGGCTTTCTGTATGCCAATCTGACCGGTGCGTTCGCGCACACTCACAAACATGATGTTGGCAATTCCAAAGCCGCCTACCAAAACGGAAAAACCGCCAATGATGGTGCCGGCCAATCCGATAATCCCAAACATTTGATCCAATCCCCCACTCAGGCTGGACGACTCGTTTAAGGCAAAATTGTCTTCCGCTTGTGGCTTTAACTTTCGGATGGACCGCATGTATCCGCGAATTTCGCTTTTCAATTCACTGACCGACTGGCCGGGTGCTGCTTGAACCATGATGGTGCTGCCGCCCGACTTCAGTTCGTCCACGAGGGTTCGCAGATAAGCCGCGGGCACCAACACTTGTTCGTCGTGGCTTTCACCAATGAGCGACGCTCCCTCTTTTTCCAAAATTCCGATGACGGTGAAGGTTCGGCCCAAAGACGAAATGGATTTGCCAACAGCGCTCGAGGTGGGAAAAAGTCCTTCTGCTATGCTTGCTCCCAAAACGCAGACGGGTCTTCCGCTGCGGGCTTCGGTGGTACTGAAGGCACGCCCTTGCTCCAATTTTAACTTCCAAAGGGTTGCGTAGTGCTCGGTCACGCCCCGCATCTGTGCATTCTCCACCGAGTTGGATCCTGCTTCCAAAGTGGGGCGCAATCCCAAGACGGCCGCAATTCCAGAGGTCCGCTCCATTCGTTGGGCGAGTTGCACGTATTCGCGGTACTGCGTTTCCGGACGTTGAAAGTATTTCCACCAGGCGTATTCGCCGCCGCCGCCGCCCCAAGGCCATTTTTGTACGTAAACAATGTCCGATCCCAATCCTTGAACACTGTTCCGGATGGACCGCTCCAAGGAATCCACCAGCGCGTAAACACTGATGATCGCAAAAATGCCAACGGCAATTCCCAAGACGCTTAAAAACGTACGCAACCGATTTGCTACCAAGGAATGGTAAGCGAATCCCAAAGACTCCTCAATAAACGAACGAATACGCATCATGTCAAGCGCCAAGGTACAAAGTCTGTGCCATGATTTCGTACCTTTGCACCTCCATTTAAATGCCCTGTATGCCTACCCCTGCCCCAATGCGCGCTTTGGTGTCCGTTTTTTCAAAAGAAGGTCTTGAACCACTGCTTATTGCACTTCATAATCAAGGGGTTACATTCTTATCCACAGGCGGCACGTATGCATTCATTGAGTCACTAGGCTTGCCTGTTTCGTCCGTTGAGTCGTTGACCGGATTCCCGGAAATTCTGGACGGTCGGGTAAAAACCTTGCATCCTGCAGTTTTTGGCGGCATTTTGTACCGTCGGGACGACGCTTCGCACCGCGCTTCTATGGAGCGGCACGCCTTGGCCTCCATTGATATTGTCATCGTGGATTTGTATCCGTTCAGCGAAACAGTAGCCGCCGGGGGAACGCACGACGAGATCATTGAGAAGATTGACATTGGCGGAATTTCACTGATTCGTGCCGCAGCCAAAAACTTCCGGGATGTTTGGATTATCCCCGAACGTGGAGCCTATGCGGATGCACTGAACTGGGTGGAGACGAATGGAGTTCATACTACCATTGAACTGCGCCAAAAATTTGCTGCACGGGCCTTTTCCGTTACCCACCGGTACGACGGAGCAATTGGAAATTGGGTGTCCGGAGGATCTCTGGATACCTCTGCATTGCTCAGCGAAGGCCGGTCTTTGCGCTACGGAGAGAACCCGCACCAAAAAGGCTCCTTTCACGGAGACTTGAGCGCCCTTTTGGAACAACTTCACGGCAAGGAATTGAGTTACAACAACTTGCTGGACGTTGATGCGGCGGTTCAACTCATGGGTGAATTTGAAAAGGAGCCCGCTGTCGCCATCATAAAACACAACAATGCCTGTGGCGTTGCACAGCGTTCCTCGCAGCGTGCGGCATGGGATGCCGCTTTGGCTGGAGATCCGGTATCTGCTTTCGGCGGGGTACTCATCTTCAACACGCCCTTGGACGTACAAACGGCAGAGGCCGTAAATGACTTATTCTTTGAGGTAGCAATTGCTCCAGATTTCTCGGAAGACGCATTGGCTTTGTTGCAGCAAAAGAAAAACCGCATCCTCCTTCGCTGGAAACCTCAGCCGTTGCCGGGTCAAATGGTGCGCTCCGCGCTGAACGGTTTTTTGGTGGAAGAGCGGGACACCCATTCGGATTCCATCAACGATTTTCAAACCGCCACCAACACCTCCCCGTCGGCGTCCGAGCTTCGGGATTTGGTAGTGGCCTCCGCCATTTGCAAGCACACCAAGAGCAATACGATTGTCCTGGTGAAAGACGGTCAACTGCTCGGCAGCGGAACCGGACAAACTTCACGCGTGGATGCCCTTGAACAAGCGATTCATAAGGCGAAAACGTTTAACTTTGACTTGAACGGAGCAGTTCTGGCTTCCGATGCCTTTTTCCCCTTCCCGGATTGTGTGGAACTAGCGCATTTGGCAGGCATTACAGCAGTCGTTCAACCGGGGGGATCGGTAAAAGACAACCTGAGCATCGACTACTGCAACGCGCACGGGATGTCCATGGTTTTCACCGGAATTCGCCACTTCAAGCATTGATACCTAAACGGGAATGGGCCTTTTTGACTTTTTGACGTACGACATTGCGATTGACCTGGGAACGGCCAACACGCTGATTATTCACAACGACAAGGTGGTGGTTGACGCTCCTTCCATCGTTGCGTTGGACCGGACGACGGGTGCATTTCTTGCGGTCGGCGAAACGGCCATGCAGATGCACGGTAAAACACACGACAACATCCGAACGATTCGCCCGTTGAAAGACGGTGTCATTGCCGATTTTGTTGCTTCCGAGCACATGATTCGGGAATTGATCAAAAGCATCCCGGGTTTGACGGGGCGATTGTTTGCGCCGTCGCTGCGCATGGTCATCTGCATCCCCAGCGGAATTACCGAGGTGGAGAAACGGGCGGTTAAAGACAGCGCGGAACACGCAAACGCCAAGGAGGTTTACCTCATTCACGAACCCATGGCGGCAGCCATTGGTATTGGCGTGGACGTGCTGGAACCCAAAGGCAATATGATCATTGACATTGGCGGAGGTACCACAGAAATCGCGGTCTTGGCGTTGGGTGGTATTGTTTGCGATGAGAGCATCAAGGTTGCTGGTGACGTTTTCACCAACGACATTGTTTACTACATGCGGACGCAGCACAACCTCTCCATCGGCGAACGAATGGCGGAGCAAATCAAGATTCAAATCGGTTCTGCCATTGAATCTTTGCCCGACGGTCCTGAGGATATGGCCGTTCAGGGACGCGATTTACTTTCCGGAAAACCCAAATCCATCACCATTTCCTACCGCGAAGTGGCACGTGCCTTGGACAAATCCATTTTGCGCATTGAGGATTCGGTCATGAAAGCCTTGGCCAACACTCCACCCGAGTTGTCGGCGGATATTTACAATTCCGGGATCTATATGGCGGGTGGCGGTTCTCTGCTCCGCGGTTTGGATCAGCGCATTTCCATGAAAACAGATTTGCCGGTGTACGTTGCAGAAGACCCACTGCGCGCTGTGGTTCGCGGAACCGGAATTGCGTTGAAGAACATTGAGAAGTACAAGACACTTTTGATGCGCTGATCGCATGCGGAACCTCTTCCGGTTTCTGGTCCGTTACCACTTATTTCTCCTGTTCCTAATCGCGCAGGTATGGGCACTCACGGCGGCCTTTCGAGTGCGGCCGTACCACCAGTCCTATGCTTGGAATACGGCTCAAAATGCAGCGGCTTCTGTTCAAAAGATCTATACGGACGCCGAAAATTACACGCGTTTACGGGAAATAAACCGTGATTTGGCCAGTGAAAATGCCGCATTGCGTGCTCGGTTGTCTGAATCACGAATGGACGAAACCATCCGGAAGGGTGCGGTACAAGACTCGCTGCAGTCCTACACGTTCCAAGAAGCGGAAGTGATCAACGCTTCCTTTCACAAGCGCAGCAATTACCTAACCATCAACCGGGGATACAACCACGGCGTTCGCCCCGGACAAGGTGTACTGTCGCCACGTGGGGTGGTTGGAGTGGTTCACGAAGTCTCCAAACATTATGCAACGATCATTCCTATTCTCCATCGTCGCACTCGGTTGAGCGGTTCGATGGCGCGAACAAAACACTTTGGTTCCGTATTGTGGGAGGGTGGAAATCATCGAATTGCCACTATGGTAGACGTAGCTCGCCAAGCCAATGTCAAAAAAGGAGATTGGGTACTTACCGACACGCGGAGTGGCTTGTTTCCCAGCGGCATCAAAATTGGACAGGTCAAGTCGTTTTCCTTGGATCCTTCCAGCCAAAGCTATGTTTTGGATGTAGCACTTTCTGTTGACTTCGCTGCGTTACAAACGGTGTACGTTGTGGAGAACTTATACAAGAAGGAACGACGTGCCTTGGAGGTACATGCTGAACCGGACGCGCCATGAGAACTGCTGTACTGTATACATTAAGCTTGTTCCTGGTGATGGCCTTTCAACTGCTGTTGTTGGAGAATGTGCAGCTTTTGGGTTATTTGAACCCCTACTACTACCCCATACTGGTTTTGTTGTGGCCCTTGAAATGGAACCGAGCTCTTAGCCTGGTTGTTGCCTTTGGGCTGGGGTTGATCATGGATTTCTTTGAGAATTCCGGAGGATTGCACACATCCGCGCTCGTTTTGCTGGCCTATGTTCGTCCGTTTTTGCTGCAATCCTTGGTGGCAAGAGCGGTTGAGGAGGGTTTATCCGTTGACTTGCCCACCCTGGGGCCGTCAAAATTTCTGACCTTCACGGCAATGGGTCTTTTTGTATTTCATTTCTGGCTTTTTTCTTTGGAGGCATTTGCGTGGAGTGAGCTTTTTTGGGTATTGATCCGTTCGTTGGCATCCACCGCCGTGAGCACGGCAATGATCTACGCTACCCAGTTGCTGGTGGTTTCCAAGGAATGAAAAGACAGCAACTTTTTTTCTTCTTGTTTGGCGTCGTAGGCTTGATTTACATCCTGCGTCTGTTTACGATTCAATTGTTGGATCCGTCGTACAAATTGAGTGCAGACAACAACGCCAAACGAATCATCAAGGTTTACCCGCCCCGCGGATTTATCTACGACCGCAACGGTGAACTCTTGGTGGCCAATCAAGTTGCTTATGATTTGATGGTTATTCCGCGCCAAGTAAAGGCCTTCGACACCACTCAATTTGCTCGATTGCTTGGGATTGACCGCGCTTACGTGAAGTCTGAATTGACAAAAGCGCGGGTTTACTCACCCTACCGCGCCAGCGTCTTTCTGAAAATGTTAACGGTGGACGACTACGCCCGCGTGCAAGAGCGATTGAACGACTACCGTGGTTTTTTCGTTCAGCGGCGAATTCTTCGGGATTATACAGTAGACTATGGAGCCAACGTTTTCGGGTTCATCGGCGAAGTAACGGACAACTACATCAAAGATCACCCGGAGTATGAATTGGGGGACTTGGTGGGACAAGCCGGGATTGAGAAAGCGTACGAAGAGGTGTTGCGCGGGAAGGCAGGAGTTCAGTACCGACTGGTGGACAATTTCAACCGGGAAATGGGGCCGTACATGGACGGTCAATTCGACCGTGACCCGCTCCCGGGAAAAGATGTGACCAGTACCATCGACGGCGTTTTACAAGCTTATGGAGAGGCCTTGATGTCCGGGAAACGGGGCAGTATTGTTGCGATTGAACCTGCTACCGGCGAAATCTTGGCCTTGGTGTCCGCGCCCAGCTACCGACCGTCCGCGCTGGTGGGAAGAAAGCGTTCGCGCAATTACGCCGCGCTTTACCGCGATTCCATCAACAAACCTTTGTACGACCGCGGCCTTTTGGCGGAATACCCTCCGGGGTCTCCCTTTAAGTTGATGAATGCACTCATTGGCCTAGAGACCCAAGCGATTACGCCGGATACGCGGTACACCTGCAACCACGGTTTTCATTTTGGAAGATTGACGGTGGGTTGCCACTGCAGCGGCGGTTCCATGGCATTGCAACACGCCATTACCACCAGTTGCAACAACTATTTCTGCACCACCTACAAAGCCATCATCGAACAGTTTCCCACAGCTCGGCAGGGAATGGACGCCTGGAGCAACCACGTCAAAAGTTTTGGTTTGGGAAAATTCCTGGGTTCGGATTTACCTACCGGACGCAAGGGGTTTGTTCCGGACGCCGCTTTTTACACGCGCGTTTATGGGGGGACCTCCTGGCGAGCAGTAACCACGATTTCCAACGGCATTGGTCAAGGCGAACTGCTGGTGACCCCCATGCAGCTGGCCAACATGACCGCGGCCATTGCCAACCGGGGACACTGGTACATCCCGCACATCATTAAAAACGTTGGGAAGCAGCCCGTTGATAATCCCGACTTCTTCAAGAAGCAGCGAACCACCGTGCACCCCAAGTACTTTGAAGTGGTCATCAACGGTATGTTTGACGTTTTTGAAATTGGAACGGCCGCAGGGTCCAAGGTAAAGCACATCCAAATGTGCGGTAAAACGGGAACCGCAGAAAATCCGCACGGACAGGATCACTCTATTTTTGTAGCCTTCGCCCCAAAAGACAACCCCAAAATTGCATTGGCCATGATCGTGGAAAATGGGTACTGGGGAGCTCGATGGGCCGCTCCTATTTCTTCTTTGATGATTGAAAAATACCTAACGGATTCTATATCCCGTCCGGATTTGGAACGTCGCATGATGGAGGGTAATCTTCAAGGTGAATACGGAATGTCCACCAAAACCAAATTGCCGTTATGAGGGAATCACGCGGTTGGTTTGGGAAAGTGGATGGAATTACGGTGCTGCTTTATGCTGCCTTGGTTCTGTTTGGATGGTTGAACATTTATGCTGCCGTCTTCAACGAGGAGTTTGGCAATATTTGGGATACCAGTCAGGAATACGGCAAGCAATTGCTCTTTATTGGAGCGGGACTGGCGCTCATATTGGTGGTATTGCTGTCCGACGCCCGCTTGTACGAACTTTTATCCATTCCCATCTATATAGTCACTTTGGCCTTGCTGGCCTTGGTTTTGGTGGCAGGCAAGGAGGTTGGCGGCAATAAAAGTTGGTTGGTTCTGGGAGGATTCACCCTGCAGCCCTCCGAATTGGCCAAATTTGGAACCGCAATGGTGCTGAGCAGGTACTTAGCCTTTAAAAATGTGGATGTGGCGCAATGGCGTTACCGCTGGATGCCGCTGCTCCTTTTGGCCTTGCCCATCGTCTTGATCTTGGCACAGCCAGACACCGGTTCTGCCTTAGTATTTTTCTCCTTTGCACTGGTTCTCTACCGGGCCGGTCTTCCTTTGTACTATCTATTGTTGGGTTTGTGGGCCATTGTTTTGGTAGTAGTGACCTTGCTGTTTGACGCGTTCTATGTGAGTAGTGGCCTGACGGTACTGGCCATATCCGTTTTACTGGTATTGAGACGACAACGGAAAATTGCGCTGCCGGTTATTGTGGGACTTGGATTGAGCTTGGCACTCACCTTGGGAACCGACTTCTTCTTCAACCAAATACTGCAACCACACCAACAGATGCGCGTTAATTTGTTGTTGGGCAAGGTAGAGGACAACCGCGCGGCCGGTTACCAAACCGCGCAATCCCTTATTGCCATAGGTTCCGGTGGATTTAGCGGAAAAGGATTCCTTCAGGGAACGCAAACCAAATTCAACTTTGTACCTGCGCAATCCACCGACTACATTTTTTGCACCGTCGGTGAAGAATGGGGTTTTTTAGGGTCTGTTGCCGTTTTACTGGCCTTCCTGGGACTTCTTTACCGACTGGTCTTCTTAGCCGAACGTCAAAAAAGTCCGTTTGCCCGCTACTACGGGTACAGCGTGGTGTCCATTTTATTCTTTCACTTGGTCGTGAACATTGGAATGACCTTGGGCATCATGCCCGTTATTGGCATTCCACTTCCCTTTTTCAGCTACGGAGGTTCTTCCCTCTGGGGCTTTACCCTGCTCTTGTTTGTCTTCATAAAGCTGGACGCCCAGCGTTGGCAGGAGCTTTGAACGGTCGACGGTCCTCCGTAACCGCATAAAAAAAGGCGACCCAAACGGGTCGCCTTTTTTTACAGACAATCGTTAAACCTACGAAGAACTAGAACACTTGACCACGACGGTCGTTGATGTCTGCCTTTTTGATCAGCGCTTGGAACAAACCACCCGCAGCCCGGCTGCGAACATTCATGGTTGCATTTGCCACGTCCACCGTGTAGACTCCTTTGTCTGCAGCAGGCTGAACCGACTGCACCACGTAGGCATACACCCCGTTGTAACCGCGGAACGCATTGCTCTTGTCGCCTTTTTTGCTACCCACCAATCGTCCTACCAGTTCAGGTTCTTGACCGGAAATCATCAAGAATGGGCTGGCCATGCTGACGGTGGCGGGACTGTACGTTCCCTTCAAGGCGGTGGCGGCGTTCGCCAAGCCTTTGGGCATTTCCTTCTCCAAACGCTCCATCAACAAGCGCGCTTTAGCACGTTGCAGGACCATCGGACGAATGCGCTCCTTCACAACCTCCAAAGAACGGTAGCCTTTCGGAGCAACTTGCGTCAAGATTGCCACCACATAACCGCGTGACTCATTGTTAATCACCTGAACGTCACCCAACTCACGGTCCTCGTTAAACGCCCAACGAACCACCTCACGTGCCTGACCCAAGCCGGGAACGTTCTCGTCCGTTGCGCCCAATTCTTCAGCCGGACGAAGTGCAACCTTCTCCGTTTCTGCCATTGCCTGCCATCCTTCCTTCAGCTCACGAGCCTTGTTGGAGAATTTTGTGGCAGCTGCATAAACTGCTGCTTCTGTTTCAGATGAAGGCAAAATACTGCGAACCACCATACCCAACTGAATCGCTGGAGAACCGCCCTTCTGGCCGGTAACCTGAACCACGTGGAAACCAAACTCCGTGGCTACCACACCCAAAGTTCCGGTAGACTTACGGAAACAGAAATCTTCAAACGCTTTGGTCATGTTGTTCGCACCAAACCAATCCAAATCACCGCCCTTGGCCTTGGCCACGGCATCGCCTGAATACTGAGCGTTCAGCGCGTCAAATGATCCTGGATTTGACTTGATGACGGCCAACAAGCTATCTGCCAATTTCTGTGCTTGCTGGTAGGAACGGGTAGCCTCCGAACGCTGGGCACCTGCAAAACCAATGAGAATGTGGCGAGCGCGAGCAGAATCCGGAATAATGCGGCGATCCAAAACCTTGATGAGCTGCGCTGCACCCTGTTGGTAAACCGGGCCGGCCATGTACCCAACGGGGCGTCCTTTCACCAAGGTATCCAAACCGTTGAACAATTCTGCTTCCTTGATGTATTGATCCTGAAAAGGCACCTCTGAGTTGCGTGCGATGAAATCGCTGTCGTTGGACGATGAGCGGTACTCAGCCGCCAAGGCCGTCATGGCGTCTTTTACTTTGGCCGCATCGCTTTCGGACGGAACCAACTCAAAGTTGGCAAACAAAACGTTCCGCAATTCTTTTTCCGTGCGGTACATTTCCTTAGTCTCTTCGTAGTACTCCTCAAAATCTTCATCCGTTGGGGTCACTTCCGAATCAGGAATTGAACTGTAGGGAATGTACGCCAACTCAGCTTGTGCCGTGGCCGCGTTGCGCAAATACTCGTGGCGAACCAAACCTTCCGGCATGCGCATGCCCTTGCTGAATGCAACGTTGAACTTTTGCTGCAACGTTTGGTCGCGGATGTCGTTTTCAAATTGAATCCAGTTCAACCATTGACTCCGTGCCTCTTCGGAAGCTCCACGGTTGTCGCGAAGATTGGAAATGGCCGAAAGAAATAGACTTTTATTGAATTGACCGGTGTTGGGATCCACAAAACCCGCCATGCCGGTGATGTTTGGGTTGGTGGTGATGGCCTCCATCAATTCCGTTTGAGATACCTGAATTCCCAACTCGTCGTAAACCGGAGTCATCAGGGCTTCGTTCAAATGCTTGTTCCAAAGCATCTCAGACAATTGCAAGGCAGACATTTGCGCATACTGGGGATTTCCCTGGCGCAACTCCTCCATTTCAGCATTGAACTCTTGGATTTTGACTTCTTTGCCGTTGATGGTTCCAACGGAATCGTCGACGAACAAAACACCTCCGGAGGACAACAAGTCCGTCAATACAAAAGCCAGTAACGACAAGCCAATCAAAACGATGACGAGTCCGGAACGGCGGCGGATATCTTCAAAAATTGCCATAATCTAGGATGCTACAAAGGAAAAATTAAGGGTGCAAATATAAGGGTTTAACCCTTCAATCGGATTTCTTCCACGCGATTCGATCGAACAGATGCCGCAATTAAATTCAGCTCGTCAACGCGCAAGGATTCGCCCACGGCAGGGAGGTGCCCCAACCCGTGAACCAACAACCCTCCGAGCGTATTGTAGGCATCGGACTCTGGGAGGTCCAATTTGTACGCATCGTTGAGGTAGGATACTTCCAGACGGGCTGAAAACAACCACTCGCGTTCGCCCAATATGCGTTCGGTGGTCTCCTCCGTGTCGTGCTCGTCTTCAATTTCGCCAAACAACTCTTCGGTCAAATCTTCCAACGTGACCATGCCCACCAGCGTGCCAAATTCATCCACCACCAAGGCTAGGGACCGTCGGGAAGCAACCAATTGACGAAAAGCCTCGTGCGCCAGAAGGGTTTCCGGTAAAAAAGCCACAGGGGTCAAGGCGGAAACCAGCGACTTTGGTTTCTGAAAAAGGGCGTGGGCGTGGACGTAGGCGAATGCGTCGTCCACAGAATCGCGGTAAACAACCAATTTGCTGTATCCAGTGGCGACGAATCGCTCGCGCAAGAGTTCCAAATTTGTGCCTACCGGAACGGCTTCAATGGCATTTCTGGGCACCATGCAGGCCTTTAAGCGAACTTCCGCAAACTCCAATGCGTTGCGAAAAAGCTCCACTTCCGGTTCCACGGGGCCGTCTGCGTCTGCCAGGTGCTCGCCCACCAAATGATCCAGATCCGCTCGTCCAAAAACACCCGGACCGCGGGTATCTGCACTTTTTCCGGTCCACCGAGCCACCCACTGGCTGAGTAACGTAAAAAACAGGACGGCTGGGGAAAGGGCCACCACCACGGCGGCAAGCAATCCGGAAAATGCCCGCAAAGACTCGTTGGCGCGCTCCCGAAAAAATGCTTTAGGCATGTATTCTGCAACCACCAATACGACGGCCGTTGACAACAAGGTTTGAACCGCAACCACGGCAAACGGAGAACCCAAAATCGCAAGCGGTTCGTTGAGTAGGCGCGCCGTTGAATTGCCCACCAGT
>Ga0315906_10006178_pt1 | contig 14867 bp, 11 predicted proteins | sample LakEriMetagenome_4_FD_203526 | JGI IMG/M metagenome (GOLD analysis project Ga0315906, IMG submission 203526) | Freshwater fungal communities from buoy surface, Lake Erie, Ohio, United States - Buoy 2 MA122 | ecosystem: Environmental > Aquatic > Freshwater > Lake > Lake biofilm | place: USA...
TAACCACGTGTTACTTTTGATTCATGTGTCCTATATTTTTTCGTTTGAGTATTCTATTCCTGTTGCTTTCTCTCGTTGCCTGCGATAAGAAAAAAGATGAAGGAGTGGTGATTCGTACCGAGATGGTTGAGGCTGTGTATTCCAGTATTGAACTTCAACCATTAAATGTCTATAGAGTAAATTCTTCCGTTTCAGGATATATCAGTGCAATGTTGGTTAAAGAGGGAGATTATGTCAGAAAAGGACAGGTACTTTTTACAATGGTCAATGATCCGGTTAGGATCAGTCAGGAAAATGCCCGTTTGGGATATGAGCTTGTTCGTCAAACACTTGAAGGGGAATCGAATCTTCTGGATGAACTTAAACTCGAGTTGCGAACAGCACGGTTGAAGGCGCGAAACGATTCATTGAATTATGCTCGGATAAAATCACTGCGAGATCAGAATGCTGCCTCACAGCTGGAGACAGACAATGCTTTACTGGCATATGAAGTTTCTTCAACCAACCTTGAAAACCTTCGCAAAAAGATTCGTCGCACGGAGCGGGAACTGGAAGTGCAGCTTGGGCAATCAAGGAACAATCTCAATATGAGTGAACTTCGAACAAGCGATTATGTGATCCGTTCCAATATGGATGGCAAGGTATATCAAATGAGTAAAGCGCTAGGCGAATTTGTAAACATGCAGGAGCCCCTTGCTGTGGTTGGTGATCAGAAAAAATTTAAATTGGAAATGCTTATTGATGAGGTGGATATTTCAAGGATTAGTGTTGGACAGAAAGTATTGGTAACTCTGGAGGCGTATCCGAATAAAGTTTTTGAAGCACGACTAGACAGAATTGCTCCTCGCATGGACGAACGGACGCAGACTTTTAAGGTGGAGGCTTTATTTGTTACACCTCCTTCACGTCTGTATATGGGACTTACCGGTGAGGGCAATATAGTGATCAATGAAAAAGGTCAAGCATTGGTAATCCCAAGAGAGTTCCTGCAACCAGGGAATAAAGTGGAGACGGATAAAGGGGTTATTTCTTTAAAAACAGGGCTTTCGAACTGGAGTTATGTCGAAATTCTTGAAGGTTTGAAGGAAGGCGACAAAATATATAAACAAAAGCCGTGATGAACCTCCGTCTTGTCTTGTCTATCTCTAAAACGCATCTTTTGACGAGAAAGAAGCAATCGCTCATCGCTGCTTTAGGGGTAACATTCGGTATTGGAACATACATCATTATGATGGGATTTATGAGCGGACTGAATGATTTACTAGATGGCTTAATCCTGAATCGTACCCCGCATATACATTTGTACAATGAGATCCGATTATCTCAACAGCAACCGCTGGATCGCGCTAATTATGGGAGTAAGGAACGTTTCATTCACTCTGTAAAGCCTGTTCAAAGTCAGACACGTATACATGATGCTTTACCACTTTTACATTTTTTGGAGAAACAGCCATATTCGAAAGGCGTGACCGCTCAAGTGAGGGCTCAGGCTTTCTATCTGGGTGGTTCTATTCAGTTGAATGGTTCTATTAAAGGGATTGATGTGATGAAAGAAGCAGAATTATATAGTCTTTCTGATTATGTTGTGGAGGGCACTTGCCATTCCTTGGCGAGCAATGAGAACGGTATTTTACTTGGAGCAGGCGTAGCACAAAAACTTTCCTTGAGGGTTGGAGATGTGGTTCAACTTTCGTCCACAAAGGGGGAAATCTTGCCATTAAGGATTGAAGGAATCTTCCAAAGTGGACTTGCAGATATTGACAATATTCAAAGTTATGTTAACCTGAAAACAGCGCAACGTTTGATGGGAGAGGGGCGAAATTTTATCACGGATATCAACATCAAACTTTTTGATATCGAGAGGTCTCCTGCACTCGCGAAGGACATGGAACAACTGTTTCATCTGCGGGCAATTGATATTCAGCAGGCCAATGCTCAATTTGAAACGGGATCATCTGTAAGGACTCTTATTTCCTATGCGGTGTCGATAACACTGTTAATTGTTGCCGGATTCGGGATTTACAATATTCTCAATATGCTTATTTATGAGAAAATGAATGATATCGCTATCCTTAAAGCAACGGGTTTTTCAGGCCGGGATGTCAAATATATCTTTATCAGTCAGGCAGTGATTATCGGCTTGGTCGGTGGAATAATGGGATTGATGCTGGGATATGCAGTTTCAGTTCTTATTGATCATACGCCTTTTGATACACAGGCACTGCCAACAATCACCACGTATCCAGTGGTTTATGACCTGAAATACTACATCATAGGGATTGTTTTTGCCATGGTCGCTACCTTTCTTGCAGGGTACTTGCCTTCGAGAAGGGCAGAGAGGATGGACCCTGTGGATATAATTCGTGGACAATGACAACTGTGCTCGAAGCAAGAAATATCAAAAAGTTCTTTCATGTTCCCGATGAATTTCAGGTGCTCTCGGATATCAATTTTTCAATGAACAAGGGAGATTTCGTTTCCATCATGGGGAAATCGGGTTGTGGCAAGTCCACTCTTCTCTATTTATTGTCCACCATGGATACAGATTATCAGGGGGAAATTTATCTGGACAACCAAAAGCTGAGTGGTCTTGATGCAGATCAACTTGCGCGCATACGGAATGAAAAGATCGGTTTTGTGTTCCAGTTTCACTATTTACTGACTGAATTTACCGTTTTGGAGAATGTTATGCTTCCTGCGAGAAAGCTCGGCGTAAAATCCAGAGATGAGATTGAACACGAAGCCATGAATAAATTGAAACTGCTGGGAATTGAAGATCAGGCAAAAAAACTGGCAAGCCGAATCTCAGGAGGGCAGAAGCAGCGCGTCTCAATTGCTCGTGCACTGATAAATAATCCGATGATCATAATGGGGGATGAACCTACGGGAAATCTGGATTCTAAAAACTCAACTATCGTGTTTGACATTTTTAAGGAACTGTGCGCCGAAGACAACCTTTCCTTACTCGTAGTAACACACGACGAAGATTTTGCACGACGAACAGATCGTATTGTACAAATGGGAGATGGGAGGATACTCAATTCGTAATTCGTAATTTTTCGTACTTTAGGAGGTAGTGTATAGGCTAGAAGAACATTGGTCAGATTTTCTGGATGGGGACAACGGTGCCCTGGGAAAACTATATGCTGAAGTTTTTGAGCCACTTGTGTTTCGAGCTATTTATTACACTCGTGAATCTGAAATCGCAAGGGACGGAACAAAGAACAAAGAACAAGGAGCAACGATTTGATTTTTAGAATCACACTATTTTTTGATTTGAAAGACGGTATTTAACGAGTTGGTTTCATTTCTAGTTGTTTAGTCCTTATTCTTTGTTCTTTTCTCATTGTTCATTTTCAAAACAAATACTAGTGTAATTTCAAAGTTAGATATAGTGTAATTTCAAAGTTAGGTATATTGTAATTTCAAAATTAAGTCTATTTTTGTGCTGTAAAACAAGTCTTTATGGGCGCGATAAGAATGATTAAAAAGGAGATGGATATTTATCTAAAAAAATATCCGATTCTGGTATTGACAGGCCCTAGACAATCCGGCAAAACCACCTTTTTAAAAAGCCAATTTCCTGCGTACAGGTATGTCAATTTAGAAAATCTAGACAATCGAAACTACGCATTGAATGATCCAAACGGATTTCTGGCCGAATACAATAACCTTGTTATATTCGATGAAGTGCAACGGGTACCCGAATTGTTCTCCTATTTACAAACTAAGGTGGATGAAGATAAAGTGATGGGGGGGCAATATATATTGTCCGGCTCACAGAATTTCCATTTGATGCGCAACATTACACAAAGTTTGGCAGGTAGGGTTGCTTTGTTCAAACTATTGCCGTTTGATATTCAGGAAATGCAACAGGCCGGCTGGCTGCATGAAGATTATGCCGAAAATCTGCAAAAGGGATTTTATCCTGCGATCTATGACAGAGACATCCCTTCAAAGGTCTTTTATTCCAACTACATACAAACCTATGTGGAACGAGATTTATCTGAACTCATTCAAGTGAAGGATTTAAAACTATTCAGGAATTTCATATCACTATGTGCAGCACGCGCGGGTCAGTTGCTAAATTTGAATTCCCTTGCCAACGAGTGTGGTATTTCACAGCCAACGGCAAAATCATGGATCTCGGTTTTAGAGACCAGTTATATTGTCTATCAATTGCAACCCTATCATTCTAATCTCAACAAGCGAATTACAAAGAGTTCCAAATTATATTTTTACGATACGGGCTTGTTATGTTTTCTGCTTAAAATTAAGGATGCTTATAGTTTGAAAATCAGTCCGCACAAAGGAAGTTTATTTGAAAATTTTGTGATTAACGAATATATCAAACAGAACTACCACCAAAATAAGATGCTTGATTTCTGGTTTTGGCGGGATGCCGTAGGACATGAAGTTGACTTCATTTGGCAGGATTCGGAAAAATTGAATTTAGTCGAAGTAAAGGCGAGTGAAACTATTATGCCCGAGATGTTTAAAGGGCTTAGCTATTTTGAAAAGTTCATTCCACACTTAATTGAGAGTAAAACGCTAATACATACGGGTTCATTTAACCAAAACAGAACAGCAGGTAAGGTGCTTAGTTGGAGGAATATTTTTAATGAAAATAGACCGCTGCGCTGATAGAACCGAGAAGCGAGAATTGAGATCCGGTATAAATCTCGATTCTCAGTTCTCGGCTCTCATTCCTTCTCCCAAAACAAATGCAAATGACCTTCACCCTCGTAGTAGTATGTTCGTTCACTTCGGCTGTATTTTACCGGAGCTTTGAATTCAGCTTTCAAGTCTTCAATGTATTTGTAAACCATACGTTCTGAAATGCCCAATTTTTTGGCGAGTTCTGCAGGTGTGCCCGTGGCGCGTTTCTGAATAAGGTCTGTGAGGGAGATAAGTACTTGAATGTTCATGTGTTTAATGTTCAACCCTTGCGTTGTTGCCCGATGCCGGTCTCCATTCCCAAAGAATACGACCCGGCTCACTGAAGTAATAAGACCTTCTGAATTTGTTGTATTCTACCGGCGCCCTAAGTTCGTCTTTCAATAAACGCACATAATTGTATACCATGCGTTCCGAAAGCTCAAGCCGTTCTGCCAGTTCGGTCGGGGATCCCGTACCTTCTTTTTGAATCAGGTGAATCAGATGCTTGATCTTTTGGATGTTCATGGCCTTTTAACGAAAGTCGAACAAGGCGGGCATTTGTCCCTTGCAACCAACGAAATAGTTAATTAGGCACAAAGAAATGGCTGAACACTGCAATCAGAATTCAGTTCAATAAATTGAGGATTATGAATTTAGAGTTCAGATAAAGATGTAAGTATACGGTCTTGGATGACTCTGTAATACGAGGCAGTAATCCCAAATTGAAAATCCCGAATTACTAATTCAAAATGCAATCGATCAATTCCGGATGAGGTGGAAGTACGTATGTCCATCCACTTGTTGACCATTGTAGTCTGTAGCTATAAATTTGATATAATACACACCATCATCGACGGGCTGTCCATTTAATTTTCCATCCCACCCCTGATTGAGTGAACTTAGGGAAGTGATATAGTTGCCCCAACGATTGATAATCTCAGCCTCGAAGAATTCTCCAAATTGAACGTTCACAAAATACTCCTCATTAACCCCATCGCCGTTCGGGGTGAATACGTTGGGCGGAGTAACGATCATCGGTGGCAATACGTGGACAAGAATGGTGTCAGTATCTACGCAGATGCCATTGGATGCAGTTAGAACCACTTCATAATATCCGGGAACAGTGAATGTATTGCTAACTATCACATTGGTTGATGTGGTATTGTCTGTGTTTCCATCCTGATAGTCCCAAAGATAGGTCGATGCGTAAAGACTGCTGTTGCTGAAGTCAATTGTCATTGGTGCGTTTCCTAGCGTGTCACTTGGTGTTCCAATTGCGACGGGTAAATTTAGCGCAGTAACGGAAACTTGATCCGTATTGACGCATCCATTCACGTCAGTACCGGAGACGGTGTAGATCGTTGTTCCTGTGGGCGGGGTAAATGCAGTTCCGTTAACTACGTCATTGTCCCAGGTGTAAGTTGAAGCTCCTGATCCAGTGAGTGTCACGTCAGAAGGCGTCCCTCCACCTGGCTCACATTGTACGATGTCTTCACCGGCATCTACTGTAGGAAGAGGATTAACCACAACGGTGGCAGTGCCTGATTGTGTCTGTGAACACTCGGCGGAACTAGATTCAGTAACATCAATAAGCTCATACGTGTAGGTGCCAGCTGTTCCTGTAGGGACATTCACCGTCACACTATTTCCGGTAGTAACTAAGGCCGTTTGGGGGACGCCGTTGATTGAATAATTAATCGTGTAGGGGGCAGTTGCTCCCTGACCGGTAAGTGTAAGCTGGGGAGATACATCATTCAAGCAAACGTCCGTAGTTCCGGTTATTGTTGCAGTAGGTGACGGATTGACAGTCACCGTGTACGAAGCAGTTTGTGGCAAAGTGCATGCACCGTTCTCTGTGACAGTCAAGGTGTATGTGGTTGTAGCACCTGGGGTTGCTATTGGATTAGCAATATTTGCATTGCTCAGACCCGTTGCTGGTGACCATGAATAAGCGTAGGATGGAGCTGCTGTGCATCCTCCTGTAGCTGATGATGTAAACTGTGCACTTTCTCCTGTACAAATAGTGTCAGTCGAAAGGTTTGAGGTAAGAGTAATAGGGGAAGATCCTCCACTGATGGTAAAGGTATACTCAGGGGTGTAAATACCGCAACCGGTTTCTGAGGCGCGCCATTTATATTCTCCTGCACAGAGATTGGAGAGGTCAAGAATGGTCAATGGGTAGGGAACGGGTGTATTGTCTGTACATGTGGCACAACTTCCTCCATTGATGCAGATCTCTTGAGAAAAATAGTTAGGAATTCCTGTGAAATCAGCATTTGAGCAAACGATTTCGATTTCAACGGTATAACAGCATTGCCACCCTGCATTACTGGTAAAAGTGAGTTCAAGGTTTGTTCCTACAAGATTTTGTGTCACATTCGATAATGCACCACATGGACTACAGGCAAAACTGGAAAAAGAGAAACCGAAAAAAGAAAAAACGAAAAGGTATAATGGAAGTAAATATTTCATGCAAGCAGATTTTTTCGATACAAAGATGTCATTTTTTCATAAAAGACGAGCACCTTGCCCTGGTGGTTGCATACTATTTTAATTTTTTTGGTGCGTATCAATTTTTTTCTCGAGCTCCTCCATTTTCTCGATCAAATACTTGTTTTGTTGTTGCAACTTCTCAATCTGGTCTTGTTGTTCTTTCACTGCATTGATAAGTGGAACCACAAAATCACCATATCGAATGGAATAATGGTCTTTCTCATTTGTAGGTTTGACCAATCCGCTAAACGAAGCATTCAAATCTTTTAATATTTTTTCAACGTCTTGTGCAATTAATCCCGTATACTCAATTCCGTTTTGTCCTTCGGCCCTGTATTGGTATGTTACCGGTTGTAATCTTGAGATGAAATTCAATCCGAGCTCACTCTTCTGAATTTTCGTTTTCAAGCGTGCATCCGAGAAGGTTCCCCAGCTTACTTGTCCACCGATGGATGTTACGGACGTGTTTCCTAAGGTGATGCTGTTGCTCGAATTTGCGATAGCTCCGTAGCCAATGGCCACAGCATTAATTAGATTTCCGCTGGAGCCATCCGCTTCGAAACCTACGAAAGTGTTGTAGTTTCCTGAAGAATTAGCTTCACCTGCAAAATTTCCTACGAATGTGTTGTAACTCCCTAGTACGTTAAAATACCCGGCATGTGCACCAAGGAAGGTGTTTTCCGATCCTAGTGTATTGGCTGAACCTGTGGTAACACCGAGGAAAGAGTTGTGCAATCCTTCTGTGTTGGATTGTCCGGCATAGGCGCCAATGAATGTGTTTTCATTTCCGTTCGTATTGGAAAAACCTGCTCTTCTTCCTAAAAATGAATTCATCATCCCATCCACATTGGCACTTCCTGTTTCTGTACCAATGAAGGTATTTTGAGAACCCACTGAATTGGTTATTCCTGAATTGAAACCGTAGAAAGAGTTGTTAAATCCAATAGTATTTGAGTTGCCAGCATTAAATCCGGTGAAGAGATTCCCCGTTCCATTCGCCCATAATATTTTGCGATTATTGATCATGTAGCTGCTGTCTGTAGCTATGTTAAGGTTGCCATTCACATGTAATCTTTGGAGCGGAAGACTTGTACCAATTCCAACCTTTAATCCTGCGTTAAATATGTTTGAGCTATTCACCACCCAAGAAGTTCCATTCCAGTAAGGAGTGTTTCCTGCTTCGTTTCCAACTGGCAGCAGAGGTGCTCCGGAGCTTTGAGCATACAATGCGTAGGGAACACTCATTAATTCTGTGGTTCCGAAGGCTGTGTAGGAGGTTCCACCACTCAAGTCTGCCTCAACTTCAAGGAATTTTGCTCCTGTTGACCAATCCACTGAACCTAAGGTTCCTATAACAGCTGTTCCTTCACCAATAGTGACTGAAAAAAGACCGAAGGCATTGGTGCTGACGGCATGTGTTTCCTGATACACGATTGTGCCAATTTGACTCTGATCGTGAAGACTGAATCTCAATCCAATTGGGGTATTGATTAATTCTTGTCCGGAAACGTCGCGAGCAACTGATTGGTATTTAAATTTTTGAGGTGCCTGAGCTTGGATGGATGTCTGAGTTAACAGAACTATTGACAGCAATGTGCACAAAAAAAGGGATGATTTCATATTAGTATTTTACAATTCGACAATTCATGACTCGCTCAATTTCATCTTGCATGTGAAGTTGATAAAACCCGGATGCCAGATTTAGGAGTGTGACAAGATATTCAGTTTTCCCGTGATCGAATTCAATGTCCTGATAATGAACAATTTTTCCTGAATTGTCTATAATTTTTAAATGAAACCTGCCTTCAAAATTCTGACTCACAATCGAGAAAGAAGCGTGGAATGGATTCGGGAATAGTTGGATGTTTGGTGCGTTTGACTGTTCGAAGACTCCGACGTTTTCTGTGTATGGTTGTTGAAATCCTTGAGTAAGAAAACTAGTTCCATCTGTGATGGTTTCCGATACGATTTCACCAAGTGTCCAAGACAGGCTACCGGTCGTATTGGTATCAAATTGACCGGAGGTAGTAACGATGTCCTGTGAAAGTAGATTCAAAGGATACAAGAGCAAAATAAGTACAAACTGTCTCAAATAAATCACCGCTTTAATTTAAAACGAAAATTACAACAAACTCATGAAACTTGAGGAAATTATCTGCAAACGGACATTAAAAAGAAAACCCCGGAAATATTCCCGGGGTTGCTGAAATTATTCTATCTGGCTTAGTTTTTTGGGTTAATTTTTTTCACTTTGAATTCTGTCCTTCTGTTTTTTTGATGCTCCACCTCAGAACAAGGGACATCATTCTTACATTGATTTACATGGATTGTTTCACCATATCCTTTGTAAGTTAGCCTTTTGGATTCAATTCCTTTGGATATAAGGTATTTAACTGCAGCATTGGCACGTTTTTCTGACAGTACCATGTTGTATTGATCACTGCCACGAGAGTCGGTATGTGAACCCATTTCTATGTCAATTTCGGGATTGTCCTGAAGCAGTTTAGCCAGTTTATCCAACTCTGCTGCAGCATCCGGTCGGATGTTCCATTTATCGAAATCATAATAAATGTTTTCCAGAACAATAGGTTTGTCGATAACGATTTTCTCAACTTCAAAATCTGCGTAGAAATCTTCTGAATATTTCCTGCCAATCGTGCTGATCTTGTCGGTTTTAGTGAAACATCCCATTTTGGTGCAAAGCAAATGATATTCGGATTCGGGTTTCAATGGAAATTTAAATTTACCCTGTTGGTCACTTTTGATCACCTGTATTTCGTTGGTTGTCATGTTTGTAATTTCAACGGTGACATCCGGTATGCGTGTTTCTCCACCTTTCTCATGAGCAATCCCATAAAGGTTGAATTTTGGTGGGAACTTCTCGAAGGCGTAGAGCTTATCACTGCTTGCTCGTGAAGAGGAGACGAAGCCCGAGGTGTTGTCTTTATTCAGTGAAAACCCAAAGTCATCTTTGGTGGAATTCAATGGATAGTTCAGGTTTTCCGGAGTTGCCCAACGCTTTCCATCTGAATAGGTGATGAATACATCTAAGCCCCCCATGGAATTATGTGCATCGGAAGAAAAATATAGTGCGCCATCGGAATGGTAGTATGGGAAAACCTCATTTCCGTGGGTATTGATGTTTACTCCAAGATTGATGGGTTTCCCCCATTTATCACCCTCCCATTCGCATACATAAAGGTCTGCACCGCCTAATCCACCGGGCATGTCTGAAACGAAAAAGATCTTTTTACCATCAGTAGACAAGGTAGGATGTCCAACAGAGTAATCATCACTATTGTAAGGAAATTCTTCCAGATTTTTCCATACTCCGTTGACAAGAGTTGCCTTGAAGATTTTCAGATTATTTTCTTGATCTTCACTAACGACCATTTTGCGCTTAAGGTAGTTGCTTCTTGTGAAGTAAACCACATTTCCATCTTCACTGAATGTCGCGGGGCCCTCGTGCAAGCGACCGTTAATATCTCCCTGGAGCAATTCAGGTGAAAGCCAGTTTCCTGCACTGTCTTTTTGCATCGTATACAGATCGAGGTATGAATTTCCTGTCCAAGCACTGGTTTTTCTTCCAGAAAAAACCTCCTTGTCAGCAGCGAAAATGGCTCCGTTCTGGTATTCCACAATACTAAAGGCATTTACGAATTGTTCTTGGCGGATTGGTTTTAATACATACAATGTCGTGTCCCTAAAACGCGAAGAAACAGAATTACAGGAGGTTAGCAACATTCTTGCTACTAGGTCATTTCGGTGTGTTTGTAAATAACGTTTGAAAAGGTCCGATGCCTCGGTGTATTTTCCACCTGTCATCATCACCCGTCCCAATTCGTAATAAAGGTGAGCATCGCGCATTCCTCTGTCGTACATGGATTGATACAATGACTCTGCACATTCGATCTTTCCGGTTTTATAATAGGCATCGGCCAGCTTAAATTGTAAGGTGTCATTGGATTCTTTGGCCGTTGCTTTCTCTAGATGAGGGATTGCTTGTGAATAATGCATGTAATCATAAAATGCACTTCCCTGTCGTCTGTGGTACGACTTGCAACCGGTGGTTAGCAAAAGAGTTATTAAAGCAACAAGTGCTATATGTATTGTTTTCATAATTAAAATTTTAAAAATACCTGGGTGTCTTCACTTTCACGAGATCTTTTCCAAAGTCAATCCCAATCATTAATTCATGTGAGCCATCTGAGTAGTTTCGAATCTTTGAAAAACTCAGGTCGTAGGCATAGCCTACCCGAAAATGGTTATTCGGTTGATATTCGATCAGGAATACGCATGCATCTCCTGTTCTGAAGGATGAACCCAACCAAATCATGTCTTTGTAGACTACACTCAAGTTAAAATCTGCTTGAAGAGGCGCATTTTCGGTATATTTCAAAAGGAGGGACGGCTTGAGTTTAAATTCTCGTTTCAGATCGATGACATACCCTCCGGTAAGTAAGTAATGTCTTCTTAGAAAGCTTGATTTACTTAAGTCAGCAGAGAAGGTGTATCCATCCTCATCTTGATAGGCAAGAAGGGTGGGAACAGAAAGACCTGCATAGAATTTTTTACTGTAATAATATGCTCCCAATCCAGCTTTGGGTATGAGTCGACCGGTAAGGTCTTTTTGAAAGATTTCATCTTGATCCCAAACCGTTAATTGAGTCAGGTCGGCATTAAACTGGCTCACGCCGGCGTTAATCCCGAAAGCCAGCTTATCTGTTTCATTGATCTTTAGTTGATACGAATAGTTGGCCATAAAGGCATTCTGCTTTGTTACGCCAATACAGTCATTCATAAAGATGAACCCCAACCCCATATTTTTGTCCGGAATCGGACCATCAACTGCGGCAATGAACGTTGTGGGAGCTCCATCGAATCGAACCCATTGATTGCGATAGGTGAGTGAGGAGGACCAGTATGCATGCGATCCTGCATAGGCCGGATTCAAATATAACCCGTTGAACATATACTGACTTACAAGTGCGTCTTGTTGGGCAAAGGCTCCTGCTCCGAAGAGCAGGAATATCGCCAGGTAAAGAACTTTTTGTTTCATAATTTTGGTTTTACTCGTGTGTTTAATTTCTTCTCAGATCGATGTAGCCTGTTAGGGTTACATTTGCTCCGTCAGACGTGGTGACTTTCAGAATGATAAAATAGGTGGCATCCGGAAGTGGTTCGGATTGATTGTTCTCACCCTTCCAGTCGTTTTGGTATCCTTCTTTCTCATATACAATGTTGCCCCAACGGTTGAAAATGACAATCTCATTATCCGGATAGGCATCGAGGCCATGAACTACAAAAGCATCGTTGTCACCGTCCTCATTTGGTGAAAAGCCATTAGGCATTTCAAGCGCCAGCGGTTCGGATAGGCTGATGGTTCGACTTATGGTGCAACTATTGGCATCTGTGATCACTACACCATACTCTCCTGCACAAAGTCCATCTTCATAGGTTGCTGTTGAACCATTGCTCCATAGATATGCGTAGTCTGCAGTGCCACCATCTGTAACCACCTCAATCCAACCGTCACACGAACCATGCTCGCTGACTTCATATCCCGCGATAGTAGAGGAGGTTGTGATCCAAGCATTCAACGAATCAGGCTCTGAAATAGTTACTAAAAGCGTATCGGAACACCCATTCGCATCTGTAAATTCTACAGAGTAATTTCCCGCGCTTAAAGAATCCGCAGAGATGCCTGTATCCCCATTCGACCAAATGATTTCATAAGGAGCCTGTGCTTGTTCGGCAATTATTCTAGCTGTGGCATCGGTTAATCCATTACATGATACGTCCACCGTGTTGAACGTCAACGCTAGATTGTTTTCCGACCCAACATAACCTATTTGTTGAACCACACACTCATTACCATCTGTAAGAGTCAGGATATAATTGCCTGAGGCAACTTCACTCAATACTGTGCCGGTTTGGCCGTTTGACCAATCGTAGGAGTAGGGAGGAGTTCCACCCGTCACCTGACTGTAAATGATGCCATTGCTTGCCGAACAGATTGCAGAAACAGATGTCAAATCAATCCACAGGGTATCAGGTTGGTAAATTGTGGCTGACAAGGAAGCAGCACATCCTTTGTTGTCTGTTACCACCACGGTGTAGTTACCTGCGGAAAGTGAGTCCGCGCCTTGTGTATTTTGACCATCACTCCAATAGTAGGAATAACCTTCCGCTCCTCCGGAAACAGCAAGATCAATGCTACCATCATTTCCATCATGACAGCTCACATGTTTAATGCTGGAGCTTAGTACAATGGCGGAGGGTTCCTGAATTGTGGTTTGTGCACTCGTGGTACAACCGAAAAAGTCTGTAATCGTGACACTGTACACACCTGAATTCAGATTCATAAGGTCCTCACTTGACTGACCTGTATTCCACACAAATGTAAAAGGTGCACTGCCGTTTACCTGCAAATTGGCAATTCCGTTCGCATAGCCATGGCAGCTGATGTCTGTGGTAGCGATATACGCTGTTGGTGTTGGATGAATGACTACTGCAAAAGTGCAAAGTGAGCTGTTTCCATGGAGATCGATTGCTTCATAGGTGACCTGAGTTGTACCAATTGGGAATATACTTCCGCTTGCAGGCCCATATTTGAGGTATATGCTCGCGATACCACAATTGTCTGATGCCTGGGGTGTTGGATAGGTTATGTGCGGATTACAACTTGATATGTCAGGCAGGCATGAGAATACAGGAGGTTCAATGTCTGTTACAGAAACTGTAAACGAACATGTGCTTTGATTCCCTGATGCATCGGTTGCAGTATAAACTACCTGCGTATTTCCGGTGCTGAAGAATGTACCTATTTCAATATTGGAGCTGAGAATATACTGACAGTTATCATCGGCAATCGGAACTGTCCATTGTACGTTTCTTCCGCATTCGCCTGGTGCAGTATTCACAGTGATGTTGCCTGGACAGCTCAAGAACTCTGGCGCCTCCTGATCTGTAATTTCTATAGAATAACTGCAGGTGGCTGTATTACCGCTCTGGTCTCTGAAGGTCCAATTAACGTACGTTACTCCGATGTTGAAAACAACACCATTAAGAGAGGTATAAGTTCCGGTAGTCGCCCCGATCAAATTACAACCTGCCGAGATAATCGTGCAATTGTCGGACACAACGGGATCAAGTGAAGCACTGTTTTGGGTAAATGTACAGACTCCGGGATCGGTTTCAAATGTCAGGTTTTCTTGCTCCGGACAGTTAAGAACTTGAGGAGGCTGTACGTCTTCAACAGTAATGTTTACTGAGCAGGTGGTCGTATTTCCATTGCCGTCAGTAACGGTCCACAGCACCTGAGTAATCCCTAAATTAAACACGACACCTGAGAGACTCGACCCAACCCCTGAAGTTGCACCACTGAGGGAGTAAACGTTGCTCACGGTGCCACAATTATCTGTTGCTGTTGCATCCCAAATGGTTCCCGAATGAGTATAGGTGCATTCGTTGGCATCGTTTTGAACGGTTTGATTTCCTGCACCACATGTAAGAATGGCAGGGATATTATTGTCCGTTACTTCTATGGTGTAACTGCATGTTACGCTGTTCCCATGTACATCCGTTACAGTCCAGAGAACAATGGTTGTTCCCTGTTGGAAATCTACTCCAGACAAGGTTCCAATTTGATACATCGTGGTTGCCCCTGATAAATCGGCTAAGACTGACTGTATTCCACAATTGTCCGAAACGAT
>Ga0315906_10006179_pt1 | contig 14867 bp, 12 predicted proteins | sample LakEriMetagenome_4_FD_203526 | JGI IMG/M metagenome (GOLD analysis project Ga0315906, IMG submission 203526) | Freshwater fungal communities from buoy surface, Lake Erie, Ohio, United States - Buoy 2 MA122 | ecosystem: Environmental > Aquatic > Freshwater > Lake > Lake biofilm | place: USA...
TTTGCCCCTTTCCTCCTCCACCAGGATCGGTTCAAACCGGCGGCTTAAGAACGGAAGGTGGTCGGGCGACAGAAACACATTGTCATACCCAAACCAAGACGGCCAGAAGCTTCTGGTGAAGCCGGAACCTCGCTTGCGGCCCGCATCGGGCCATTTGCGTGGCACATAAAAATCCACCACCCCGATGACACCTCCCGGTTTCAGGATATTCCAGGCGTGGGCCACCGCATCGAACCAGTCGGGGATCATGGTCAGGGAATAACTGAAAGTGACCGCGTCCACCGGGTGGGGTGGCAGGTGGCGGGTGGCATCGCCATGGATCACCTCGACGTTGTTCCAGCCCTTCTGGGCGATGCGTTCGCGCGCGACCTGAAGCAAGCTGGGGCACAGGTCCAGGACGGACGCCTTTTCAAGTCCCTGGATCCTATCCCCCAAAGCCTCGAGGTTGCTGCCGGTTCCCCCGCCCATGTCGATGAGGGTTCCCCCGGTTCGGGGGAGTGGCAGCAATTCCATCATCCGCTCGCGTCCGTGGAGCAGCCGTCGGCGGAAGGAATCGTAGGCCTCGCGTTGGCCGGAATAGAACGCCTCCAGGCGCTCCTGGTGATTTGTCCCGGAGGCGGCCTTTGAGGTGACAAGGTGCCACAGCACCCGCATGTCGGAACGGAAACCCATGATTTTGGCGACCTGTCAGGGGCCGAAGGACAGAAAATTCAAGGAAGGTCCACGATGTGGAAACTGCCGTAGGTGTTCACGCGATCACGCTGGTGCAGTTCCTCCGCCAGGGCCGTCTGCCGGGTGAGTAGGTCACCCAGCCGTTGTCGGATTCCTTGGTACTTAACCGGCAATGGATCGAGAAAATCCTCCCTTAGTCCGGCGCTGCGGAACAGAATCCGCGCCTTGGGAGCGGTCTTGCCAAGGATGGCGTTCCATTCATCCTCCAGGCCCTTCGGGTCGTGGTGGCTCATCCAGTCCATATGATCCAGCAGAACCAGGCGGGTGAATGGTTTGTCGCTGGCTCGCACCACATCGGTGACCTTGCCAGTGTGGATGTGCAGGCGAGCCATTGCCTCCTTCAGGGCCGGATAGTTAGCCTCCTTCAGGTACTCAGGGCAGCAATCCCTGGTGTAGCTGCCTTCGAGGTAAACCCGCCAGAAATAGTTCTCGCGAAACGGCAACTTGACGAGCACCTGCTCCACCCGGTCCTTGATGAACTGGAACAACCCGCCGGGGTACTGCCTGGTGATCTGTTCAAGCTGCGGGCCGGGCACACCCACCATGGTCATGGTGATTCGACGCTTGAGGAACCAACGCATCATCGGGGTCCACAATTTGTGTGAGACCTCGCGACGGTATATCGATTCCTGCTCCTGCACCGAGTTGGCCGCCACCAGCTTTTCGACACTTCGACGGAGCCGGGCTAGTTTCAGGATTTTGAAAGAAAGCAGGCGGGCGACGAGCCCCGAGGTGCCCCTGAAATAAAAGCTGTCACGCCATCCCTTGCCCGAGAAAAAGTTCAGGTGTTTGTCCCAATAATCCCGGGCGTATCCAGGAAGGAAGGGGCGAATGGACCCCTGGTAAAGAATCCGCGCGTTGGGTGTGCGGCCATGGCCGAAAAACGCAAAAAAATCCTCAAAGTCAAGGGATCGGACGGCAGCCCGTTTGAATTCGAGCAGCGCGTTCTGGATGGGGTTCATGTCCACGGCATGAACCTCTCCGCACCCGGCCAAAAGGTAGTCGAGTGCGTTGCAACCGGCGCTGGTGATGACGAGCAGGCGGTCCGCCGGACTCAGGCGCAGGGCGATCCTGTCCAGGGCCGGGTCTTCCCAGCAGGTGTTGTAAAGGAGGTTGTTGCGATGGACCGCGTGGAAAACCCGCGAGTGCAAACGATCTCGGACAGCATTGGCCATGGAAGGATAGCTCCGATTTTTCAGCCGATATTCTATGGTTGCCCCGGTTGCCGCCCATGGTTTTTCTTCAGAGGGCGCGCGGGTTTCAGGGAAGAAGGCCCAGGGTTTCCGGCCAATCGTTCATCAGGTTGAAATTCTGCACTGCCACACCGCTGGCTCCCCGGATCAGATTGTCAAGGCTGGCGATGACCACCACCCGGTCCCCGACCCTCATCGGATGCAGGTCGATGAAGTTGGTGTGACGGGTCTGGCTCGTGGAAGGGGGAGTGGCGCACACACGAACAAACGGACTTCCCGAGTATTCCGCCCGGAACAGGTCGAGCAAATCACTGTTGCCCATCCCGTTGGAACCCGGTTCCAACGTCGCGGTGATGGTCGACAGTATTCCGCGTTCCATGGGAATGAGATGGGGAAGAAAAAGCACGGGCATATCCTCGCCGGCAAGCCCCCCCAACTCCTGCTCCATTTCGGCTGTGTGGCGGTGCACGCCGACCTGGTAGGCGGAAACACTCTCATTGCATTCGGGGAAGTGGGTTTTCAGGCTCGGGGTGCGGCCGGCGCCAGATACGCCACTTTTGCAATCCGCTATGATGGTTCCAATTCGCAATGCCTTCCGCCTGACCAGCGGGGCCATACCCAAAATCACGGTCTGGGGATAGCACCCCGGATTGGCCACCAGGCGGGCGTTTTTGATGCCGCGAGTATGGAACTCGGGAAGTCCGTAGACGGCCAGGGGGAGATTGCCCGGGTCAGCGTGGGGATGGCCATACCACCGCAGTTGTCTGGCCGGATCCCGCAACCGGTAATCAGCGCTCAGGTCGATCACCCGGATGCCCTTCTCGAGCAGGGCCGCCACGCTGGTGGCGCTTGCACCATGCGGCAGGCAGCTGAATGCAAATTCAACACCCTTGGATTTAAGCACCCCGGCATCGAACGACTCTGTCCGCAGGCAAATCCTGCCGTTCAGCCGGGGATGGAGGTCGGAAAGGGTGGTGGGGGCCTCGTTCCTGCTGGTGGCCGCGATGATTTCCGCGCCGGGATGACGGAGCAAGATTTCAACCACTTCCAGCGCCGTGTATCCTGTCGCGCCCAGAATGGCGACTTTCTTCTTTCCCACTGAATATTCTCACCATGGTCCACTGGATTGAAACGCGCCTCCTAAGCCATCTTAAAGCCAGTCATTGATTTGGCCGGTACCAGCCAAGGCGAAAAGGGTCACTTTCGTCCCGACAGTTAGGGAAAATCATGGATTCTCAGCTTCCCTGGAAGAACGGGCTTGCGGATCTTGCCGAATCCCTCAGGAATGGTTCCCAAACCGTTCGGGGAGTGGCGGCCTATTGCCTGGAGAGGATTTCCCGTACGGATGGTCACATTCGTGCGTGGACCGAATTGCAACCGGCACGTGTGCAGTCGGAGGCGGAACGCCTCGACCAGATGTTGCGCGCCGGAATCGATCTGGGGCCACTTCATGGGGTACCAATCGGGGTGAAGGACATCATCGATGTCAGGGGGTACGCGAGCGCGGCAGGGTATGAGCCTTGGAAACAGTCCGTGGCCCGGCAGGATTCCGGAGTGGTTGCGCGCCTGCGTGCCCAGGGGGCCCTGATCCTGGGGAAAACCGCCACCTGCACTTTTGCCAGTTTTGACCCGGCCCCCACACGGCACCCTCGTTTTGCCGAGAAAACACCGGGCGGATCTTCAGCCGGCTCCGCAGCCGCTGTGGCAGCCGGTCACTGCCCATTGGCTTTGGGCAGTCAGACGGGTGGTTCCATCCTTCGTCCGGCGGCTTACTGCGGAATTATCGGATTCAAGCCAACCCACGGGGTTGTGCCAACTGCTGGAGTGGTCCCTTTGGCGCCAACCCTTGACCATGTGGGGTTGATGTCGACGACCATAGACGGATTGGGCGAGGCGTTTACCGCAATCGCCGATTCGACGATTCCGGAAGTTTGCCACTCTGGAAGCCCTGAGCGTTGTTCCTTTTTGTTATGGCCGGATGTGGAGGCCCTGCTCGGTACCGCAGGCCCGGAATGGAAAGTGGCGATAAAAAACCTGTCAGACAGGGGCTTTTCCATTCGAAGCCAATCCACCCCGGAAGCCCTGGTTGGTTGGTTGGAGGCACACCGGAAAATCATGGCCTTGGAGGCGTTCGCGTGGCACTCCTCCCTGGAACCCGAATGGAAAGCGAAGTATCCGGCAAAAATATCAAGACTTCTCTCGTTCGGGGAAACCCTGAGCGGCAAGGAAATGGCTGAGGCGTACCAGGCCCGAAGGGAAGCCCGCCGATTTTTTTCCCGCGAAATGGGAAAACATGAAATCCTTTGCCTGCCAACGATCCATGCCGGAATTCCCAACCGTGACAACACGGGAGACTACCGGTACCAAGGCCTGGCCAGTTTTGTCGGTTTTCCATCCTTGGGGGTTCCCTGGAACAAGGAATCAGGGTTTTCGCCGGGTTTGTTCGGTCAATCGGTGCAATTTGTCGGATGGCCAAATGTGGATACGCAACTGCTAGCAGTTGCAAAGAGACTTTTCCATTAATCAACGGAGGCGACCGCCCAGGAGAAATTGTCCGACGGGCTCCTGATTTTTGCTAATCTGAGGTAATCCCTGGCCCGGCCAGGTCCGGAAATTGGGGCGGGGCCGGAATCACCCCACCGTGTCCTTTGGACAGTCGATTTATGGATGCCGAACACTCGGCAGGTTCCGGCCAAGAGCCGAATTCCGGACACCATGGGGCAAAAACATTCTGGCTTTGGGCCATGTGTCTGACCGGGGTGGATTACTTCAGCACCCTCGGGTACCAGCCCTCGATCGCCTTCACGGCCACAGGTTTTCTTTGCCCCATCGCCACGGTGGTGGTGGTTGCGGTCACCCTGTTTGGCGCGCTTCCGGTTTATTCCTATATCGCCAAGCGTTCCTACTCAGGGCTTGGTAGTGTCGGTTTGCTGGAAAAATTGCTGCACGGCTGGCCCGGAAAGATCCTGGTGCTGGTGCTCCTCGGTTTCGCCGCCACCGACTTTGTGATCACAAAAACCCTTTCCGCGGCGGATGCGGCATCCCATGTCCTGAGCAATCCCCTGTGGCCGTTCAAGGCGTCTTCGCCGACAGAGCATCAACTAAGGTCCCTGCTTGAAGCCGAATTGCTCGGCAATCCCGCGGCTGTGGAATCGGGTGAAAATATAGCTTTTCTCAACGCCGAGATGGAAAAGATCCAGCCCGGATTCACGGCCTTGGATCCGGCCGGGAGGGAAGTGGCCGAAAAGGCGGCTCTCCAGGTGCTTTTGGAAAACGAGTTGACCCGCCGCTATCCCCAACAATTGGGGCTCGCCATGGGCTTGCTGGTGCTGCTGGGCGGCATGTTCCTCCGTGGTTTCAAGGAGGTGATCGGGCTGGCGGCTGTCATCGTGCTGGTTTACCTGGTGCTGAATGTCATGGTGATCGGCTCGAGCCTCGCCTTCCTTTTCAACCACCGAGAATATCTGGATGCCTGGATGGAAAAGCTGGGAAATCCTGACCTTTGGTTTCCCACCGAATGGCAGCGTGCCCATACCCCATCCTTTTCCCGGCTTCCCGGACTTCTCGGCCTTGGCCTGACTTGCCTGGTGCTTTTTCCAAAACTGGCCCTGGGACTGAGCGGATTCGAGACCGGGGTCGCGATCATGCCCCTGATCAAGGGCGGCAAGGAGGACACGGTCGAGGGACGCATTCGCGCCACCCGGTACCTGCTGGTGACCGCCGCCCTCATCATGTCGGTGATGCTGCTGGGTTCATCCCTGGTTGTCACCACGCTGATTCCCGCTGGGGAACTGGTCAATCCGCTGGGCGAATCGTTTGAAAGCCAGGCGAAGGATCGCGCGCTGGCATATCTCGCCCACGGTGAAAGCCCGGTCGAGGGCCTGAAGTCGGGGACCCACCCGTTTTTCGGCCAGACATTCGGGACGATCTACGATCTGTCAACCATCGTGATTCTCTGGTTTGCCGGGGCCTCCGCGATGGCAGCCCTGTTGAACCTGGTGCCGCAATATCTGCCGCGTTACGGCATGGCACCCCAGTGGACCCAGGAAATCAAGAAACTGGTGATCCTTTTCACCCTGATCAACCTTTTTGTGACCTGGGTATTCGACGCCCGGGTGGACAAACAAGGAAACGCCTACGCGACGGGCGTGCTGGTGCTGATCCTGAGCGCTTGCATTGCTTCGGTGATCCAGATCATGCGGGAGCGAGACGGGATGCCCTGGTCGAGGCGTTTCCCGTGGTATTTCGGGGTGGTAACCGCGGTGTTCGCCTACACCCTGATGGACATTCTGGTGGAGAAGCCCGAGGGTCTGAAAATCGCCCTTGGTTTCATTTTCACGATTTTGGCGGTCTCCTTCTTGTCCAGAATTTCCCGAACAACCGAATTGCGCTTTGAGGGATTTCGGTACGCCGACGAGAACGCCCAGTTTCTCTACGAGTCGCTTCTGGAGAGCGATTTTCACCTGGTGGTGCCGCACCGTCCCGGCCGTAGGGATCTTTCCCTGAAGGAAGAAACCATCCGGAGGGAGCACCATCTGGATGATCGTGAGGACGAGATTGTTTTTCTGGAACTATCGCTGGGGGATGTCAGTGATTTCCTGGTCAAGCCGCTGCTTCAAGTCGCGCATGAGGACAACCGCTGGATTCTGAGCGTGACAGGGTGCGCGTCCATCCCGCATGTGATCGCCGGCCTGACCATGGAAATGGCCAAGCGGTCTTCCCGGCCATTGGAAATCCACTTCGGTTGGTCGGATGAATCCCCTCTGATCGCGAATTTGAAGTTCGTATTCTTCGGGGAAGGGAACATCCCCTGGCTGGTCCGTGAGATTATCCGCCGAAACCAGCCCGAGGAGCGCCTGCAACCGCGGGTTGTGGTCGGTTGATCTTTTTTTCTTTGTTACCTCACTTTTTGCACGGGGACCTGAGATGAGGAATAGACTTTGGAAAAACCTGGCAGCCATGGGGATCGCCATCGGGGCCGTGAGTTTTTCGTTGCCCCAGGCCCTGCGCGCCGATCCGTTCACGACAGAGGACAAGGCGGCCACCATTGCCAGGCTCAAGAAAAACCTCTTTTACCTCGCATCGCCCTATTGCGAGGGCCGTGCCCCAAAGACGCCCGGCAGTGAAAGGGCGGGTGAGTATATCGCCGATCGTTTCGCACTGGCGGGCTTGAAGCCCGGCGGCGTTCAGGGTGGGTATTTCCAGCCTTTCCGCATCCAAGGGGCCAATCAGGAAGGAGCAGGGGTCCTGAGCATCAAGGCCGGTAGCCAGGAGATTTCCGCTACCGACGGCAAAAACTTTTCCGTCTACGGGCTTTCGGGCAGCGGCAAAGCCAAGGGTGGCGTGGTGTTTTGCGGGTACGGGATTGAGTTCAAGGAAGGTGAGGGGGAAAAGGCGTTCTCCTACGATGACTTCGCCGGGGTTCCCGTTGAGGGCAAGGTGGTGGTGATCCTGCGGGAATCACCCTCCAAACGCCCTGATGGAAGTCCATTCGCGGAAGGTGGAAGAGTCCGTACCCTGGGATCTATCACAGAGAAGGTGGCCAAAGCCGTGGCGCGCAAGGCAGCCGCGGTATTGGTTGTCAACAACAAGGACCTGGCCGGGCCTGAGGACCCGCTTGTCCCATTCGATTTCACCTCCTTTTCACCGGCCAGCAGGGCCGCCAAGGTACCGGTTTTGCATGTGAAACGCGAACTGGTGGACACGATTCTGAAGGCCTCCGGGAAGCCCGCCATCCAGGATCTGGAAAAGAAAATTTCCGAATCAGGAAAGCCCGATTCCTTTGAACTGGCCGGTTGCGAAGCGGACCTCGGGTGCTCGGTCCGCCGAGGGGCCAACGAGGTTCCCCTGCGAAATGTCGTGGGTGTACTGGAAGGCAAAGGACCTTTGGCGAATGAAACCATTGTAATTGGGGCCCACTACGACCATGTGGGTTACGGGGGTTTCAGCAGTCTAGCCCAGGTGAAAATGCCCACCCTCCATCCAGGCGCCGATGACAATGCCTCGGGCACCACGGCGCTGCTGGAATTGGCCCACCGGTTTGGCTCCATGAGTGGCAGGGAGGGACGCCGTTTGGTGTTCATCGCCTTCAGTGGCGAGGAATTGGGGCTTTACGGCTCCGTGGCCTACTGCGCCAACCCGTTGTTTCCCCTCGAGCAAACCGCCGCCATGGTGAATCTGGACATGGTTGGCAGGTTGCGCCCCGAAAAAATGAGCGGCAAGGACAGGTTGCTGGTTCAGGGGGTCGGGACTTCGCCGGGCTTTGATGGCTTGATCGAGAAACTCAACAAGGGCCGGGATTTCCAATTTGTCAAACAGCAAAGCGGCTTCGGGCCCTCCGACCACAATTCCTTCTGCGCCAAAAAGCGCCCGGTGCTTTTCTTCTGGACGGATGTCCACGAGGACTATCACCGTCCGACCGATCTTCCAGACCGGATCAATTACGAGGGGATGACCAAAATCCTCGGTTTTGCCCAATCGGTCGTAGCGGAACTGTCCACTGTTGCCGAAAAGCCCAGCTTTGTTGAGGTGGCGAGGGGAGGCGGGCAAGGTCGACCGATGGGCAACCGTCCGCGCCTAGGAATTCGCCCTGGATACAACGAGGGTGAAACGGGCGTTGTGGTTGAGGGGGTCAGCCCTGGTGAAGCCGCCGAGAAATCCGGCATCAAGCAAGGCGACCGGATCATCGAGATGGCGGGCAAGCCCGTCCAGAATATCGAAGGGTATATGCAATTGATGGGCACGATCAAACCCGGCACGACCGTGGAAATCACCCTGCTTCGGAAGGACCAAAAGGTGCAGGTGAAGGTTCTGATTCCAATGCCGATGATGGGGCCATGATCACACCACCAGCCAAAGGCCCTGGTTTTCTTTGGGCGGGAGGTCGGACCGCACCATGAGCCCTGGTGTTTTGCCTGATAACCCGAACATCCTCATCATCAAGCCAAGCGCCCTTGGGGATATCTGCCATGCCTTGCCGGTGCTGGGTTTCCTGAGAAGGCGGTTTCCCGGGGGGCATTTGGCCTGGCTAGTGAATCGATCCTTTGCCCCCCTGCTTTCCGGAAAAATCGGGCTGGATGAGGTGATTATTTTTGACCGGGGTGCAGCGGCCAAAGGGTGGTGGGCCGGATTTCAGGCTTGGCGGGCCATGTCGTATTCGGTGCGCGCCAAGCGGTGGGATTTGGTCCTTGACCTCCAGGGGCTTGCCCGAAGCGGCTTGATGTCATGGATCAGCAGGTCCCCAGAGCGCTGGGGCCTATCGGATTCCAGGGAGGGCAGCCGGTTCGCCTACACCCGCAAGATTCAGGTTCCCCAGGGTGAAACCCATGCGGTGGAGAGATATTGGCTGTTCGCCCGTGCCCTTGGTGCGGCCGACAAACCGGAAATCACACGCTTGGTATTGCCGGAAGAGGCTGTCCTCAAGGCTGAGGCACTGATGGCGGGGTTGCCCCGCCCCTGGTTTGTGGTCGCTCCGGGGGCCCGTTGGGTCACCAAGCGATGGCCACCTGAATCGTTCGCCCGGGTGGTGAACGAATTGGTTCGACAGCATGGGGGTTCGGCTTTTTTGGTGGGTGCCCCCGATGAGTTGGAATTGGGGGACCGGTTGTGGGCCTCCCTGGACGTTCCCAACCGGAATTTCACCGGCAAGACATCCCTCATTGAAATGGCCGGGATCCTGTCTTTGGGTGATTTGATATTGGCCAACGACTCCGGCCCCCTTCATGTGGCGGTGGCTCTCGAGCGACCTGTTGTCGCGCCTTTTTTTTGCACCAAACCAAACCTGACAGGACCTTACGGTCATGCCGAGGGAACTGTTTGGACGCCCAGGGCATGCCGCGGAAGCCTCGTTCGCCGATGCCCCACCTCGATGGAGTGTTTTGCGGATTTGCCATGTGAAACAGTTTTCGAAGCGGCAAACAGGGTGATGGCGAAGGTGGGGGCCAGGTGACCGATGGATCAGGAACGCATCATCCTCGCCAGCGGCAGCTCCGGACGGCGTTGGCTCATGGAGCAGGCGGGCTACAACTTCGAGGTGATAGTTTCTCATGTGGACGAACCGCTGGGAGGATTCGCGGATCCCGCCAGTTTCGTTCAAACGGTGGCGTGGTCCAAGGCTCGCGCAGTAGCTGAAACGATGGGTCGGCAAAATGGCACCTTGGTGATAGCGGCCGACACCATCGGCTGGCTGGACGGGGTGCCGCTACTGAAACCGGATGACGCGGATCATGCCCGCTCAATGCTCTCCAGCATGCAGGGCCGGACCCATGAACTTTGGACCGGGGTCTGTTTGTGGGATTTGGCTGGAAGCTGGCAAATCCAATGGCAGGAAAGAAGCTTGGTTCGGGTGGCTCCGATGAGCCTTGCGGATATCGGGCGTTACCTCGAAGCAAGGATCTGGAAAGGTTGCTCCGGATCGTATGCGGTGGAAGGTCATGACGACCCGATCATTCAGGTCGAGTCCGGCAGCTTGTCCAATGTGGTTGGCCTTCCCATGGAGAGTCTCGCGCTCAGGCTCGCCGATTGGCGGAAGCTTGCGCGTTGAGACCAATACTTGGCAAGGCCGGTAAAATAATTCGATTTATTCGGTTTGCATCGCGCCCCGCTTCCAGATTGTCAGATTTTTTCTCAAGTCTAAAAGCCCAAGCATTTTCCGTGTGGCATGTTTGGCACACGGAGGAGTGTATGGCCGAAATCGAAAAAATGGCCAGGGACCGGTTGGGGCCGATGGTGGCCCGATTGGGGCTTGGATTGGTGGTGGTTTATCACGCCTGGGGTCGCATCACCCACAGCGGCGGAGCCAACTGGCATTCCACAATGCCTCCCACGGCGCAATTGCTCTATGCATGGGCGGAATTGTTTGCGGGTCTGTTCGTGGTTTTGGGACTACATTGCCGTATAGCGTGTGGGATTTTGGTTGCCTTGACCGCCTGCAGCGCATGGATTGATTACAGCGCAAACCAATTTTCCCAACCCATCTCAAGACTCGAGGCTCCCTGGCTTTTTTATTGTCTTCTGGCAACGGCCCTTTTTGTGGGCCCGGGGGACTGGGCCCTAACCATCGGGTTCGCCAGGGGTAAGGCAAGGTCCAAGCCGGCTCCACCCTCTGCCATCCGGGCGGCTTAAGTCAGGAGTAACATTAAAAAACCCGCCTTCCCGGACGGGAAGGCGGGTTGATGCGCCGATACCACCTGGTCAGGCTTGTCGCACCTCGATTTTGCGTTTTTGATTTTCCGCCTTTTTGGGCAGGTGGATTCTCAAGACACCAAGGGCTTGCTCGGCCCAGACCTTTTCATGGTCGTAACCGTTCACCGCTTATGCAAGTGAAGGCGGAGTCGTGCCGTTTCTGAGCGCTGTCATGGCATCGCAAAGGAACTGAAAGACGGGCCTTCCCTGGAGCTTCAAGGTTTGGGTGACCGTCAGCACCCTTTCGACGAACCGGAATCCCTTTTCGCTGTGGCAACCAAACGAGATTTTTCGCCACAACACCAAGGTGCGGATGGTCCGCTCCGCATGATTATTGGTCGGCTCAACCCCCTCCTTGCGGACGAATGTCCACAAGGCTTCCTCGAATCGCAGCACATTTGCACAGAACCTTGCGGTCTTCTCCTCAGCGCAGGCAAGACCCTTTCGCAGCAGACGGCCGAAGCGTCTCTGTATCGATATCATCCGGCGACCCAGTTCCATCCGGTCAAAACGGCCCTCCCGGAACCGGTGCCACAACGCAAAGACCTGGCGGTGGTAGCGGAGACCCTTGCGACCGACCCACTCGCCAGGACCAGCCCGCTCCACAATCTGCCGGAGGTCCCGCTTCAGGTGGGCCCAGCACAGTTGCCGGAGCCATGTCGGGATCAGCGAGTAGGCCCACCACCGGTCACTGCCGAATACCCCCACCGGCTTCCCGCCAAGCAATGCCTGCAAGGCCGGTTTCCCCCGGTTGAAGCCAATCTGGAAAGCCGCGTGGCGAACGCTGGCCATCGCCCACGCCCAAGCCTTCTTGCCCCGCATTTTCCAGCCGGACTCATCCACGTTCTTCGCAGCCGCCTGCCGAACCCCCGCAAGCGCCTCGGAGCAGGGATTGGCAAGGGCCTCGGTCAGCTCCCGCTCCAGATTCGAAATCGAGCCCAAGGCCACAGGCAAACCGAACACCTGCTCCAGAAGGGCCTCGCTGCCCCGCTTGCTGACATGCGGGCTGCCGGACAGGTACCCGATCAGGGCAGTCAACCGTGGGCCGAACCGGTGCCGGGTGATCTCCCCTGGAATTTCACCCCAGGTGATTTCATGGCAATTGGGGCAGCAGCGCGGGTGCGACTGGTGCTCTATCACCTCAATCAGGGACGGAGGGATCTCCACCACCTGGTGCCAATCCGGCTCAGGTAGCCCTTCGGTGGCCTCTTTCGGCAAGGAACCACCGCATCCCTTGCAGGTCTCGGGGATGTGATGGACGACATCCTGCAGTTGCCCGGGAGGAAATCGATGGGGCGGATGGAAGGAATGGCCCGGTTGACCACCGGGCTTTCGACCGGTCGGCTTCTTCACAACAGGCTTCTTCGCACCGGGAGGATTCGCCGAAGGAGGAAGGGATGAATTCCTCGAATTCTTCCCAAGCTTCTCCTCGAGCTCCTTGATCCGCTTTTTCGCTTCATTCAATTGCGAGGCCATCAGCTCAAACTGCTTTTTGGTGTGCTCAACATAGGCCGCGAATTCGGCCCGAAGCTTCTCACAGTTGGCGCACTCAACCTCGCTCATTCCAGCAGCGTAACGCTTTTCACACTACAGCTGAAGAGGTTTTCCGGTGAACGGTTACTCATGGTCCAAGGAATCGGCCAGTTTTAGATGGCGCTTGTATTGGACCTGTTTTGCTTCGTGCAAAAGAGACTTGGCCTCTGGGCGATCTGTGTTTGCCGGAATTGCAATCAATTGCAACTCACCTTCGTGGACCTCCAGTTGGACCCCCGCTGGCTCGACGCCTGGCAGGTCCACCAGAAGCTGGACTTCGTCCTTGGTTTCCAGAATGTCGATCCGGGGGACAACAGTGGGAGCCGCCACATTGTTGTGTTGATAACCTTGCTGGCCGGTACCTGAGAATTCTACGACAGAGTTCATGGAAAATCTCCTTGTCTATGTGATGAAGAAAAAGCCAGTCATCAAGCGTGGGAAACCGGTATCCGCCGAGGGCCGTTTTCAGCCTGTTTGGTAATGGTCACGACCAGGCGCCCGTTTTTGAGGGTCGCCTCCACCTTGGAAGGGTCAACCCGGAAGGGAAGCTGTAGCGACCGGTTCCAGTCCCTGGACTTGCGCTCCCTGCGTACCCAGGTCGCCCCCTCGGGCAGGGGTTGGGCCTCTGATTTCGCATTGATTTCAAGCAAACCGTCGGGGCCAACTTCAATGGACAGGTTTTCCGGATCCACGCCCGGCAAATCTCCCTCCACGATGACCGTTTGGCCGGATTCCCAAACATTCAAGCGGAGGGATTGGCCAGGGTTTGGGTCGGGTGATTTAAGGCCCTGAACCAATTGATCAAAAACCTGTTCGAGGTCCGCCGAAAAAAAACTTTGCAAAGGACTGACAGGCAGTAGATTCCAACTGATGCGCCGCATGATCATCCTCCTTCACTTGGAAGCAAAAAACTAAACTAGATGGCCCAAGAGTTGGGACGCTATGCTTAGATCGAATTGCAACCAGTGTGCCAATGAAGGTGGCTGAGTTCTATTTTTTTCCTTAATCATTTAAAATCAATGATTTAAAACAAAAATTAAAACAATTACTTTTGTGAGTGTCTGAACATAAGCACACAAAAGGCGCCATTTTGGCATCCGGATGATTTTTTTAAAATTTTTTTTCATAGGGATGCCAAAATGGCACTCTGGGCGATTTTCAGTGCTTCTACCTTATTATGGGTTACAGTTTGGTATCTCGGGGTTTTGTTTGGAAGGTCGGGAGGACAGGAAGGGTGCATTCAGTTCCGCTGTCCTCGGCCCCAAATTGGCCAATCCATAACCAGCCAAATCCACGCATATTGGTGGCTGTTCCCATTTTCAATGAGGGTAAAACGGTAAACGCGGTTTTGGGCAAAATTTTGTCTTTTGCCCGGGATGTGCTGGTGGTGGATGATGGGTCCAGCGACGATACCCCAACCCGACTGAAGGCTTTTGACGGTTTGCATGTTGTGACCCACCCCGTCAACCGGGGTTACGGGGCGGCACTGATTTCCGCTTTTGATTTTTGCGTGAATCCTCCACCGGGAGTCGGCCCGTTTGACGGTTTGGTGACACTAGACTGCGACGGGCAACATGAACCTGAAAGGATTGACCTGGTGGCCCGGCATTTGCTGAACGCTGACATCGTATCGGCGAGTCGTTACCTGACAGATTTTCCGGAAAATGATTCCGCTCCCGCGGACCGTCGCCGGGTCAATTCAGCCATCACTGAAAAACTCAACCGCGCCCTTGGATTGCACCTGACAGACGCCTTTTGCGGTTTCAAGGCTTATAGGAACACTGCGCTTTCCCGATTGAAAATAACGGAGCCTGGATGGGGGATGCCCCTGCAGTTGTGGGTGCAGGCGGCCCGACTTGCACTGAAGATCCAGGAGGTGGCAATACCTCGGATTTACCTGGACCCCACACGCACATTCGGGACCGGGTTGACCGACGCCGACACCCGCATGCGCTACTACAACCGTGTGATCGAGGATGCCCTTGCCGCGGCTCCTCCTTATTTTTCGGGAACAGCCCGGGATCCCTCCCCTGGACTAACCTCAAAATCCGCAGGATGAAACCCGTCATCCGTGCCCCTGGCGCCCATGGGGAATTGGCCTGCGACCCACCCTTGCCCGATTTGCCCAAGCTTTTGGGCCAGTCGGCCTCAAGTGATAAAGCCAGGGAAAGCTGGCATGGGCGACTCCGGTCCCAGGCACGGCAGGAATTCAGTCGAAACCTTCCA
>Ga0315906_10006187_pt1 | contig 14852 bp, 9 predicted proteins | sample LakEriMetagenome_4_FD_203526 | JGI IMG/M metagenome (GOLD analysis project Ga0315906, IMG submission 203526) | Freshwater fungal communities from buoy surface, Lake Erie, Ohio, United States - Buoy 2 MA122 | ecosystem: Environmental > Aquatic > Freshwater > Lake > Lake biofilm | place: USA: Lake...
TGACGGCGCAAGACGCCCTGGCGGCGGGAATGATCTATCGGGTATTTCCGGCCGACTCCTTCGCGGAAGATGCGTTGAACGTAGCGCGCGAGTTGGCCCAGCGGCCCACGCGGGCACTGGCGTTGGTCAAGGAAGCCCTGAATGCGTCCACTTTTGCGGACCTGGAGGCCCAACTGCACACGGAATTGCATTTGCAATTGGCCGCAGCGGAAACCGACGACTTCAAGGAAGGCGTTGCGGCCTTTTTGGAAAAACGAACCCCCAATTTTCGAGGACACTAACCGTTCCCCCCTACATGAAAGTAATCGTAATAGGAGCTGGCGCCATGGGCTCCGGCATCGCGCAAGTTTTGGCCCAAGCGGGCGAGTCCGTAGTAGTGTACGACACCAAGCCGGAAATGCTGACGAAGTCGGCCCAGCGGCTGGCCCAAACGTTGGAAACCCTGGTTGCCAAGGGGAAATTCACCCAGATTCAGGCCGACGCCCTCCACGAACGCATCCACTTCAGCGACAACCTGCGGGACGGAGAAGGTTCCGATTTGGCGGTAGAGGCCATTTACGAAAACCTGGAGGCCAAGCGTTCGGTGTTCCGAATTCTGGACGATTTGCTGCCGGAAACCGCTGTTTTGGCGTCCAACACGAGCTCGTTGAGCATCGCGTCGTTGGCTTCTGGCATCCATCGGCCCGAACGCGTGGTGGGCCTGCACTTTTTCAACCCCGCGCCGCTAATGCCGTTGGTGGAGGTAGTGCCCTGCCTGACTACCGCGCCCGAAACGGTGGAGCGCTGCTTGGCTTGGGTTGCTGGATGGAAGAAAACGGGGGTTGTGGCGCAGGACACGCCCGGGTTCATCGTCAACCGGGTGGCGCGTCCGTACTACGGCGAAGCCCTCCACATGGAGGAAACCCAAGTGGCCGATCGCGCTACCATTGATTGGGCCCTAACCACCCACGGCGGCTTCAAAATGGGCCCGTTTGCCCTCATGGACCTCATTGGGCACGACATCAACTACACGGTGACCGAAACCGTTTGGAAACAGTTCTACTACGATCCGCGGTTCCGTCCGTCCCTGGCGCAGAAGCGGTTGGTGGAAGCTGGCTTGTTGGGCCGCAAAACGGGTCGTGGGTTTTACGACTACCGCGAAGGTTCTGTGCCGCCAACTCCGCGCGAAGACGCTGCACTGGCGCAGGTTGTAGTCAATCGCACCTGGGCGATGATCATCAACGAAGCCTACGACGCCTTATACCGCGGCGTGGCCCAGGCGGAAGCCATTGATACGGCGATGAAATTGGGCGTGAACTACCCTGTGGGCCCCTTTGAAAAGGCCGAACAGTGGGGTTTGCACGAGGTTGTTGCCGTTTTGGACGGCCTGATGGCCGAGACCGGCGATCCGCGGTACCGCGTTTGCCCTTTGCTCCGCAAGGAAGCGGGCAGCAACTGAACCGTAGGGTGATCGAGCGGCGCGGTTCCCGCGCCGCTGGATCAATACGCCAGCAACTCCTCCAACGCCTGAGCCACCTTGTTTGCGTTGGGCAAAAGGGTGGCTTCCAATGTTTTGTTCAACGGAATAGCGGGCACGCGAACGCTGCCCACCAACCGTACGGGGGCGTCCAAGTGCGCAAAGCAGCGGTCTGAAATGCGGCCGGCGACTGCTTGGGCAAACGTTTGCCCCACCATCTCCTCGGTCACCACCAAGCAGCGGTTGTGGGCCTGTACACGCTCCACCACCAACTCCTCGTCCCAGGGGGCTAGGGTGCGGAGGTCAATCACCTCCACGCGGCCGGGCCATTTTTGTGCGGCCTCCAAACTCCAATAAACCCCCATGCCGTAGGTCACCACAACCGCCGTCGCTACGGACGGCTGGGGTTCCGCTTCCAAAACGCGTCTGCCCACACCAAACGGCAAAACATAATCTTCCGACGGTTCCACGGTCTTGGCCCCTTCGGTGCCTTTTATTTTGCTCCAATACAGGCCCTTATGCTCCAACAACAGAACCGGGTTGGGGTCCAAAAACGCCGCCTTCATCAATCCTTTGAGGTCCGCACCGGTGGAGGGGTACGCCACCTTGATGCCCGCAATGTTCGTGACAATGCTTTCCACGCTGGAACTGTGGTACGGGCCTCCGCTGCCGTAAGCGCCAATGGGCACGCGCACCACCGCGCTGGCGGGCCACTTGCCGTTGGAGAGGTAGTAGCTGCGGGAAAGCTCCGTGAACAACTGGTTCAGTCCGGGCCAGATGTAGTCTGCAAACTGAACTTCCACAATGGGTTTCAAGCCCACCGCGGACATCCCAACGGTGCTGCCAATGATGAAGGCTTCTTGGATGGGGGTGTTGAACACGCGGTGGTTGCCAAACTGTTGGGCCAACGTGGCCGCCTCGCGGAACACCCCGCCCAAGCGATGACCTACGTCTTGACCGTACAACAGGGCTTCCGGATGTTGCTCCAAGACCTCGCGCAAGGCAAACAGCGCGCAGTCCACCATCACGGTTCGTTCTTTGCCTGCGGGGGCGCGCTCGCCGCGCTCGGCAACCACGGGCGTTGGTGCCATTGCGTGCACCAATAAGTCTTCTGGACGCGGGTCTTCCGCGGCCAAGGCGCGCTGGTAGTCCGCCGCCACCAAGGATTCCGCATCGGCCAAAACAGCGTCGAGTTCCGTTTGGGTGAAGCCGTTGTCCAGCAAAAAGGTTTGCAATTTGGGCAGCGGATCGCGAAGCGCGTGTTCCTCCAAATCGTCGCGGTACCACTCCTTGCGCACCCCGGAGGTGTGGTGGTTGAGCAGCGGTACCCGGGCGTGCAACAGGTGCGGTTGGCGCGTTTCGCGCATGGTTTTGATGGCATCTTGCAGCGCGTGGCGGCAGGCCGAATAATCGGATCCGTCCACACTCAACACGCGAATCCCCTTGAACCCTGCGGCGTATTCGGCTGCGTTCTGGGCGCGGGTCTCTGCGGCGTTCGCGGAAATGTCCCAGCCGTTGTCTTGCACCACAAACAGCAGCGGAAACTGTTTGAGGGCCGCCATTTGCAAAGCTTCCGCCACCTCGCCCTCGGTCATGGCCGCGTCGCCAATGGAACAAACCGAAATGGGCCTGGCGGCGGCTTCTTCTGGCGTAAAGAGCCCCATCAACTCCTTGTACTGGAGGCCCATGGCCGCGCCCGCGGCGGGAATGGCTTGCATTCCGGTGGCGCTGGATTGGTGGGGGATCTTGGGCTTGTCCGGGTCGTTCAGCGACGGGTGGCTGTAGTAGGTGCGTCCGCCGGAGAAGGGGTCGTCCCGCTTGGCCAGGAGCTGGAGCATGAGGTCGTAGGGCGTCGTACCAATGGCGAGCAGCAAGGCGTCGTCCCGGTAGTACGGGTACACAAAATCATGGGGCGTGAGCAATTGTCCCAAGGCAATTTGTATGGCTTCGTGGCCGCGGGCTGTGGCGTGCACGTAGGTAGACGTTACCTCGCGGTTGGCTTCGTACAACTCCGTCATGGCCTTGGCCGTGACCATGTGGCGATACGCCTGCAGCAGCGGGTTTTCGGCTTTTTTCTTCATAATTTTTGTGCTCCCAGTGTGTACGACAGGCCTACGCCCAAAAGTTGTTTCCATTGAATGCCGGGCGAATCCAGCTTGCCGTCTGCGTTGCTGTCCCGTACCAAAACATCGCGGTCGTAGATGCTCTGCACGCGGGCCGTAACAGACAAGAAGGAGGTGGCTTTGATCAACAGCAAAACGTCGGCATTGACGTCTACCCAAAGAGGGTTTTGGATGTAATTCGAGTAGAGGTCCAGGCGCGCGTCCACCTTCAGGGCCGGAACAAAATCGCGTTTGTAGCGCAGGTTGAAAAAGGCCCCCACTTCGTTCCGGAAGCGTTCCCCCGCTACTACACCAAAGGCGCCTTGCGCACTCAGGCGCGGATCGCGAACCACGGTCAGCTTGCTCGTAACGGGTGACAGGTACAACTCCAACCCTGCGCGCTTGTACGTGGCTCCGGCTCCGGCCAATCCGTATCCGGGCGCCAAAAATCGGGAGATGTAGGCTGAGTCTGGGTCTGTTGGCTTGCTGTATCCGTTGAACGACTGCGACTTCAAACTGGCGAATGCCGACACCTTAAACTCTCCTGCCTTCTTGGTTTCGTGGTCCAGACGCAGGTTGTACTCCAGTTTGTCGTCCGTTTTGATGAACAAGTCTCCCTGGTAGTTTCCGGCGTAGTTGAAGTCAAACATTTGGTGCGCAGACAATCGGTTGCGCGTGTACTTCAGCTGTTGACGCACCACCACCCCGATGTTCAAGCTGCTTTGGCCGCCAGCATTCCAGTTTCTCAACGCGGTTTGGTTGCCGGAAACGCTGTACAATCCAGAATACCTCCAAACGTCTGGACGCGCGGGCAGTACCGAGACCGACGGCTCCGCCGTCTGGGCGCGAAGCCCAGCAACCAGCGCTCCCAGTGCAACGGAAGTAGCCCAAAACCGCATTTACCCCTTGCTTTTGAACGCCGCAATGGCGTTTTTCGTGAAATCACTCAATACCAGACGGCCGCTGATGGCTGCTCGCTCCGGAAGGAGTTCGTCCCAGTGTTCGGTGCCCTGCCACAGGACGCGTTTCAGGTCCGCCATGGCTTCTGGGCTGGACGCTGCCAATCGCTGCGCCAATTCCGCTACCGCTGCGTCCAATTCCGTGTGGGTGTCAAACACCTCCGCGTACAGTCCGTGCTTCTCCGCCCATTCCGCGCTGCGAAAACGGGTGGCGTCAATAGCCAACTGGCTCATTCCGCTCAAGCCTACCTTCCGTTCGACCGCCGGACCTACTACAAACGGGCCAATGCCCACCGCCAATTCGCTCAATTTAACGGCCGCTGAACTGTGCGCCAAGCAATAGTCCACAGAGGACGCCAACCCCACGCCGCCGCCCACGGCCTTGCCCTGAATGCGGCCAATAACCAATTTAGGACAGGTCCTCAGGGCGTTGATGACGTTGGCAAACCCCATGAAGAACCGATCGCCCGTTGCGGCGTCCGCAATCGTGCTCAATTCGTCAAAACTGGCGCCGCCGCAAAAAACTTTTTCTCCGGCACTTTGGAGCACCACCACCCGGACCTCCGGATTGGAACCTGCGGCGCGAACGGCGTCCGCCAACGCGGCCAAAACCCGGCCGGGCAAGGAGTTGCTCAACGGGTGAAAAAAGGTAATGGTGCCAATTCCGTGGGCCACCTCCGTGGTGACCCCGCCTGCGAGGACTGCGTCATTCATGACGCAAAGGTAACTCAGGGCCGGGGAAGCGAGGCGCCTCTACGGAACACAGAAGACTCCTCCACGCGGCAAACCACGGACCGGTACGCGTCGTACCAAAGCGCGCGGCCGTTCGCTTTGGCCTCGCGATGCAGGGCATGGTGCTTCCACGCATCAACCGCCGCCCGGTCTTGCCAATAACTGATGAAAATGGCCGACTCCCCTTGGCGAACCATTTCGTACCCCAGGTAGCCCGGAAGTCCTTCCACCGTGCGCAGGGTGGCGTCGTCCATGCGGTCGTAGTCCGGTTGGTCCAACGAACGCTCGCTCAAAAACAACACCGCGTAGGCGCCTTCCGGCAGCGAAAATTCCTCGCGAATGAACGGATTAGGCATCGGTGTGCTTCTTGACCATGGTCAAAATAACCGCCACCGCCACCACGTCGTCCTGATCGTCGTACACCTCCACGTAGAACTTCACAATGCCTTTGGCCACATCCTCCGCAGATCGTTTTTCTTGGTCGATTTTCTCCTGAACCGTAAAGCGGACGCCCACTGTGGTTCCCGGATAAACCGGTTTCGTGAACCGGCAGTACTCAATGCCGTAGTTGAGCAACACCGGCCCTTTGGGGGGGTCTACAAAGAGTCCCGCAGCCCGACTCAGGATGAAGTACCCATGCGCCACGCGGCCCGTGAAAATGGTGCCCTCCAACGCCGACGCGTCCATGTGGGCGTAAAATTTGTCTCCGCTCAACTCCGCAAAATCCTCAATGTCTTGGAGGGTAACCAAGTGCTTTTCCGTGGTCACGGTGTCTCCAATGCGCAAATCCTCAAAGTATTGGCGGAACAAGTGCGGATGCGCTTCCGGACGTGCTGCGCCGGGAATGTACCGCCCTGTCAGCGCCTGCACCGCGTCCGGATGACCTTGGATTGCCACGCGGTGGAGGTAGTGCAACACGCCGCGCTTGCCGCCCATTTCCTCTCCGTTTCCAGCTCGGCCGGGACCGCCGTGCGTCAGCAACGGCATGGGCGACCCGTGGCCCGTACTCTCTTTGGCCGACGACGCGTCCAGTACCAAGATGCGTCCGTTGCTGGTGGCCGCCTCCAAGGTAAAATCGCGGGCATGCTCCCGATTGGCCCCCACATACGAGGTGACCAGCGAGCCCTTGCCCAGAGCCACCAACGCCGCGGCCTCGTCCAACGAACGGTACGGCATCAGGGTGCTGATGGGGCCAAAGGCCTCGATTTCGTGTGCGCGCAACGCGCTAAAAGGACGGTCGTTTCGGAACAAAACCGGCGCAAAATAAGCTCCGGCTTCCGGGCGATCCGCCACTGGAGCTCCAACTCCCGCTGGATTGCCAAAAACCGCGGGCATCTCTTCGGCCAAAGCCTCCGCCGCCGACCGCACGCGCTCCACCTGGAGCGCCGTGGCCAACGGCCCCATCCGCACGCCTTCCTTGGACGGGTCTCCGTACGACGTGGTGGACAACCGCTGCACCAAGGCCGCCTGAACCGCGTCCAAATGCTCTTCCGGAACCACAACGCGGCGCACCGCCGTACATTTTTGACCGGCTTTGACGGTCATTTCCTTGACCACTTCCTTCACAAACAAATCAAACTCCGGCGTTTGGGGCGTCGACTCCGGTCCCAAAACCATGGCATTCAAGGAGTCTGCCTCCAAGTTGAACGGAACGCCGCGCTCCACAAAATGCGGCTGCAGCTTCAGGCGCAAACCGGTCGCGTTGGAACCCGTAAACGTCACCACGTCGCCCTCGGCAACGGCGTCCAAAACGCCCACGCCCTTGCCCACCAACAACTGCAGGGAACCGTCGGGCAGAATGCCGCTGGCTGCGATATCCCGCACTACCGCTTCGGTCAGGAAACTGGTGTACTCGGACGGCTTGACCACAGCGGGAACGCCCGCCAGCAAATTCACCGCAATCTTCTCCAGCATGCCCCAAACCGGGAAATTGAAGGCGTTCACGTGCACGGCCACCCCCCGGCGCGGAACCATCAAATGGTGGCCCACGAAGGTGCCATTTTTGCTCAGCCGAACGGGGTCTCCGTCCACGTAGTACGGCAAATCCGGAAACTCCTTGCGCAACGACGCATTCGCGAACAAATTGCCAATGCCGCCCTCAATGTCGATCCAGCTGTCCACGCGGGTGGCTCCTGTGGCGGCGGACACCGCGTAGTAGGACTCCTTGCGCTCGTTCAAAAACAACGCCAACGCTTTCAGCATCCGACCGCGCTCGGGAAACGTCATCTTCCGCAGCGCGGCGCCGCCTTTCTCCCGGCCGTAGGCCAGCACCGCAGCGTAGTCCAGCCCGGCGCTGGAAACCGTGCCCAACGCCGCACCCGTGCGCGCATCCGCGGCCGTCCACTCCACTCCGTCTCCGGCCACCCACTGGCCCATTACGTAATTCTCAAAGGCTTTCATCAACTTGCTGTTTGGAAGGAATAACGGTGGCGCACCGCGTTCGGGGGATTTATTTTTTCTTCGGCAAAGACTTCACGCCCATGTGCCAGAACGCAAAGGCAAACTTGTCGATGGCCTCCTCAATCACCATGGCGGTGGGCTTGCCCGCGCCGTGTCCTGCGTTCGTCTCAATGCGGATGACCACCGGATTGGTGCACGCCTGCTTGTCCTGCAGTTCGGCCGCAAACTTGAACGAATGCGCCGGAACTACCCGGTCGTCGTGGTCCGCTGTAGTGACCAACGTGGCCGGATAACAGGTTCCCTTTTTTACGTTGTGCACCGGACTGTAGCCCAGCAAATAGCGGAACATCTCTTCGCTTTGCTCGGACGTGCCGTAGTCGTACGCCCAACCGGCACCTGCCGTAAACGTATGGTAGCGCAACATGTCCAATACCCCTACTGCGGGGAAGGCCACGCGGGCCAATTCCGGACGTTGCGTCATCACGGCGCCCACCAGCAATCCGCCGTTGGAACCGCCAGACAATGCCAAATACTTGGACGACGTGATCCTCTGCGCAAACAAGTATTCCGCCGCCGCTACAAAATCGTCGAACACGTTCTGCTTCTGCAACTGCGTACCGGCCTTGTGCCACGCCTCGCCGTACTCGCCTCCGCCGCGCAAATTGGGAATGGCCAACACGCCACCGTTCTCCAACCACACCACATACGAGGTGCTGAACGACGGCGTCAAATTCACGCCAAAACCGCCGTACCCGTACAAAATCGTGGGATTCTTCTTGGTGTACTTCAGTCCTTTCTTGTGCGTGATCATCATGGGGACTTTGGTGCCGTCCTTGCTGGTGTAAAACACTTGGTAGGAAACGTAATCCGCCGAATTAAAATCGATGGAGCTCGCCCGGTACAGCTCGACGGCATTCGCGCGCGGCGCATACCGGTACTGCGTTCCCGGAGTCACGGCATTGGTGAACGAGAAGTACAACTCGCGAGCGTTCCACTTGCCGCCCACCCCGCTGACGGTTCCCTGCCCGGGCAGCGGCACAGAAACCACCTCTTTGCCGTCTACCGAAACGCGGTCCACCACACTCAGGGCGTCTTTCAATCCATTCACAAAAAAGAAACCGCCGCCAGTACCCACCGTAATGGGGTACGGGCGTTCCGTAATAATTTCTTCCCACTGACTGGTTTCAGGACGGTCCAAAAAGCAGCGCATCAGGCGGCCGTTGGGCGCCCCCCACGTAGTCTGGAGGTACAGGCTCTGCCCGTCCGCGTGCACCGGATTGTTCTCAAACTCAAACCCTTCAAACAACCGCACAATGGGCGCGTTGGGCGTGCGCAAATCCTGCACGTACAATTCATTACCGGTGGTGCTCACGGCCGCCGTAATGACCAAAAAAGCACCGTTTTCCGTAACGCCACCGCCGATGTACCGACGCGGTGTAGCACTGCCGCCAAACACCAAAACGTCCTGGGATTGGGGGGTGCCCAGCTTGTGGAAATAAAGCTTGTGCTCGCTCGTCTTCCCGCTCAACGCAGAGCCGCTCTTGGGCTTGTCGTACGAGCTGTAGTAAAACCCTTCGTTCCCGCGCCAAGACAGGCCGCTGAACTTCACGTCGCGCAGGGTGTCCTCCAGAGGGTGCTCGGGATTGTCCGTGTGAATCACCACCACCTTGCGCCAGTCGGATCCGCCCTCGCTCAATTGGTAGGCCGCGTACGTGCCGTCTGGGCTGAATTCAATTCCGGCCAAAGACGTTGTTCCGTCCTTGGAAAACGCGTTGGGGTCTAAAAAAACATTGCCGTCCGCGGTCATTTTGCCGGTAGACTTGGCCTTGATCCGCGCCAAAACCGACTGACTTTGCAGCCCAGAATTGTAGTAAAAATAGGTGTAATCGCCTTCCGTAAACGGCGTGGAAACCTTTTCGTAGTTCCAGACGGTGGTCAAGCGGTCCCGCAGTTCTTTGCGGTAGGAAATCGGCTCCAGCACACTTTGCGTGGTGCGGTTTTGCGCGGCCACCCAATCTGCCGTTTGGGCGCTGCGGTCGTCCTCCAACCAGCGGTACGGATCCGCAACCGTTTGTCCAAAATACGTGTCGACGGTGTTCCCCTTGGTGGTCACCGGGTACTGGGGTGCTTGGGCGCTTGCAGCCATGCTCAAAACCATAGCCATTCCCGCTAAATGTGTTTTCATAAGCCGAAGGTAGCGCCAAACCGCCACAAAAAGAAAGAGGGCGGTCGCTGCGCGACCGCCCTCTTAAACATTCGCGTTGCGAACCCTTAGTGCTGCACCGCAATGCGGATGGCCGACGAACCTTGGTCCGTGGTCAAGCGCACGAAGTAAACACCCTCGGGCAAATCACTGCCGTCCAGACGCAAAGTGTTCAAACCGTCGTTCCAAACCGTGCTGATGACGGCCTGACCCTGAAGATTCACTACTTGGACGTCTACGTCGCCGTAAACTACACCGCGCTCAACCGTGAAGACACCGGCGGTTGGGTTCGGGTAAACATTTACCGATCCCATGGCCTCGTCCAGGCTCAAACCGCAAACCACGCAACGGCTGAAGCAAATTACAGGAACAACGGTGTCGTTGTTGGTCAATACCAACTCGCGGTTGTAGTTGCCGCTGCCGTCGTTGACTGCGCAAGCGCCAGTACCAGCGTTCAAGTTCTCAGCACCACCCCAGGTGTTGCCGTTGATGTACTTGAAGTTCATGGTGCTGTTCAATGGAGCTTCAACGGTTACGGTGTATACCAAGCCGGTATCCAACGTCATGGCGGTAGCCGACGGGTTCCAGCCTTGGAAATTACCCGCAACGTGCACGCCGTCGGAGCTAACACCGCCTGCGCGGCTCATGTCCACTTTCAACGTGATGCTGTTGGTGCAATTCTCGCACTTGGCGTAGCAAACTACATCCAAGGTATCGTACGCGTAGGTTACGGTGTACTTGCGGTTGGTGAAACCGCCGGTGGTCATGGTGCAGACCGTGCCGGCAACCAACTGCTCGCTCGTAGCCCAGTTGTCCAAAGAGAACTTGTACTCAATCAAACCGGGGTTCAACGGGAAGGAAGCCGTCCAAATGCCGTCGCCGTCTGCGTCGCTCATTGGGTTGCTGTTGCCGGACCAGTTGTTGAACGTTCCGCTCACGTAGGCCGTAGTGAAGCTACCGGCGTACTTGTTCATGTTGACGTTGAACGTCACCCAAGCTTGGCAGTCGGAGCAAGATCCAAAGCAAACCAATGCAGCTGTTCCAGTAGGAGCTGCTACCGTGAAGGCGCGGTTGTAGTTACCGCTGCCGTCGTTGACGGCGCAAGAACCTGTGGTGGCTCCCAAACCTTCGGCATTCGCCCAAGTGTTGCCGTTGATGAACTTGTAGGACAAGGCTGTACCCACCGTGGTGTTGATGGTGTACTCGTAGATGCCGTCGCCATCAGGATCCAACATGGGCGTAGAACCGGGGTTCCAGCCTTGGAAGTTGCCCGCAATGTGTACACCGTTGGTGCTCACCGTCTGCTGGTTCATGTTCACACGTACTACGTAGGTAGCCGGTTGCGAGCAGTTCATCGTGAAGATGGTGGAGTCGTAGCTCGGGATCAAAGCAGTAGCCCCTCCTGGATCGTACGGGAAGTTGCCAGAGTCCTGCAAGATCAACTTGTTGCCCCAAGAGCACAAGTTGTCCAAACGGTACCAACCCGTGTTGGTGCCGTCCGTCAGTCCGTCGCCGTAGGAGTCGACGATTTTGAACTTGTAGGTTCCGCTCAACGGCAAAGAAATGGTGTCGATTTTCGTCGCTGCAGCTACACTGTAGGTAGACAAATCCGTGTAGGGTCCGCCTACTTTGTACACAACGCCCGTAGCGGAGTTGGTGATTTTGTACTGTACTTCAGAGCCGTACAAGTCCGTCACCAGATGCATGCGCACGTTGCCGGTTGGGGCCAGTGTTCCGTACACTTTAAAGTCGTCAACCGCCCAGTACCAACCGTAGGTTCCGCCGTCATTGAAACGCAAGCGCGCCTTAAAGGCCGCACCTTGGTAGGCGGTTACGTTGTACTTCTTGGTCACGGGAGCCGTCCAAGAGCCGCTGGTTGCGACCATGGAGTCGATTTTAACCCAAGCACCGGCAGCGTTCAATACTTCAACGTATCCTTTTTGACCGGCATAGCTGCGGTAGTACTGCTTGAACTCCACGTACAAGGTGTCGTAACCGGCTGCATTGATGGATGGCGATTGGAGTAAGGAGTTGGACGTAATGGTTGTAGATCCAGCAGCGTCATCGTCCACCATCACAAACGGAGTTCCGTTGATGGAAGAAGCGGATCCGTAAACGGTCTTGGGAGCCCACAAAGCACCAGAGGTTGCGGCTGTGGTCCAGGTGCACGGTACGCCGTTGTTGAAGTCCACTGTGTACGGCATGGCCGTAGAAGGAAGCGGCGCAAACGTTGCGTTGGCCGTCACGATGGGACCCATGCACGCTTCGCTCATTTTCCAATCCAGGAAGTAGTAAACACGCGTTTGGGTGCTGAAGTTAACCGAGTCAACCTGACCCAAGCCGGCCAAGTTGTAGGGGTAGGTATGACCAGCAGGAACGTTCGTAGAACGGTACATAACGCCCGTAGTACCTGCCAATTGCTCGATGTTGATCAAGTAACGACCGGGTGCAAAAGCCAAACCAACCGGTACTTTGATGTTTGCGGGCGTGGTGCCGCTGTTCACTACACTGATGGGTGCAGACGTGTACAAAAGGGCACCGCCGTTCAAGCCAGTGGTGATTTTTCCCTTGCGCTCGTATACGCGAATGCGGAAATTAACGGTACCGCCATTCGCTGTTGGAAATACACGCACGGTAGTGGAGTCCCACGTCATGGGCGTGGTTACGGCCAAACCGGTGTAGTTGGTGAAGTTGCCGGCAGGAGCCGTGGTGTAACCTACCGTGGTGGAGGCTGCAAACAGAGCAGTAGAAGGTCCACCGGAAACACGGCCTTTGGTGTTGTCGTCCGTGATCAAACGTCCGGATACCGTGGTATTGGCCGTGATGGCTGGGGTGGTGTAGGTGGCGCCTGTTCCAACGGTGGAACCGTTAGCGGCTACCCACATCATGGAGTAGTTGGAATTGCTCCACGTTGCGGTAAAGGTTACCGGAGCGGGGCCGCAAGAAGTTTGGTTGCCAATGGTTGGCGAAGCCGTCAACGGGCAGCTGGAAATAAAGCAAGCCGTGGTGACGAATTTGCCGTAGACGTAGTTTGCCGCCGTAGTGGGCGTCAAGGTGGTCACCGGCGCTTGGGTAAAGATGGTGTTGCCTGCTGAATTGGTCACATACAGGCCCACTTCATCCGGGTACGTTCCTGCAGCCAAGATTCGCACGCGAACGGAGTCGTTCTGGCAAAGTTGTACGGTTGCCGTAGACGCCGCTGTTGGGGGCGTTCCGGAGCATCCGGAGAATCCGCCGCAAACGTAGGTAATGGTGTCCATGCTCGTCCAGGCGCCTGCAACTTTCTGTTGCAACACCACGGATGCTCCATTCCAGCCGTCGCCGTACGAGTCCGTCATGTAAACGGTAAATGCACACTTGTTGGCCGGAGGACACTGCGCAAAGGCTGCCGTTGCCGACAAGACCAAAAGCGCCACTAAGGTGTAAAGTTTCCTCATTTGGTTGTTGTTTTTGTGTTAATTAACGGTGTGAAAGGTAATGTATTTAACGTTTCCTCGGTTGATACGTTGTGGAAAACTTTAATTTTTCGCGATTTTCTTCCGGTTCTTGCAACGGGTCGCACGGCGCTAAATCCGTCTTTGCTTCGCCAGGGAGGCGTTGGTACCAGCCGGTTCCCTCTGTTTTCCAGGCCAGTTGTTCGTCGGACACTTGCTTGACAATTTTGGCGGGATTGCCCACCACCACACTGCGGGGGGGGATGTCCATTCCTTGCGGAACAAAACACAGCGCACCCACAATGCTTTCGTCGCCCACAACGGCTTGATCCATTAAGACGGCGTGCATGCCCACCAAGCAGTTGCGTCCCACGGTGGCGCCGTGCACAATGGCGCCGTGCCCAATGTGGGCCATTTCGTGCAGCACCACGTCCTCACCCGGGAACACATGGACTACGCAATTTTCCTGGATGTTGGCTCCGGCGTGCACGGTAATCCGTCCCCAGTCGCCGCGCAACACCGCGCCCGGGCCGATGTAGACGTCGGGTCCAATCCAAACGTCCCCGGTTACGTTGGCTTCCGGATGCACAAAGGCCGACGGATGTACAATGGGGCGCAATCCTTTAAAGGAGTAGAACATGCGGTTGCTTTTTTAAAGAGGTCAGAACCGACGACGGTCTGTGCCGGCAGGATTAAACGCGCTCCAGAACGACGGCGTAGCCCTGGCCCACGCCGATGCACATGGTGACCAACGCGTATTTTTTGCCGGACTGAGCTAGGTTTCGGGCGGCGGTTAAGACCAGACGCGCGCCGGACATGCCCAGCGGGTGGCCCAAAGCCAGCGCACCCCCGTTTGGATTGATGCGGGGGTCCAAATCGTCCAAGCCGAGCGCGCGGGTGCAGGCCAAAACTTGGGCAGCAAAGGCTTCGTTGAGTTCGATGAGGTCCATTTGGTCCAAGGTGAGGCCCGCGCGTTGGAGCGCCAATTGCGAGGCGGGCACCGGGCCAATGCCCATGGTGCGCGGCTCCACACCGGCGGCAGCGCCGGATACCATGCGGACCAAGGGTTGGAGGTTGTGGTCCTTCAGGCCTTGTGCGGAGGCGAGGAGTAGGGCGGCCGCGCCGTCGTTGAGGCCGCTGGCGTTGCCGGCGGTAACGGTGCCGTTTTGCGGGCGGAAGGCGGGGCGCAAGGCGGCGAGCCCTTCCACGGTGGTAGCTGGTTTGGCAAATTCGTCCGTGTTGAACAAGATGGGATCACCTTTGCGCTGGGGAAGTGGAACCGCGACACGTTCGCCGGCCAAGAATTCAGCGGCCGCCGCAGCGCGTTGTTGGCTCCGAACGGCATACGCGTCTTGGTCTTCGCGGGAAATGCCGTACTGGTCCACCAAGTTCTCGGCCGTTTCGCCCATGGCTTCTGTGCCGTACTTGGCTTTCATGGTGGGGTTGACGAAGCGCCAGCCAAAGCTGGAGTCGTAGAGTTGGGCGTCCGTTCCGAAGGCTTTGGAGGCTTTGCTCATGACGTAGGGGGCGCGGGTCATGTGTTCCACGCCGCCGGCTACGGCGAGG
>Ga0315906_10006188_pt1 | contig 14851 bp, 14 predicted proteins | sample LakEriMetagenome_4_FD_203526 | JGI IMG/M metagenome (GOLD analysis project Ga0315906, IMG submission 203526) | Freshwater fungal communities from buoy surface, Lake Erie, Ohio, United States - Buoy 2 MA122 | ecosystem: Environmental > Aquatic > Freshwater > Lake > Lake biofilm | place: USA...
GGGAAGAGACTGGGGAGTGCAGGATTCGAACCTGCGAAGGCATAGCCATCAGATTTACAGTCTGACCCCTTTGACCGCTCGGGAAACTCCCCTGGGTTGTTCGTGTGTGCTCCTGAAGGCTCGGCTCGGTGTTTTCGGCTCGGCTCGGGTGCTGTCTCGCGATCCGGTGCGAACGGTGACGGCTGCACGGCAGGGACGGGCTGTAGGACTCGCTCCGCCCGCACGGCCACCCGACAACGACACCGAATCGGCGCGGTCGTGCTGAGCTAGCGGCGGGAGTTGAACCCGCAACCTGCTGATTACAAATCAGCTGCTCTGCCAGTTGAGCTACGCTAGCGGCCGGTCAAAACCGCGAAACATCGAAGTGTACGGATTCGAAGTGGCCATGCAAGCCGGCCGGCTTCCCCGGGCCCGCCGGCCCGTCTGCCCGGTATTCCCCGGGAAAATCAGCTCCAGCGCACCTCGACCATCGAGAAATCGTCGTTGAAATCGTCCCGCTGGGAGACCCCACGGATCGCCGACACCAGCCCGTCGATCGGGCTTTCTGCTCCGCGGGACGGGGCTGTCAGGGCGGCGAGGAAGTCGCCGAAGGCCCACATCGAGCCGTCTGGCCGGGCGATCTCGAAGGCCCCGTCGCTGTAGACGAACAGCCGCCCGCCCGGAGGCACCTCCGTCTGGCTCGACTCGAACTCCAGGCCGTCCACGGCCCCGATCAGCGGCCCATCCGACTCCAGCAGCCGGGGCGGCCCGGCTTCCGCGGGCAGGAGCACGGCCGGCGGGTGGCCGCCGCCGGCCCAGCGGAGGGTGCGGGTCGGGATGTGGCAGACGCCGTACCAAATGGTGAAGAACATGTCGTTCTGCCGCTCCATCGGGAACGCCTTGTTGAGAGCCGCCAGCACGGCGCCCGGGTCGTGGAAGTCGGTCTGGGGGAGGGCCTCGCTGCGGATGGCGTTGAGGGCCGAAACCGACAACAGCGCCGCCCCCACGCCGTGTCCGCAGACGTCGAGCAGGTAGATCGCGAAGTGGTCGGCGTCGAGGGCGTGGTAGCCGAAGGCGTCGCCCCCCAGGGCGGCCGAAGGGATGAAGCGCCAGTCGGTCCGCATGCCGCCCGCCTCGAGGGGCGCGGGCAGCAGCGACCGCACATAACTGGCCGCCGTGGCGATGTCGTTGGCGAGCGTCTGCTGGCTGGCCTGGAGCGCCGCGAAGGCCTCGTTTCGCTCCAGGAGGGCGACGTAGCCACGCGAGTGGTGGCGGATGCGGGCGACCATCTCCAGCCGGTCGGGAAGCTTGACGAGGTAGTCGTTGGCCCCGAGCGCGAAGGCCTCGGCCTTCACCGCCGGTTCCTCCTTGGTCGAGAGCACGATGATCGGCACGTCGTGGAACCGCTCGTCGGCCCGGAACCTGCGGACGAGTTCCAGGCCGTCGAGGTCCGGCATCACGAGATCCTGGAGGATCACCGTCGGCCGCACGTCGGCGGCCTTCGCCAAGGCCGCCGGGGCGTCCTTGCAGTAGTGGAGTTCGACGCCCTCCTCCCCGGCGAGCATCCGACGCACCGCCTCGCCGATGATCGGCTGGTCGTCGATGAGGAGCACGGTGGCTCCGCGGGCCGCGGAGGTGGCGACGGGCATGGTCTGGCCGGTGGGTCGCGAACGCGATGCACCGACGATGCTACCACAAAGTCAGGCCTTTTTTCGCGGCCGGCAGGCCGGGGACTCTTCCAGCGAGAACACGAGCACCTCCTCTCCCGTCACGGTCGAGATGTCGTGGTGCACGCTCACCAGCCTGACGCCCGTCGCGTCCTTGACCACCTGCTCGAGCCGTGGCCGTCCCGTGGCCACCATGTGGGCGCGGAACTGCTTGAGCAGCGCCCGACCGTTGCCGGCGTCGGCATCGAAGCCGTTGCCGTGGCCGTTGCCGTTGCCGTTGTGCTCGGCGCCATTCGGCCCGGGCCGGGGGGCGATGAGCTGCCGCTCCGCCGGCGTCAGCACCCCCTGGAGGTGGACGACGAGCAGGCTCCCCAGCAGATGCGCGCGGATGTCCCGGGGCCCGCGGCCCACGCAGTCCTGCTGGAACCGCGAGATGCCGTCGCACACCGCCGCCTCGATCTCCCCCTGGGACTTCATGGTCAGCCTCCGGGCCGCCGCGCCCCCTCCATCCTGGGGGCGCTGCCTGAGGCGCGGCCGTCACCGTCACCGTTGCCGTTGCCGTCACCGTTGCAGATCCGATCCCACACCTCGCGGCGATGGATCGGCATCCGCGAGTCGGCCTCGAACCCCAGCCGCACGCGGCCGCCCTCGATCTCCAGGACGGTGATCTGCAGCAGCACCTGGTTGTCCTCGGGCCGCCCGATCACCACGCTCTCCCGATTCTTCCTCGTCAGCACCAACATGGTTCACCTTCTTCATGGTTGCGGTTCCCTCCGGGTGGATCCCTCACCGACGGGCGGCTCCACTGCCGTCCGCCAATTCGATTCGTCGCGACGCCGTGGCGTGCCGGTGCGCGTTGACGGGCACACCGAGCGCCGGCAGGCCGTGGCCCAACAGGAACAGGTCGACCGCGGAGGCGGTCGTGAACGTCTTCAGCACGCTGCCAGAGGCCGTGTCCACGTGCGCGATGGCGCCCCGAAACTCCACGCCCGTGCTGCGATGCACGTGGCTGACGAGCGAGTCGAGCGAGTGGTCGAACAGGTGCTGGTGGAAGTCGTGGACCCGGGCCGCCCCGCGCTCGTCGGTGGCGAGCCGCCGCTCGGCCGTCGAAAACGGCTCGTGGAGGCTGACGGCCATCCATCCCGAGTGCGTCACGACCGTGACGCAGGTGGGCGCCCGGCCGAGCAGCAGGTGCTCGAACGTGCCGGCCGCGTGGGCCACCTGCCGGGCCAGTCGTTCGTCCGCCGGGTTCGTCATCGGGAGATCCGCCCTCATGCAGGTACCAACGAAAAAAGCCGGCGGGAAAGACCGCCCGAAGGCGTTCTCTCTCGCCGGCTTACGTTGCGACGGACCTTCCGGTGGCCACGGCCACTGGACTGCCCCTCGACTCGTCTTCCGTCGTTATTTGCCGTCCGAACCGCCGTTTTCCGCCCCTGCTGGGGCCAGAAGATCGGCAGAGCCGCCGGATTATATTGGGGGGTTTGGGGAACGCAAGTAATTTTTTCCGGCTGATCGTGCCGGGGCTTCCTTCATGTCGCCGAGTACGCCTCGAACCGCGTTCCGGCCCCGGCTGCCCGGATGCCGACACTGCCCGCCGCCAGGATCGCGCGGTCGGCCGCGGCCGCCACGACGCGGCCGTTGAACCGTGCGACGAGCTGGTCGCCGACGACGTCGAAACGGAGCCAGCCGCGGCTGTTGTAGACCCGGCCCGACGAGAGCAGTGTCCACTGGCCGCCGAAGCGGCGGAAGATCTGCACGACGTATCCGGTGCTTCCGCGGGCGAGTTGGGCGAGGTACATCGACTGGTTCCCGGTGCCCGAGTACCTGGCGATCAGACCGGCGCTGCGGCCCGATCCCAGATCGACGAGGCCCCGCTGCACGCTGTTGGCCGTGGCCGCGGTCCGCAGCGTGGCCAGGTTGACGCCGACCGTGGTGGACGCGGCGACGCTGCCCGACACGGCGAACCCGCCCGCCTGGACCGCCCAATTCCGGGCCAGCGTGCCGGCGTCGTCGAAACCGTCGGCGAACGGCAGCAGCACGGGGCTGGCGGGGGCCACGGTCGGCACCGTCACGATGGCCGGGGTCGGGACCGGCAGCGGCGCGACCTGCAGCGATGCCAGTGCCGCGAAGGCGTTGAGGCGGCCGCCGGTGACGGTCTTGCCCGCCAGGGACGCCATCGGCGTGGTCGTGCCGAGGATCGCTGCCCGGACCTCGGCCACGGTGATGCCCGGCTTGGCGGCGGCCAGCAGGGCCACGGTGCCGGAGACCTGGGGCGCCGCCATCGACGTGCCCGACAGCGCCGCGTAGCCGCCGCCCTTCCAGGTCGAGAGCACGAAGGTGCCCGGGGCGGCCAGATCCACCGTCGTGGCCCCGTAGTCCGAACTGCCGGCGAGCACGCCGGCGGACGCCAGGGAGGCGACCGTGATCACGTTGGGCAGGTCGTAATTGCCCGGGTATCGCGGCGTGACGTCGTTGTCGGTGCCGTGGTTGCCGGCGGCGGCGACGAACGTGATGCCCGCCGCGCCCTGGTCGCGGATCAGGCCCTCGATCACCGACGAGTAGCCGGCCGCCGCCTCCCAGCTGTTGTTCGTCACCACGACGTTGATGCCGAAACTGCGGCGCATCATGGTGGCGTATTCCAGCGCGCCGATGACGGCGCTGGTCGTGCCGGCCCCGGAGTCGTTCTGCACCCGGAGCACCATCAGCGACACCTGCCAGGCGACGCCCGTGATGCCGACGCCGTTGTTGCCGACGGCGCCGATGATGCCCGCCACGTGCGTGCCGTGGCCGTAGCCGTCCCGCAGGTTGGCGTTGTTGTCAACGAAGTTCCAGCCGTGGACGTCATCGACGAAGCCGTTGCGGTCGTCGTCGATCCCGTTGCCGGCGACCTCGCCGGGGTTGGTCCACAGGTTGGCCGCGAGGTCCGGGTGCGACAGATCGATGCCGGAGTCGATCACGGCGACCACCACGCTCCGCGATCCCACGGAGATGTTCCAGGCCTGTTCGGCCGCGATGTCCACCCCGGGGGTGCCGCCCGACTGGCCCGTGTTCCGCAGGTTCCATTCCAGGCCGAACGACGGATCGTTGGGCACGGCCGTGGGCAGGATGGACCCGTCGAGCCCCGGCAGCGGGGCGACGGACAGCACGGCTCGCCGCTCGAGCCGTTCGGGTACCGAGAGCCGGCGGGCGGTGTGGGGCCGGCGGAGCGTCGGGCGGGCGAGCCATTCCATGGCGATGCGTCCTTGCGAAGTGAGGGTCTGCGATTCCTGCAGAGGGGCGTCGTTGCCCCCCCGAGAACCTCTCGCGGGGAGAAGGTCCTCGGCGGCATCATGGGCCCGGCCGACGCCTCAGGCTGCCGTGGCGGCGGGGAGCCGCGGAAACGCCCGATTCACGCGATTCCAGCCGGAGAAACGGCCATTGGACACCTGAGCGAAGTTCCGCGAACGCCCCCCAGACTTCGCAACTTGCCCAAGCGGCAATCCGTCGGCCGGTTCACGCCGCCGCCGCGAGCCTGCCGAAACCTCCAACACGGAACCCCACCAAAGAGGGGTCTGCGGTGCCCGGCGGGTGCGGCGCCGGTGGGGCAGCAGGGACGCTTCCACCGGCGCCGGCTCGGCCCAGTCGTGGAGAAACGCGATGCGATCGCGGGGGGAAATCGAGGCGGCCGTGTGCGATGCGATCACGCGATTCCAGCAGGAGTTCATGGGCCGCGGACCGCATCGCGTCCACGCCCATCTCGTGGAAAACCGGCTCTTCGTCCACCTCCACGGCGTGCTGACGGCGGCCGAACAGCGGCTCATCGAAGGCCAGGCCAACCCCCGCGGTGTGGAGCTGCTCCGCCAGCTTCGTGGCCACCTGGTGCTCGCCGGCCGATCGGTTCTCGAGTCGCTGGTGCGGGATGCGGCCGGCTCGCCGCCGATCAGCGTCCACCACGACATCAGCCCGACGACGGGCGAGGAAGTGATCGTGCTCACCCTGGCGTCCCCGCCGGCGTGCCGGGAGCGGAAACGTCGCTGACGGACCGGCCCCGCCCGGGCGGCGCGGGCGCCTGATCGATCCCAGTCGGTGGCCGGAGGCGTTCGGCCCATCGGCCCGCCGGCGGCCTGGGGGCGGGAAACCGCCCCCAGCCGCCGGCGGCGTGCCGGTCAGTTGCACGATCGGCCCCGCGGCCGTTGAATCGGAGGGGCCGCGCCGCGGCCCCGCTGATCCAGGTTGATCCCCGCTGGTGCCGGAGGCTCCGATGGCGAGAACGAAAAAGGGCGTCGTGTCCCAAAAGGCCGAGACGGGCGGCTTGTCCGCGGCGATCGAGGGCCTGGGCGTCTTCTACCTCGGGCAGAAGGTGGACGAGCGGTCCGGCGGACCGAGCGGCGAGCCCCTGCTGGTCGATGCCAAGCGGTTCACGACCCATGCCGTCTGCGTGGGCATGACCGGCAGCGGCAAGACCGGCCTGCTCATCGGCCTCATCGAGGAGGCGGCGCTCGACGGCATTCCCACGCTCGTCATCGACCCGAAGGGCGACCTGGCCAACGTCCTGCTCTCGTTCCCCGACCTCGCCCCGGCGGACTTCCTCCCCTGGCTGGAGCCCGAGGCCGCGAAGCGGGAGGGGATCACCCTCGAGACGCTCGCCGAGCGCACGGCGAAGAAGTGGGCCGACGGGCTGGCCGCCAGCGGGCAGTCGGGCGAGCGGATCCGCCGCCTGCACGAGGCCGCCGAGATGGCCGTGTTCACGCCCGGCAGCCGCAGCGGCCGGCCGGTGGCGATGCTCGGCAGCCTCGACGCCCCCGGCGCCGCCGCGGCCGCCGACCCCGAGGCCCGCCGCGAGCGGATCGAGTCGCTCGTGTCCGGCATCCTGGCGCTGGTCGGGATCGACGGCGAGCCTGGCACCAGCCGCGAGCACGTGCTCCTCTCCACGATCGTGGACGCGCTCTGGAAGAGCGGCCAGAAGGTCGACTTCGGGACGCTGGTGCGGGCGATCCCCGCGCCGCCGATCGAGCGGGTGGGATTCCTCGACCTGGAAAATTTCTTCCCCGCCGGCGACCGCTTCCAGCTCGCCAGCCGGCTGAACACGGTCGCCGCCGCGCCCGGCTTCGAGGCCTGGCTCGACGGCGAGCCGCTCGACGTGGGCCGGCTGCTGTGGACTCCCGAGGGCCGGCCGCGGGTGGCGGTGATCTCCATCGCCCATCTCGCCGATGCCCAGCGGATGGCCTTCGTGACGCTCCTCGCCGGGGCCACCGTGTCGTGGATGCGGTCGCAGGGCGGCACCTCGTCGCTCAAGGCCCTGTTCCTGATGGACGAGGTGTTCGGCTACGTGCCGCCGACGGCCAACCCGCCGAGCAAGACGCCGATCCTCACGCTCATGAAGCAGGCCCGGGCCTACGGCCTGGGCGTGGTGTTGGCCACGCAGAATCCCGTCGATCTCGACTACAAGGGCCTGTCCAACGCGGGACTGTGGTTCCTCGGCCGCCTGCAAACGGCGCGGGACAAGGCCCGCGTGCTCGACGGCCTCGAGGGGGCGGCGGCCTCGGCCGGCAGCGGCTTCGACCGCGGCCGGCTCGACCGGCTGCTCTCCGGCCTCGAGCAGCGGCGGTTCCTCATGCACAGCGTGCACGGCGAGGAGGAGACGCTGTTCCAGACCCGGTGGACGATGGCCTACCTGCGTGGGCCGCTGCTGCGGGAGGAACTGCGGCGGCTCTCGGCCGCCGATGCGGCGGCCCCGAACGCCGCGACGCCGCCGGATGCGGCCGCCCCGTCGGTGCCGCGGTCCGCGGGCGGCCCGCGGCCGATCCTGCCGCCGGGCATTCGCGAGGTGTTTCTCGCGCCCCGCGGCCCCGTCGATCCCGACCACGGCGTCGTCTACCGGCCGGCGATCCTCGGGCGGGCGCGGGTCCGCTATGCCCGCCCCAGCCCGCGGATCGAGGTCGATCGCGAGGTGATCTGCATGGCACCGGCCGGCGACGCGCTGGGCGAGTCGGCCTGGGAGGCGGCCGAGACCTTCGCCGAGGCGCCGGAGGTCGAGCCCGCGCCGCGGCAGGGGGCCTTCGCCCCGCTGCCACCGGCGCTCTCCGGCCCCCGCGGCTACGCGAGCCTCGCCGCGTCGCTGAAGAGCCACCTCGGCCGCACCTCCAAGCTCGCCGCCTGGCGGGCGGCCGCCATCGACGCCGTGTCGCAGCCGGGCGAGTCGGAGGGGGAGTTCCGCGCCCGCATCGCCCACCGCGTGAAGGAGTGGCGGGACGAGCGGATCGAGGAGGTGCGGGCCAAGACGGCCACGAAACTGGCCGCCCTCGTGGATCGCATCGACCGCGCCCGGCAGAAGGTGGAGAAGGAGAAGGCCGAGGCCAAGAACCAGTCGTTGCAGACCTACGTGTCGATCGGGACGGCGGTGATCGGCGCCCTCTTCGGCCGCAAGAAGATCAGCGCCACGACGATCGGCCGGGCCGCCACCTCGATGCGGTCGGCGAGCCGCGCGACGCGGCAGCAGGCCGACGTGGCCCACGCCGAGGAGAGCCTGCAGGTGCTGGAGGAGCGGCGGGCCGCCCTGGAGGAGGAGATCGAGCAGGAGCTCGACCGCATTCGCCTCGACGCCGCGCCCGATCGGATCGCGCTGGAGGAGATCGACATCCCGGCCCGCAAGACCGACATCGCGGTCGAGGCAGTCGTGCTCGCCTGGGTCCCGGAGCGTTCGGCCTGACGGCCGCGTCGCGGCTGCGGGTCAGTCTTCCGCGAGCAGCCCGCGGAGCCGGGCGATCGCCCTCCCGCGGTCCCGCGACACGGTGCCCTCGCAGACGCCGAGCGTGCGGGCGATGTCCGCCTGGCTGGTGCCGGCGAGGAGCAGTTCGACGACGGTTCGCAGCCGCGGATCCAGGCGGTCGATCGCCGCCGCGAGCCGCTGGTGGATGTCGTCCTGCGCCTGTTGCCCGTCTGCCGAGTTCCAATCGACGCGGCGGTTCTGCATGTCGTCCGCCAGCGAGAGCGGCGCCATCCGCCGCCAGCGGCGCCGGTGGCCGCGGGCGACGTCGAGCGACCGGGTCCGCGCCAGGACGCGGATGAAAGCCAGCCCGTTCGCAATGGCCGGATCGCCATCCCGGAACCTGGCGACCCGGCGATCGTCGCCGCTGGCTCCCGGCAACCGGCGCAGGTGATCGAGCACCAGCGACAGCACGTCGTCGATGGCAGATCGGTCGGCGATGTGGCGATTCCGCAGCACCTTCAGGGCGACCGACTCGACGACCGGACGCACCGCCACTGCGAGCACGGCGAAGCAGTGCGGATCACCCGACCGCTGCCAGCCCGCGAGCAGAGTGGCGATCGAGGGCGGCGACGCGGCGATGCCGCCATCGGGCGGTGGCCGACCACCGTCGCCGAGGCCCTGTTCCATGCTCCTCGTCTCCGCAGACGCCGACGGTTCCCCGACCGCCGACCGCGACAGGTTGCCCGCGCTGGTGGCACGGTTGGTCTCCGGTCGGGAAGAAAATTTTGGAGTCTCGCGCAAGGCAGGCCGGCCGCCGGCGTATCCATCTTTGGTGGGGGGTGGCTGTGGCCCGCCCCGGCGTGAGGAGGATGCCATGCCGACCAGTCTGGTGGAGTGCGCGCAGGCCTTGGCGGACGAGGGCGTCCGCCATCACGTCGATCGGGAGCAGGGGGTGATCCGCGTGGTGTTCGTGACCCGCACCTACCGCAACCTCCGCGGCGAGCGGCTGGCGATCGTGCACATCGCCACGCCCGACGATGGGCATCGGTGCCGCGTGTCGATCGAACGAGCCTTTCCCACGGACGACGAGGCCGACGCGACCTGCGGACGGCTGTGCCGGCTGGCGGCGGTCACGCCCCTGGTCGGTGTCGAGTTCGACGCGGACGAGGAGAATCTGCGGCTGGTGACCGAGATGCCAGTCGAGGACGGCACGCTGACGAGGCTCCAGCTGTTGTCGATGGTCGATCGGCTGGTCGAGGCGGCGGAAGCATGGCATGCCGCCGGACTCCGCGCCGGTGACGCCGCCTCCGGCAGGGATGTCGCCTGACGCCGCGGCGGGGCGGCCTGGTCCCCGCGGACGGGGGTGTTCATCCCATTTGGATGGCGATAGTCTTCCCGCAGCCATTTTCTGTGGCCCCGTCACCGGACCAACGGTGCCGACCGCGCGGCCACTTTTTCCGCTGAGGCGGGACGCGGATCGAAATGGCGGGAGCGGGTGGCCGATGGGGTTATGGCTGTCCGCGATGGATCCCCGTCCGATTTCCGCCTGTCCCGACTCCGGCGGTTCACACCATGACCATCAACTTTGCGCGCCATGAGCAGTTCCTTCGCATTTTCGCCCTGCTCGAGATCCTCTCCAACGCCCGGCAGCCGATCGACGACCAGGCCCTCATCGGCCAGTTGAAGGAGCGGCTCGGCCTCTCCCGCCTGTCGGCCCGCACGCTGCACCGCGACTGCCACTTCCTCCAGTCCTGCGGATATCCCATCGACCACATGCCGATCCCGGGCATCCGTCGGCACGGGTGGCACATGGTGAAGGACGCGCCGGGGTGCCGGCGGCTGCCCGCCGAGCCCGTCACGCTCCTGGAACTGGTCGCCTTCATGGTGGGCCGCGACCTGCTGCGGACGTTCGAGGGCACGATCCTCTGGTCGGGCATCGAGTCGCTCCGCCACAAGATCGAGCGGAATCTGCCGCCGGGGCTGCTCGAGCGACTGGAGGCGGCCAAGCGGGTGTTCCACGTGCAGGGCTTCGATCCGACCCGCTACGCCTCCCGGCCGCGGCTGCTCTCCACGCTCAGCGCGGCGATCACCGACTGTCGTGAGATCGAGATCGTCACGCGGGCCGATGGCCGAAAGGATTCGGAGAATCGCCGGCTGCGGCCGGTGCAGCTCGTGATCCAGCCTCCGCAGGTGCAACTGCTGGGCCTGGACATCTCGACCGAGAGGGGCGAAACGCCGCTGGTCATCGACATCGACCGCATCGAGAGGATCACGCCGCTGGACGTGACCTTCCAACCGGACGCGATCGATCCGGCCGCGCTGTTCGCCGCCGCCCGCGGCACCTGACGGTGTCCGGCCTCAGCGGCCGCGCTCGGCGTCGCGGACGTACTTGTGGCACTGGATGCACTTCATGGTGACCTCCATCCAGGCGAGGGCCGCCCCGTCGAGGTTGCGGGCCTTGGCCGCGGCCCGCAGGGAGTTGCACGAGCGGCGAAACTCCTCGCTGTGCCGCGCGTAGTCGGCCGTCTGCAGCACCTGCCAGCTCGAGGCCTGGCTGGCCAGTGCCAGGTCGTTGGCGCCGCGGTCGATGAGGTCGAAGTCCTCCACGGCCAGGCCTTCCAGCACGTTCTGCGCGTGGCCGAGCTTGGCCCGCATGAAGACGGCGACCTTGTCGGGCTCCACGGCGGGACCGTCGGCGGCGGGCACGACGGCCGCGATCAGGCCCGCCGCGGCGGCGATCCCGGCCGCCGCCCAGGCTGCGGGCGAAAACCGGTCAGTCCAGCCCCAAGTCCTCGTTGTAGCCCGCTTGAACGACGGCATTTTCATTCCTTTCGTGCTCGAGAAGATGCCGCACGAACCGCTCGCCGTCCGCCGCGATCCGGTCCCACGACGCCGCACTATCGGGCTTCCCCAGGGTGTCGATCAAGTCGTCGATTTCCGCCAGCAGCGCGGGGTGCTGGTCCAGCACGCCCCTGGCCGCCGCCGACAGCCGCGGCATGCGGGCGATCGATTCCTCCAGGAAGCCGCCGGTCTCCTCCTGATGAAAGTGGGCACGGAGGTGATTCCGCAGGGCGTCGAGCGCGGCCCGCAGGCGGCCGACCCGTGGCCCGGCTGCCGCCAGGCAGTCCCGCACCGCGACGATCTGGGCGTGCAGGTCCCGGTGCTGCGCCAGGATATGGCCCATGATCACCGGATCGGCCCGGTCGATGGAAGCCATGGAAGATGCTCCGTGTGCGTGCCCCGTCGGGAGAGTTTAGGCTGGCAGGGCGTGCGCCGGCTCGGCAGGCTGACTTCCCGCGGGCCGCGTCGGCCGCGCGGTTCCCGGACACTCCCGCGATCCATGCCCGACCTTCCCTCCCCTCCCCGCCCCGCCTCGCCGGTCGTGCAGCCGCGGCTCCGGCTGCCGCCGCCCGGTCGCGATGGCTTCCAGGCGCGGGCCGTGCTCGCCGGCACCGGCATCGATCTGGCGGCCCTCGGGGCGACCGACCGCACCGGCGCCGCGCCGCTGGTCGTGGAACTGCTGGGCGCGCTCGACGGCGGCCTGGCGGTGCTCTTCCGCTACGGCGCGGTGGTCTTCTACCAGGCATCGCCGGCGGCGATCGCGGAGTATCTGCGGCAGATCGCGCCGCACCTGCGGCAGCCGTTCGCGACAGCCGAGCAGGAGACGGAGATGCTCGACATCCGCGTCGATCCCGCCGGTCGGGAGGCCGTCGAGGGCACCACGCTCGTGCTGGCCGAGGCCACGCTCGAGCGGCTGCAGATCGTCGCCGACATCCTCGCCAAGAGCGTGTCGCTGGCCCATCACGAGCGGAGCATCGAGCGGCAGTTCGAGCGGATCGAGCCGTTCGCCGTGAACCTCGACCATTGGGGCCGCGGCGGGCGGGCCGCCCGCGAACTCCTCCAGCACCTGGGCACGGCCCTGCTCGCCGAGCATCGCGTCGTGGCCGGGGCCCAGGTGGACGATTCGCCCGAGCTGCTCTGGGACCACCCGGAGCTGGAGCGGCTCTGGGCACGGCTGCGGGACGAGTTCGAGATCCGCGAGCGGTTCGCCGCGCTGCACGGCAAACTGGCCCTCATCTCGCGGACGGCGGAAACCGCCCTCGGATTGATGCAGAACCGCCGCGCCCTGCGGGTGGAATGGGCGATCGTGGGCCTGATCGTGTTCGAGATCGTGATCACGCTCGTGCAGTGGTGGCTGGCGGCATTCCAGTCGGGCGGGGTATAAGGTTCCCCGGATCCACGTTCCTCGGGAAACATGGCGATGCGCAAGGCACTTTGGGCGGCGGCGGGGATCGTGACCTGGGCGGCGGGCATGGCGGCCGCCCAGCAGGTGGCCGTCGAGGAGTTCACGCTCCCGAACGGCATGCAGTTCCTGCTCGTGCCGCGGAGCGACCAGCCGAACGTGGTCAGCGGCGGCTGGGTGGCCAAGGTCGGCAGCGTCAACGAGCGGCCCGGGATCACCGGGATCAGCCACTTCTTCGAGCACATGATGTTCAAGGGCACCGACACGATCGGCACCCGTGATCCCGAGAAGGACGCCCGCTATCGGGCGGAGCAGAAGGCCCTGCGAGACGAGATCAACCGCCTCGTCTGGACGCGGCAGTACGACCGGTTCTTCAAGGGGGAGATCGCCGATCCCTGGAACCCGGCCAACGACACGCAGGAGATCCGCATCCTGCGGGCGAAACTTGACGAGCTGATCAAGGCCCAGCAGGGCCGCGGGCAGGGCGGCCCGGCCGGCGGCACGATCGTCAAGGACGAGTTCGACCAGGTCTACACGAAGGCCGGCGGCAGCGCCATGAACGCCTTCACGACCTACGACCTCACCTGCTACTTCATCACCGTGCCCGCCAACAAGCTCGAGCTGTGGGCGTGGATGGAGAGCGACCGGCTCCACGACAGCGTGTTTCGCGAGTTCTACTCGGAGCGCGACGTCGTGCACGAGGAGCGGCGGTTGCGCACGGAGAGCACGCCCACGGGCCGCTTCGAGGAGCAGTTCGACGCGATGTTCTGGGCCTCCAGCGGCTATTCCTGGCCCGTGATCGGCTGGCCGAGCGACCTCAACAGCTACACCTTCGAGCAGGCCCAGGACTACTGGAACGTCTACTACCGCCCCGGCAACCTGGTGGGCATCCTGGTGGGTGATTTCGACCCGAAGCAGGCCCGCGTGCTGATCGAGAAATACTTCTCGCGGCTCGATCCCGGCACCCGGAAGCCGCCCCCGGTGGTCACGCTGGAGGTCGAGCAGCTCGCCGAGCAGCGGATGAACGCCGTGGGCGACGTGCCGCCGGGCGTGGAGATCCGCTACCACACGGTGCCCGCCGGCCACGCCGACAGCTACCCGCTCGACATGCTCGCCGAGATCCTCAACGAGCGGACCGGCCGCCTCTACGCGGGCCTGGTCGAGGGCCGTGGCATCGCCGCCACGGCGCAGTCCTACTCCGACACCCGCAAGTACGCCGGCCTGTTCGCCGTCTCGGCCCAGGCCCGCGGTGTGGCGACCCCGGAGAGCCTGGAGCAGGCCTGGTACGAGGAGCTGGCCCGGCTGCAGAAGGACGGGGTGCCGGAGCGGGAGTTGCGGAAGGTCAAGAACCGCGTGGCCGCCCAGAACTACCGCAAGCTGGAGAACAACATGTCGCTGCTCGTGCAGCTGGCCTTCGCCGAGGCCGTCCTCGACTGGCGGGAGATCAACGAGGGGCCGGCCAAGTACGAGGCGGTCACCGCCGCCGACGTGCAGCGGGTGGCGAACACGTATTTCCAGGAGAGCAACCGCAACGTGGCCACCTACCGCCGCAAAGCCAAATGACCCCGTCGTCCAGGCCGTCCCCCCGGAACCATCCCATGAGACCTCGCCCGATCGTGTTCGCCGCCGCCCTGGCCGCCGCCTGCTGCGTTCCGTCGCCGCGGGGGCCGCAGGCCGCCGACCCGGCCATCCCGGATCGCCCCGAGAAACTCGCCTTCGCGCCGCTCGCCTTCGAGCCGCCGGATCCGGCCGGCCTCCGCCGCACGCTGCCCGACGGCACGGTCGTCTACATGGCGCCGTCCCGCGAGTTGCCGCTGGTCAACGTCGCGATCACGTTCAAGGGGGGCGGGTCGCTCGAGCCGGCCGACGCGCCGGGCCTGGCCGCGATGACGGCCTTGATGGTCCGCGAGGGGGGCACGGCGAAGGTCGGGGCCGCGGAGGTCGACGAGACGCTCGACTTCCTCGCCACGCAGGTCTCGGTGTCGGCCAACGAGACCTTCACCACGGCCACGATGAACTGCCTGAAGAGCAACCTCGACGAGAGCCTGCGGCTGTTCGTGGAGATGCTCCGGTCGCCGGCGTTCGACCAGCAGCGGCTGGAGACGGCCCAGGCCCGGCAGATCGAGGCGCTCAAGCAGCGGAACGACGACGCGGCCTCGATCCTCGGCCGGGAGTGGAAGCGGCTCGTGTACGGGCCGGGCCACTTCGAGGCCGCCGAGCCGACGGCCGCGACGGTCGCCGCCATCTCGCGGGAGAAGCTCGCCGCGCAGCACA
>Ga0315906_10006190_pt1 | contig 14850 bp, 14 predicted proteins | sample LakEriMetagenome_4_FD_203526 | JGI IMG/M metagenome (GOLD analysis project Ga0315906, IMG submission 203526) | Freshwater fungal communities from buoy surface, Lake Erie, Ohio, United States - Buoy 2 MA122 | ecosystem: Environmental > Aquatic > Freshwater > Lake > Lake biofilm | place: USA...
AAGTATTGGAACTTATGAAATAGCAAACTTTCTTAAAAAAGTATCGAATAAGGATGATTTAATTGCCACAAATAGACATTGTGCAGGTTTAGCGGAAAATCAAACCTGCACTGCTAGACAATTCGCACTTTCTGCTCTTAGTGAAAGAAGAGTATTTCTAGAGGGTTGGTCATACACCACTTGTCCGCTGGCTGAACCAATTTTGAATCAATATTGGAAAGAAGACTCATGGAAATTAAATCAAAATTTCTTTACCTCTCCAAGTGATAAGAGTTTCGAAACTTTAAGACAGTCTGGCGTGGACTGGTTTGTGATTGATTCAACTAGGCCAAGTACAACAAATTACAACAGATACGCGGAATTAATTAAATCAAGTGGCAGCGTTTCACTATGGAAAATTAAAAATCCATATAGTGGTAAAGTTCTTAAACAAACTGACCCCTGTGGACCCAAATCAGTCTACGTAATTGATTAGTTATAGTTTATGAAACCATTTTTGATGCAAATTACTGGACAGGCAGAAAATCGTTTTTATGGTCATGTTCATTTACTTGCAAAATATTGTGGTTTAGAGGACTCTCCTTGGATAAATGGGTACTTACAACACGGTTGGAATGCCACTGATGGTTTTGGAAACTATCTAGGTTCAAAAAGAAGTGCCAATAAATACGTCTGGTCAAAAAGATGTGAAAACATAATAAAACAAAATGGAAAAGAGAATGTTTTTGCAATTGGAGCACCATGGCTCTACTTAACAGATGTATTCCCACAGCCAGCAATTTCTAATCAATTAGGAGTTGTGGCCTACCCAGTACATTCTGCTGCTTGGTCCCAGATGGGGGATACAAGTGATCAATATGCAAACTACTTAAAAGAGAAATATGGCAACACAACAGTAGTGCTACTTAATTATGACTTCCAAAATCCAAAAATTAGGTTTCAGTATGAATCCAAAGGGCACAAAGTTAAATCACATGGAATAGGTACGCCATGGCAAAAAGGATTCAACCCATTATTTTTAAAAAATCAGCGAGATCTAATGATAACTTTCTCAAAGGTTGTTTCTAATGCTATGAGCACAGCAATACTTTATGCAAACTCATTGGGACTAGGTTCTGAAATTGGAGGACCCATAGACTACGCGCAGACAAATCCTGACGATATAGCTTCACAAACCGGCGATAGTTCAACCAATTGGATTGAAGTGTTGCGAAATAATAAAGAACTATGGAAAGAGGAGCTTGGCTTACAATGCAAAAAGACTCCTGAAGAGTTAAGAGAAATTTTAGGCTGGCAGAAAAATACAAGCAAGTCAATTTCTTATTTTTTCCTAAGGTCAAAAGATCTCTTCTCGGGCTCAAACAAATTTATTTCATTAAAAGTCTTTCACTCAAGTATTAATAATAAATGATGAAAATAGTTTTCCAAAAATTGTATTTAGTCTTAATGCCTTTTGGTTTAAAGGGCAATATCTATCTTTTAGGCGCTATTAGCCAGGGTATCGGGCCAATACTTCTAACCCCACTTTTAACTCGTCAGCTGAGTGCCACTGACTTTGGTGAAATCACATACGTCACCGCATTAGCCTCAATTTTTGGTATTCTTTTTTCATTTGGTTTACCAATTGTTATAAGTAGATCATATGTTTTAAATAAAGCATCTCGACCTAGCATTACCCACTGGTTTAATAAAATAATTTATGTTTATATGTTTTCATCAGTTCTTTTTTTTCTGATTAATTCAAATTTTATTTATTTATATATTATTGCTATAACACTAGCTTTCTCGTGCATTCAATTAATTTTACCTCTTGCAAGAGCTAAAGATAAATCGGTGTCGTTTATAACTATTTCAATCTTTGCAACATTTTTACCAAGTGCGACAATCATAACTAATTCCTATTTAGATTTTACTTTTTCAAACTTAGCTGCCCTTTACGTAGGTGCTATTTTGGCAGCAGTTTTATCCTTCCTGTTGGTAAAAACTAAAAAAAGCAAATATAGGAAATTAAACAAATATTCGCTTTTGAACTCTCTAAAAATTTCATACACAATCCTACCTCACATGTTTGCCATGATTGCATTGGTTAATATTGACAAAGTTATTTTTGGCCAAGAAATTGATGAAACTTATGCGGGCTTTATACAAATTATTATGTTGGTTGCAACCGCCCCTATTATGATCTTGAGTGCATTAAATCATGCATGGTTGAATCAAGTTTTATTACAACTAAAAGACAACTCCTCACTCGCTTTTTCAACAATTAATACAACAGTAACTAAACTATTAGGATTGTCAGTTTGTTTTATACTTTTTATTGTCTTTTTTAATTCAAGGATAATTAATATTCTAAACCCTAATTTACTATTGACTTCTGAAGTTTCAAAGACAACTATCTTAGCTTCACTTTGTAGTTTAATTTATGTCATTTATTTAGCAAATACCCATTTATTAACTTGGTTGAACAAGTTTTGGGTTCTAGGAATATCTACTCCTCTATCCGTAATTTTCCAAGCAGTGGTTATTTATCTGACTATTGATTCCTTGGGCTACCTATCAGCAGCACTGGGCTTAGGTACAGCTCTAACTTTACAAATTTTACTTCTTCAAATCACGAGGAATAAAACTGAATCGAGAAATGCAATTAAGCCAATTTGGCAAATAACTCCGTTAGTTATTTTCTGGACTGTTGCTGTGATTTTTCTGCAGTAGTTAAAGCCAAAATGCTCATCCAAATCATCGTCAAGAAAAAGAAGTTAAATACCCCTCTATTAGCTGTTCTTCCATCCAGAAAAGGTAAATAGTGGAATAGGGGGACATAAAATAAAGAAGAAAGTAAAAAGGTTCCAGTAATCCCTAAGGCAAGACTTGATCCCTTTTTCAACGCTTGAGCAGAATTGATTAAGGCAATCACAAAAAGTGCTACCAGCCCAATTAATCCAATAAAGCCTGCTTCCACATAATTCAATAAAAACATGTTTTCTGGGTGACGAAGTTTTGAAAACCATTCATCATCAGAACAAAAGCCGTTTGGAAATGCAGCCTGGACTCCAACTCCAAATGGAATGAATTCCTCCCACCTTGAAGTAACACAAGTCCATAATTGAGTTCTGCCATTCAAATTTGCCAAACTCTCTCTATTTGTAATTTCCCCAACTAAAATCGTGACTACTGGAAATAGGATTAATACTCCAGTTGTAATGTAAGAAATTAACTTCCAGTACTTTCTGACCAAACTTGAATCTTGAACAATTATGATTAAACCAAATAAAAGAATAAGCAATAGCGGGGTTCTGGTTCCAGAAAAAAGTGCACTAAAACCTGAAAAGATAACTCCAATCCTATTAGGCCTTACTAAAGATTTCTTTCTTAGAAAATACAAACAAACTAAGAATGTTATGACTGAGGCATAACTCATGGCAAAAGCATTAAACAAGAGGCCCGTTGGTCTATCAGAAACTATTCCGAGACCGTCTCGAACATTATCCTGAGCAACAGGAATAATTCCTGTCAATTGTGCTGCAACAAGAATAAAGTTTGCTATTGAAAAAAAGATCACTAATTTGTTAATTTTACTGAACTCAACTGGTTGGGTAAATATCAAAAGACTTAAAATGAGCATAAGTAAAATAGTTGGACTATTTATTGCCTTTATATCAGTATGAATTATCATCGTGAAATATAAAATCAGAATCTGTACGGAGAAAATATATTTTGTTTTTTCAAATTTTAGTAAATGATCTAGCTGATTAATTGCAATCAAAATAGAAATCACTAACAAAACTAAAGTTGAATACTTGACACTTTGCAGGAAATGGTCAAAGGTTACAATGGTTTTAGCTCTATGGGCTAAATAAATCGTGATTACAAGTAATTGGAAAATGGCAAACGCCCACAAAAGCTTTGTGGTGTTCAATTTGGTAAGAACCCGCACTTAGCCTCTTCCTAAATCCAAAACCATATGTCTTTAGATTATCGTTATCATCATCGCTACGAGGTTAAGGCAAATCATGAAAATACGCTCACAAGACCAAGAGATCATGAGTGGTTTGTTGGATTACCTAAGAAACACACCTTCTGTAATCGAGGTTCCGGTAGCAGCTGCTGTTTATGACCAAAATCTAAATCAAGTTGTTGTAACCCATAACTTAAGAGAATTGACATCAGATCCCAGCGCTCATGCAGAAATAGTTGCCTTAAGAAAAGCTGGGCAATCATTGCATAATTGGAATCTTGAAGGATTAAGCCTCTATTCGACTTTGGAACCATGTCTAATGTGTGCTGGAGCGATCTTGCAATCGAAAATCAGCAGAGTTGTCTTTGGCGCATTTAACCCTGAAACAACATCACAATCAAGTGTTGAATTACTTAGGAATGGTAATCCCCAACTAGAAGTTGTGGGGGGAGTAAATGAAGAAGAGTGCTCAACATACTTAACCCAATGGTTTAGTGAACAACGAAAGATCAAGAGATAGTATTAAACAAATGAAAGCTCATCTATTAAAAATTTCTGGTTCCTGGAAAATTGAATTCCAAAAATTTGAAGACAATCGCGGATACTTTTATGAATCCTTCAAAGCAGAAGAGTTCCCAAAACTAATTGGGAGAAACTTTGACATCAAACAAACAAATACTTCCTCAAGTACAAAGGGGTCGGTAAGAGGAATTCATTATGCGCTTGTTCCTCCAGGTCAAGCAAAACTTGTTCAATGCCAAAGAGGCTCAATTAAGGATTACGTGATTGATATAAGAATTGGTTCACCAACATTTGGCCAATTTGAAGAAATTGCTTTAGATGAAAAATCTGCAAGTGCTGTCTTTATTGAAGAAGGTTTAGCCCACGCTTTTGTAGCCCTTGAAAATAATACGATCGTTACCTATTACGTGAGTGAGAGATACAATCCAGAACGTGAGAAGGGAATTAATCCTTTTGATAAGACATTAAATGTTAAATGGCCTGAAATTGAATTGATTCTTTCTGAAAAAGATAAAGAAGCAATTTCTCTAGAAGACGCTAAAACTCAAGGACTCTTGCCCTCATTTGATGGTTGCAAAGCTTTCATCAAATCTCTTAATTAATAAGCGCCTTCTCCGCGCCATACTGCTGCAGCAGTTCTTATGATTATCAAGATATCTAAGGTTAAAGACCAGTTTTCAACATAATAAAGATCAAGTCTTACTGCATCTTCCCAATCTAATTCTGATCTTCCAGAAACTTGCCACAATCCAGTTAAGCCTGGTTTAACAAGTAATCTCCTAGTTTCAGATTTTTCATATTGGTTTACTTCTTCAGCTAACGGTGGTCTTGGACCAACCAAGCTCATTTCGCCTTTTAAAACATTTATAATTTGTGGAATCTCATCAATGGACCATCTTCGAAGAAATAAACCAGGTTTCGTAATTCTTGGATCTTGTGGATCTTTAGCAAGTCTTGGATCTTTATTGGTTTCAGCCATTACTTGGGCACGTTGTTCATGGCTTCCTTCATACATTGTTCTAAATTTATAAACATTGAATTCTTTGTTATTTTGCCCAATTCGTTTTTGGGTATATAGAACAGATCCTTGATCAAAAGATTTAATTATTATTGCAACGATCAACAAAAATGGTGAAATAACAATTAGCCCTATAATTGAAATCGTTAAATCAAGAAGTCTTTTTGTGACTCTTGATGCACCACTAAATGTTGGTTGCTCAAGGTGAAGTAGTGGCAGCCCTTCGACGTTACTTACTTTTAGTCGTGGACCAGCAATTTCTGTAACAGCTGGAGCAACAATTAAATCGATATTTGTTAGTTCTAATGCCCAACCAAGTTTTCGTAACTCTGCTGCTGAAATAACTGCAGATTGACCCACCATAATTTGATCGCAATTATTGGACAGTGCATTTGAAACAATTTCTTTAACATCAAACTTAAAGTTTTCCGTAGTCACAATTTTGTGAACGACATTAAAACCTGCGTGCTGGGCAAGAGCTAATCTCTGCTCAACTGGATCAGATTCTCCAGAATGAAGTAGTAATACCCGAGAAAGATATCTACCTTGATTTCTTGCTCTTAAAAGTCTTCTTCGAAGAATCCTTCTTACAATAAATAAAACAATTAAGCCAAAGGGGAATACGGAAAGTACGAATAATCGAGAAATCTCTAATTTGAAAATATAGGAAACAAAAGCTACAGATGTAAAACTAAGCAGGGCCGCATTAATTAATTTCTTGTACTCATCTGCTCCAAAACCCAAAATATTAGTGTCACGAGATCCGTTAAACCAAAGGAAAAATAACCAAGACCCAAGCACTAGCAGCGCTAAGACAATGTTTCTTATTTCATAATTTGTTAATTCACCTCTCCAGATTTCTGGAAAGCGAACACTCAGTATAAAAACTAAAGTAAGAATTAAAGCTATTAAATCAGCAGTAGCAATGTTTCTTCTTAAGTTTGGTTTCCAGTCAAGAGAACTTCCCTGGCCTCGTTTGCTAGTCAATCGCTGCCTTCCAACCTTGAATTACACCCATAAGACGATTCTTTGAATCTGCGAGCCTTATTCTAGCAAGCAATAAGAATGCTCCCAAAATGTTTCTCTTTGTCACTGATGACTGCAAAAGTATTGAACCAGTTCGTCTTGCAAAAATAACACTATTTCTGCTTCGAAGTAAGGGATTTGGACCCTTAGGTGTTTGAGAGACTTTCGTGTCGATATGACTTAATAAAAATCCTTTGGACTTTGCTCGGTAGCAAAAATCAACATCTTCAAAATACATAAAGAATTTTTCATAAAAACCATTAACTGAATTAAAAACTTCTTTAGTAAAGACCAAGCAAGAACCATCAGCCCATTCAGAATTTTTTAGACTTCTTGACGTTGATAATTTTATTCTTCCTGAAATCTTGTTAACACTTCCACCTTTAGAAAATACGCTGTTTGTGTTGCGGTTATACATTGTTGGAAAAACTATTCCATTTGATTTAACTAGTTCAGCAATCATCTGCTCTGCTGATGAGCCATCAAGAATCACATCTTGTGACAAAAGCATGAAATTACTGAAATTATTACTGATTGCATTTTTTAGAGCCACATTTGCTCCAGCTGCGAAACCTTTGTTTTCATCCAATTTAGTTACTTGAACTGGGAATGAATAATTCTTTAATACTATTGATTGAACAGAATTATTATCAGTTATAAATACATGCCCTGGTTTCAAGCTTTGCTGCTCTAAAGACGCCAGTAGGTTTAAAAGACTTTCTTGATCTTGATAATAAACAATGCAGGCAGCCCAATTTGTTGATATTTCATTCATGCCTTGTGCTCACCTTCTTTCGATATGAGCATTTCACCTACTAAGTTCGACCTATGGCTAATCGTGTCTGGTTTGACGCTAGATCACTTTCTAGACGCTACACAACAGGCTGGGAGCGCTATGTCCGTGAACTGGCTCATCACTTACCAAAACTCACAGATGCCACTATTTGGACTCCAAATACCAATAACCGACTGGCTCTACTAATTAGTGATTTCCAAACAGCCAAAAGCCAAAGTGGACACCAGGTTGTCCACTTTCCAACCTACCCACCTAGAAACAAAAACGATGAAACTTCTCAAGTTGTAACTGTGCATGATTTAACTTGGTGGAGATATCCTGAAACAAGTTCATTCTTAGGTAAAAACTATTACAAGAAAAATATGACCAAAGCAATTTTGCAATCAGATTTAATAATTTGTCCAAGCAATGCCATCCGAACAGAAATACACAATAAGTTTTCTATTCCAACAAGTAAAATAATTTGTATACCTCATGGAAATTCTTTACCAAAGGGTGTAGTTAGCCCATCTAAAAAACCATATTTCTTATCTATTGGCACAATTGAACCAAGAAAGAATTTAGATTTTTATGCTCAAGCGATCAAAGAATCAAAGTTGGAATTTAGCCTTGATTTCTTTCATGTGGGTAGAAAAGGATGGGGAAATTTACCTTCTAATCTGAAAAGCATTGATGTTAAGAATGACCAAGAATTAGCTAATTTGATTATCAATGCCCAAGCCGTTCTTATACCTTCTTTATACGAAGGTTTTGGGTTACCTGTTATAGAATCACATGCTCAAGGAACTCCTGTTGTCATCAGTAATGATCCTGCTTTAGTTGAACTTTCATTGAGTAGCGATAAAATTTTTGAATTAGGAAACCTTGATTCACTCACTCTTGCCTTAAAATACTTCGCGGAGTCAAAACAAAAGCTTGACTCGACCCAAATTTCGGAAGCTCAATCAATGACTTGGGCTAATTCGGCACAAAAACATGTTGAAACATACTTAGGATTACTTAAATGACAAAAATAAATTTGGGTTCTTTAAAAGTTGATGCTCTCTCGCAAGAAGAAGTTATCACCCAAATTAAAAGTAAATTACTTAAATCAGCCGAACCTAATATACTCGTGACACCAAATGCCGGTCATCTAACAAATATTTTTGGTAACCCAGAATTAAGCGAAATTTATTCGACTGCAGAACTTTCCCTGATTGATGGCTGGCCAATTGCGATAGCTGCAAAAAATGCCTCAAAGTTGAAAATCACAAGAGTTACGGGAAGTGATCTTTTGCCAGAGTTATTTTCTCAACTCATAAAAGAAGTAAGAGTTGGAATCGTTGGAGGAAATAATGAATCACTCATTCGACAAAGTTTAGAATCAAGATTTCCTGAATTAAATATTCAAATCATTGATACTAGTCAATGGACAAATTCAATCTACGATATTCGAAGACTTAGAGAACTAGTTCAATACAATGCGTTATCAATAGTTTTACTTTGCTTAGGTCACCCAAAACAAGAATTGCTAGCTAAGGAATTAAGAAATTATGATTGGGCAGGATCTCGTCCTGACTGGATAATGTGTGTTGGGGCAACGATTGACTTTCTCACAGGAGAACAAAAGCGTGCACCAAAAGCGTTTCAAAAAATGGGTTTGGAATGGTTTTTTAGGTTAATTACAAATCCAAAAAAGTTTACCCAAAGATACCTTAACGCTGTGATTCCTTCTTTGAAATTAATCTTTAAATCATTTGGAATGCGAAAGTTTAATTAACTTTGTGATATTGGAACTAAAATAATTTTTGTACTTATTTTGTAAAATCGAATCTTGCCAATCTTTTCCAGTTATTTTTCCCCTACATATCTCTTTCCCGCAAAAACACTTAAATTCGTCATATTCAGATGAATCGGTCATCGCATAATCAAAAGTTAATTCTTCCCCGACTTCAATATCTGTCATTGAAATAACACTTGAAGTACCAAATGCTCCACAGTTAGGTGCGCATGAATGATTAATCATGTCCCCCGCTTCAGGAAGTGGGCCAGATAACAAATAAGTTGCTGCATCGAGTTGCAGAGATCTTCCAACTCGATCTGTTGAGTAATCCTTTAGATCTTTTTGTCCAACTACAAATCCGCCAAAGCTAGCGACGACTTCCCCTTTCATGATTTTTTCAATAGCAAAACTTCCTGAGCCTTTTCCTGGGGTTTGGCGCGTTTGGGCTTTAGGGGTAAGCCAGTTGTAATCCAATGGTTTTTCCTTAAATTGAGCAATTAGCGCTCCAAGTGTACTTATTCTTGATAATCAAATCAGTAGGCTATCAACTGTGATTAATCCTGATTTTGTAAGAAACAATCCTCAGATTGTTAAAGACTCCCAAAGTGCTCGGGGAGAAAACCCAGCACTAGTTGATGAATTTCTCAAAAACGATCAACTATGGCGAAACCTAACTGTTGAAGTTGATAACTTACGTGCTGAACAAAAATCTTTAAGTAAGGAAATTGGCAACCTAAAAGATCAACAGAAAAATTCTCCAGGTCCAGAAGTTGACACACAATTAGATGTTTTGACGAAAAAGGGAACTGAGCTTTCAAACAACATTGCCTCATTGACATCAAAACAAGAGGAAATAAAGAAATTAGCTGATAAAGTTATGTCAAGCATCTCAAATCTTGTCCACAAAGATGCACCTATTGGAGAAGAAAAAGACTTTAAAGTAGTTGAAACAATTGGCAAACCTAGAGATTTTAATGCCGAAGGCATAAAAATAAAAGACCATGTTGAACTTGGTGAAAAGTTAAAATTAATTGATTTGGAACGTGGTGCAAAAGTTTCCGGATCAAGGTTTTATTACCTTGTCGGAGATGGTGCCCTACTTGAATTGGCGCTAGTTAATTTTGCAATTGATATCGCCCAAAATCATGGATTTACTCCAGTCATTCCACCTGCCTTAGTAAAGCCTGCTGCCATGGAAGGAACAGGATTTTTAGGTCAAGCTGCAGAAAATGTGTATCGAATTGAACAAGATGACCTGTATTTAGTTGGAACTAGTGAAGTTCCTTTAGCTGCCATGCATATGGATGAGATTTTAAATAACAAAGAATTACCAATTAAATATGCAGGTTATTCACCTTGTTACAGAAGAGAAGCGGGCTCGCACGGTAAAGACACCAGAGGGATATTTAGAGTTCATTGGTTTGACAAAGTTGAAATGTTTATATTCTCTAACATTGAAGATGCAGACAAAATACACACAGAACTATTAGAAATTGAAAAAGAAATTCTAACTAAACTTGAATTACCTTTCAGGGTAATTGATGTTGCAACAGGTGATTTAGGATCCAGTGCTGCCAGAAAATTTGATTGTGAGGCATGGATTCCTTCCTCAAATGAATATAGGGAACTAACTTCCACCTCTAATTGCACAGAATTTCAAGCACGGCGCTTAAAAATAAGAAGACGTGTAGGGGATAAAACAAATTATGTTGCAACTTTAAATGGAACACTTTTAGCTGTAACGAGAACTATTGTTGCCCTATTGGAAAATAACCAACAAAAAGATGGAAGTATAAATATTCCTGAAGCATTAAGACCATATTTAAGAAATAGGGAAAGTTTTAATTAATTTATTTTCTTTGGTGGTGTGTCTGAGTGGCCAAAGGTACACGCCTCGAAAGCGTGTGAAGGTAGAAATATCTTCCGTGGGTTCAAATCCCACCGCCACCACGTTTAATTCAAATCAAACTAATTTGGCGGAGGATAAGGGATTTGAACCCTTGAGGGATTGCTCCCAACTGACTTTCCAAGCCAGCGCCATAGGCCACTAGGCGAATCCTCCGTATTGAAGCGTACTTACTTACTAATAACTTAACTACAAGTCATAGTCTTGATGATGACTCTTCGTGCGGTAGCGCGACTTGTAAATAACCCCAGGGTTGAAAAACAGCAAGGTATTCACTTGTTTGCTTGCTAGGTGTGCGAAGAGTCGCTTCTTTCATTAGCTCGATGTCTTAGTTCTGTAACTGCTGCAATTATTACCAAAATAAATGTGACACCAATCAATGCCGAAACCACAGTCACGACTGAGTCACTTGGAATTAACCAAACACTAAGTACGGCAAGAATTGAACCAACCCATAAAAGAATAGAAACTTTTGTATCCTCTCGGGCAATTCGTCCGTAGAGCAAAACTTGAAGAACTGCAAATAGTGATCCTTCTATAGCAAACAGCCAAACTTCCGAATAAAGTTCGGCGTACCCTGAACCACCAATGGCATTAACCACTAATTCCGACGCAAAATAAGTTACAGCGATATAACCTGCCCCAATTAGTGATGTCCCTAAAACTGCTAAACGCAGTGCTGATGAATCATTTCGGCCCATTTTTGGAAATAGCACAACAGTTATTGCTTGGGGCATAAAGAAGGCAATTTTTGCAACAAGCATTCCAACTGTGTAAATCCCAGATTCTTCTGGAGTTAAAACAATTCTTGCTAATAAAACATCGATGTTCACTAGAACATATAGCGCAAATAAAGCTTGAGTTGCTCTCCACAATTCTTTAATGCTTTCATCTGCACGTTCTGTTTTCCAAAACTTTTTGCTGTTGCCCAAAATAAAATGAGCAACAATTGCGCTTAAAAGCGTTCCACCAAAAAATCCAATTCCAACTGAAATAAGTTCTGGATATATAAATAGCCCAACAATTGCAGAAATACTTCGTCCAATTCCAAATACAATATAAATTCCTGCAAGTTTTAAATAAAATTCTTTACCTTGAGCAATTCCTAATTGAGTACTTATGAATACAAATGGTGCTATTGCTCCAATTGTTAACACTAAAACTAGGTAATCAATGTTGAATATTGAAGATAAAGGAAATGAAATCAAAAGAGTTGCGAGCATGACAATTATTGATATTTCTAAGCCAAATCTCAATAGATCATGGTGTTTATTTGCAGAATTTTTAACCAGTCTTCGAGCAGCAATTGCTTGAATTGCTAAACCAATTGGTGTTCCAATTTGAGTTATTCCTTGCATGGCGCCAAATGCACCAAATTCAGCTGGAACAAGTAAACGTGCAGCAATCACACTTGCCGCATAGGCGAGCACTTGTGGCACGGCTAAACCTGCGCCGACAACGATGACTCCTTGAATGAGTCGTTTTCGCTCTTGCGGTGTGCTAACCATTGTTTGTTTTAGTCCATTTCCCACAGGTAACACTTGTTGCAACTATTGCTCGCTTTGAGTCTAGAGATTATCTAGTCTGTGTAGGTATTAGGCGAGCAATTTCTTATCTGTCGCCTCCCAGACATAGGCTTAACTAATCATGGTGCTTGCTCTTTATCGTCGTTATCGTCCAGACACACTTCTTACTGTCATTGGACAAGAACATGTCACAGAACCTTTAGCTAGAGCTATTGATTCAGGAAAAGTTCATCACGCTTATTTATTTAGCGGACCTCGTGGTTGCGGGAAAACTAGTACTGCTCGAATCATGGCAAGATCTCTTAATTGTGAAAAAGGTCCAACATCAAATCCTTGCGGAAAATGTGAATCTTGTATTGCACTTGCACCCGGTGGTGCCGGAACTGTTGATGTTGTAGAAATTGATGCTGCCACTCATGGCGGTGTTGATGACGCAAGAGAATTAAGGGAACAAGTTGGTTATGTTCCAATAAAAGATAAATACAAAATTTACATAATTGATGAAGCTCATCAATTATCAACTTCTGCAAATAATGCCATGTTGAAAATGATTGAAGAACCACCGAGCCATTTAAGGTTTATTTTTGCAACAACTGAGCCTGAGAAAATGTTAGGAACTATTAGATCTAGAACACATAATTATGCGTTTCGTTTAGTAAACAGAGACGTATTAGCTAAACATTTAGCAGAAATTTGTAAGAAAGAAAATATTAAATGTGATGATGCTGCACTAAAAGCAATTGCCACAGCAAGCGGTGGAAGTGTCAGAGATGCTTTAAGTCTTTTAGGGCAGTTTTCTGCAGGTATGGATGAAAAAGGTTTATCAACTGAATATGTTGAATGGCAACTTGGGCTAACACCTCTTGGCATATTAGATAAATTAGGAAATTCTGTTCTAGATAATGATTTAGCAAAAGCTTTAGAAGTTGTTCGAAATGCGTGTGCGCAAGGAATTGAACCTCACAGATTATTAAGCGATTTTCTGAATTATTTAGGGGTTCGAATCAGAGAAGCAGACACAAATGATCGAGACGCGATGTCAATTCTTGTTACCGCTGCCACAAGTGTTTCAGTTTCACTTTCACAATTAAAATCCTCTACAAATCCTGAGTTATCGCTTGATCTTGCAATCGCCAGATTATTTGTTCAACCTGCCACCCAAATTCAAACCAATGCACCAAAACAATCTGCACCTGTTGTAAAAACAGAAGTTAAACCTGTTGAAAAGAAATTAGAAAAACCCCAACCAGTTAAATCTGTTGTAAAAAAAGACATAACTGATGTTGCTGATTTAGAAGTTAGATGGAAAGACATAATGGGTGAACTAAGCAGAGTCAGCAGAGTTGCTTGGCTTGCCTACATGGATTCGAAACCACTTGAATTAAACCAAACTGTTTTAGTTGTTGGACTTAAAGATGCATCAAAGTTAATGATGGCATCAGAAATGAAACATATTGAGAATTTGAAGAATGTTTTAGTTTCAGCTGTTTCCTTAAATGTATCAATTGAATTCAAACACGTGGAATCAACTAACACTGAAGAAGTTGATCAACCAAATATGAATGATGAATCCGTTGAATACAAAGATGGTTTATCAGTGGCGATGGAAGCACTAGGTGCTGTAAAAATTCATGAATTTGAAAACGGTGGAAACTAAAAGTGTATGAAGGTTCCCTTCAAGATTTAATTGATGCACTCGGACGACTTCCTGGGGTTGGACCAAAAAGTGCCCAAAGATTAGCGTTTCATTTATTACAAACTGATGCTGCAACTGTTGAAAATTTAGCAAAATTACTTTTGGAAGTAAAACAGAAAGTAAAAAGTTGCAAAACTTGTGGAGCAGTATCTGAAAATGAGATGTGTAATATTTGTTCCGACACTCGTCGTGACTTAACAATTATTTGTGTTGTGGAAGAAGCAAAAGATATTTCTTCATTAGAAAAAACCAGAGAATTCAAAGGTCGCTATCACGTTCTTGGTGGAGTAATCTCACCAATTGATGGCATTGGTCCAGATCAATTAAGAATTAAAGAATTAGTCAACAGAGTTACAATGGAAGAATCAAAAGAAGTTATTGTTGCAACTAATCCGAATTTGGAAGGGGAAGCAACCGCTGCCTATTTGGTTCGTGTCCTTGAATCAACAGGGGTTTTAGTGACCCGATTAGCAAGTGGGCTACCAGTAGGTGGCGAGCTGGAATATGCCGATGAAGTGACTCTGGGGCGTGCTTTAAAGGGCAGAAGACAAGTTTCTTAAGCAAAAATTGCATCTTCTAGAATAGAACTTCCTTCTAGTTTTTGAAGCAGGTTTTCTTGTCTCTGATTGTGCAGAAATATGGT
>Ga0315906_10006192_pt1 | contig 14849 bp, 12 predicted proteins | sample LakEriMetagenome_4_FD_203526 | JGI IMG/M metagenome (GOLD analysis project Ga0315906, IMG submission 203526) | Freshwater fungal communities from buoy surface, Lake Erie, Ohio, United States - Buoy 2 MA122 | ecosystem: Environmental > Aquatic > Freshwater > Lake > Lake biofilm | place: USA...
ATTAAAGTTGGTGTAATACCAAATTTTTTCTTGTATGTAAAAGAAAGATTATTCCAAAAATCATAATATAATGGATTGTTATTAGTTGCTAAAATTACTCTGTCTACTTTCATATTAATTTATATTTTTTCCATGACTTCCATGATGATAGGAAATGTTTTTATTTTCTTCATAATTTTTACTATCAATAAATGTTGATAGTATCACACCCCAAATAGGTAAATCACCCCATCTATTACTGTATATCCCATGAGAATTATCCACTTCATCTAAAAATTCACACACCACATCATTATTTAGAATTTGTTCAACATCAAAAACCATAAAATTGGTATATGGACATTTAATTTCTTCAAATGATTTGTATGGTGAAATACCATGAACAGATATAAAACTCTCCCAAAGTCTTTTTAATCCTACAATAACATAGTCTTCATCTTGACCTTGAAACATTGGTGAAGAAAAATATATTTTATTTTCTTCCATTTGCTTTAATAAACCAGTATCAAACTTAGTTACAAAACAATCCTCATCAATTCTAATGATATATTTGTAGTCAGATAGGTAATCCAAAAAATCCATAGACCAAAAATGACACATATGTTTGTATCCTAATGGAAATGATATAGATTGAATTGTTGGTGGACATAAATCCACATTTATTTTATTTTTTTTGTCGTCAAAAGCAGTTTTGGGGTAAGTGTTTTTAACATCCAAAAAAGTAATATTTAAACCTGTTGAATTATTTTTTATGTAAATCTGATGTTCTTTAGTAATGTTACCCTCATGAAATAAAATAAAATCAAATTTTTCATCTGACTTTAAAATAATATTTTCATAAATTTGTTTGTTTCTTTGTAGAAGACTTTCATATCCACTAACGTTTTGATATCCTCTAACAAGAGCAACAATTGCATTTTGATTCTTCATAATAAAATTAATTCATTGTGTTTGCGGTTAATTCTTTCATAACATTTTTTTCATCCACATAATGTCCTTGTGTTTTATGTGAATCCATTTGGTAATGTTTTAAAAAACCGTTGGTAAGAATCATTTTTTTATTCTTCATTGATGCAAATATGGTGATTGACCTTTCATGTAAATGACCAGCATTTGGGTCAACTTTAATTTCATCTATCATTGGTAACATCCAATTCATATATTGGTCAAATACACTTTTTCTAAAAGTTGTGTTTGATGTTGATGACCAATAACCCATTTTACCACCACTAATGGCACCCATTAATGCTTTTTGTATGTCTACACGATATGTCTTTTTAATTGATTTAAAAAGTGTGTCAATAAATGGGGGGTGTTGTATAAACATTGGGTGTGGTGCTGGAAATGGAATATATCCAATCATTTCTTGTTTATCATAAAACATTTTTGAAATGTTAGGTAATAAATCAGGTACATAATTGACATCATATTCAAATAAATTAACATATTCGGTATCAATTAATTTATGTTTCCACAATGTGTACCAACCACTAAATGATGTTAATTTTGGATAGTCTTCTAAATGACCTTCATAGTTACGAGAAATAATTACATTTGATAAATTTTCAATTTTATCAACAGGTCTATTACCAACAAACACGTATGTGTAATTATTCAATCCTTTAAATTTACCATTTTCCTCAAACAATTCTACCAAATCTTGGTCGTGTACAAATATAAAAGTTTTTAATGTTTTATCTGAAATTGTAATATCAACAGGTAATACATCTTCAAATTTTTTGGCAAATTCAACTCTGTTTGCCTCCCATTGTTCGTTTGTTTGACCGATAGAAAGGTGAGTGACACGAATATCAGTACAAATACCAACTTTAACACCTTCCAAATAATTTTGGAATGAAAAAGTAACATCATAAAAATGAAAACCTTTTACAGTTTCATCAAAATTCTTTTTAATTCTTTGTTTGTGAACAGCAAAAAACAAACCGTCAACCATCAATGTTGGTTCAAGTTTGTTTCCAATTTCTTTTGAATATTTTGACTCCCATTTTTTACCTTCATTTTCGTGGTTTACAATACCATACATTGTTGGTTGTACTTCCCACCACATACCAGACTTTGGCATATATTTGGAACCCGCTAAACCAATAATGCCATACTCAGGATTTTTTTCAAAATGATATTTAAGTTTATATAACCAACCATGTGTATCAAATTTTAAATCATCATGACATAAAACAACAATATCATTTTCGGCTTGTTCTAAAATTTTATTATAAACCTCAGACAATGAATATTCACCATTATTTTCAATTGGAATAATTTGAACATTTTTACTTCCACAACTTTTTTCTAATTGTGTTATATAATCTTCATTAATTTTCCTTGTACTAAATCCTATTGTAATCATTTAATTCCTGTTGAACCAAAACCATTATCCCCTCTGTCTTTTCCTGAAATTTCAGAAACTTCAACGGGGTTTATCCATTTACCATTAACAACTGGACAAATACATGCCTGAGCAATTTTTTGACCTTTTTCTATGTAAACGGTATCATGTGTTGAGTTATATATAATAACTTTAACTTCTCCATCGTATCCTGAATCAACGGTACCAGGTGTGTTTAAAACCGTCAATCCTTGTTTTAATGCCAACCCACTTTTAGGTCTTACTTGCATTTCAAAACCATCTTTAATATTAAATTTCAAACCAGTACCAATTAACATTCTTGATTGTGGTGGAACACCAACACTTTCAGTTGAATGTAAATCAAATCCTGAATCTGTCGGATAGTTATAACTTGGTGATACCGCATCAGGATGACATTTAACAAATTTTAAATCCATCTTTGGTTGCCCATCATTAAAAGTTTGTTCAAGTTCTTTTAAGTTAACACCTCCAATTTCTTCAACTTCAATTTCACTTTCATTTTCCATTTCACCTTGAAGTTGTTTTAAAATGTTACTTAATTCTTGTTGTAATAAATCAATTTCTTGTCTTTCGTCGCTCATATTATTGTAGTTCTTTTAATTTTTTAATTAAATCAATTAATACCATCACATCTCTTTCACAATACTCAACAATCAAATCAAGTTGATTAAAATCGTAGTATGCTTCGTGTACTCGGTTACCTGTAACCTCACCTTCTTTTGGTGATTTAACACCCATAGCGGCACACATAAGTTCCAATGATGATAACGCAAAGTTATTACCCATTTTCCATACATCCATAGTATCAATGGCTTTTATTTCCCAAGGTTTTGTATCATAAGATGGTAATAGTGGTGATGGTTTAATTCCATTGATAACCATACGTTTATTCAATACAGGAATATCAAAGTTTTTAATGTTATGTCCACACAACCAAAAATCCAATTTGAATACTTTATTCAAAAGAGAGTTAATACCCAATAAGATTTCTTTTTCGTCATCACCTGAGAAAGTTTGTACGTGTGTTTTTCCATCAGGACCAACAAAAGCAAAACTTGCACATACTATTTTTGAAAATTCAGGAACAAGTGCCGCTCTGTTAACAAACACTTGTTGTGGGTCTAATCCTTGGTCCTCAGGAAATCTTTTTTGAAACCAATCAAAGTAATTGTGAAATTGTTTTGTAAGTGCTGGATGATTTTGTTCAAGACCATTATAGTCTTTATACAATCCAACAGTTTCAATGTCAAAAAATAATAGTTTTGTTAATGGTACCTGTATCATATTATAGATTTATAAAATTCTGCTCTTGTTTTTGTTACAACATTTAAGTCATATGTGTCTTTTACTGTTTCATACAACCTTTCACCTAAATCATAAGCCCAATTTGGGTTATCAATAAGTTTTTTAACATATTTAAACCAATCACTATGGTTTCTACCCTCATCAACTAATAACGCATTACCGTCAACAAAGTTACCGTGTTGTAATGAATGTTTCAAATCAATTGTGTAAGGACCTAAATTTGATGCAATTAAAGCTTTTTTGTAAAAACCTGCTTCAATAACTTTTAATTGGGATTTAACTCTGTTAAACACGTGATTTTTAATTGGTGCCAAAGATACATCAAATTTTGTGTAATTTTTAGCATAATTTTGAACGGGTCTTGTCCATACACGATGGTAAAATTCATCATTAAACATGGAATCATCCTCTTCTTTAAATTTGTATAAAAATTTTTGATATTCAGGTGAAATTAATTTGCCATTATCTGTAAAAATATTTTCATATTTATACCAAACAGTTTCTTCTGGTCTAATATCTCTTTTTGTCTGTTCTTTTGTATCAGCGTTAATTTCTGTAACAGTGCCTCTTATATCAAAACCACATAAAAAAGCTTGTGATTTATTTTTATATGGTTCCATTCTTTGGAAAACACCATCTAACAACATCAAATCATGTAAATGTGATGAACCACCTAACCATCCAAATCTTAATTTATCTGATTTTATTGTTGGTTCACAAAATTGTGGTTCTTTTGGATTAATTGCATTTGGTAATACAACAACATTTTTATTGTATTTTTTAATTTCATCCGCAAATAATGTTGTTGTTGTAATAACATATTTTGCAACACGTAAATTATCTAAAATTTTTTCATGGATTTTATGAACTCTAACTAAATCATGAATTGGGTGTTCTTTAGTTGGTAACCAATAGTCATCTAAATCCATGATTGTTACAATACCTAAAGCATTCAATACAGGTATAAAATCTTTAGTGAATTCATAATTATTTCCAATAACACGGTGAAAATGAACAATTTGATAATCCTTCCAAAAATTTAAATCATTGGTTGGTGGGTCAAACATAATATCAACATGAAAATCATCAGGGTATAAATTCTGTAAAAAAATGTGTGGGTCAACAGAACGGAATTTTCCTACACCTGTTCTGTCAGATGGTAAAACTAAAACTTTGATTTTTGACATAAGTAAACTTTTTCATAATAATAGAAAGTTTACCCGATAAATCAAAGTATTATTTCATCTTTTTAATTTTTGTTACAACACCTTCAAATACGTGTTGACCAACTCTAAAACTAATCTGTTCTTTTGTTTTAGATGAACTTTCAGCCACCAATCCTTTTTCTGTCAAAACTTCTGTTATCGTGTCTCTGATAATTGATTTTAACAAACTATAATCAATACCAGAAAAATTTTGTGGTTGATGTTGTGATTGAGGTTGTCTTGGAATGTTTGATTCTTGTACATTACCTCTTGCGTCAGTTTTCATTAATCTTGCTGCCGCTTCAACAACTTCATTTGATAATGTTGGACCACCCATATTATTTGGTTTGTCAATTGGGTGTTCCATCATCAATTTTTTAATTTCATCAGGTAATTTTGAATTTAAAATTCTATCCTTTGTTGGTAATTGAGGTGGCGTAGTTGGTGAACTCATCATTGGTTGAGTTTGTTCTCCCATAAATTCTTGAGGGATGTTATATGTTGCTGGTGGTGCATTATATTGTTCTAACATAGGTGATGATAACATTCCATTATTACCAGCTCTTGGTGTTTGATTATGGACATCCATAATTTTTTTAGCCACCACTAATTTATTCATTAAATCATTTTCTTTGTTCATATCTTATGTTGTTGGTTGGTCAAATTTAGCAATAATTATAACTTGCGTCATACTTTTATCACCATTAAAGTTATAACCAGGTTTGGGTTCTGTAAAGACATCACGTAAAGGTTTATACATAGTTATTTTATCAACACGAAATAATCTCCAAGAAGGCAGTGGTTGTTCACCTTTATAAGCGGTGTGAGAAGCACCTGTTCTATCCCATCCTCTAAGAACCATGTTACCCGCCTTAGAACGACCTAAAGCGACTGGTTCAATTTCCCTTAAACCTTTACCACCAGGTTCATCACCATTATAATAAATTGAGCATACTTGTTTTTGCGAAATTGATTTTTTGATATCATCAATTGACGCAGCTTCAGTTATTAATGATTTTAGTGAACCAAGTAATTTCATTATACTTCTCCTCTTACGTTATACGGTTTGTTTACTTGATAAGCGTTAAACTTAATGTTCATTTTTCTTTCAAAAACATCTACAGATGTTCCGATAGCGTCGTTATATACATCTAAAAATGCACCTGTACCTCTTCCAATCGCATCTCCATCAGCAAGAGCGTCAGGGTTTGTTGATGAATAAGTGTTACCGTCTTGGTTATAATCATTTTTAACAATGTTTTTCTTTCTTTCAACATCAGCAATAGCGGTTAATCTATTTGGTGGTTGAGAAAAATCTAATGGTAGTTGTTCCATAATTTTTTATAATATTTTTTTCATAAGATTATTTATCCTTTTAAGGCTTTCAGTCACTTGTAAATCATATTTTTCAATACTAGACTTATTATCATCATATTGTGAAATATTCTGATTAATATTAGCATTTGGAATTGCGATAAATTCTTTTTCCATTCCAGTGTCTTGTCTAATTTGTTTTGAGGTATCTAATGATTGTCTAGCACCAGATAGTGTTGAATTAACAAAATCCCTCATTTTGTTTTCACCGTTTAAAATAAAAGGTGCGTCTTGTGGAGTTCCTGTATGATTGTCAAAAAAATTCTTAATTCTTTTTAATTCAGGATAAGATATTGATGTTGCAGTTTGTAATCTTTTATTACGATTAAAACCTTCAATGTTAGCATCGGCATTTTTTACTTTTCCAAAACAAATTTTTAAATGATTTTGTAAATCTTTAGGAAAATCCCAAGTTTTACCATAAAGTTCCTTATTCATGTTTTAAAAGTTTTAAAATATCTGAATTACTTAGACCTTCTTTATCCGCCATTTTTTTAAGGGTTTTTAAATTTTTTATAAGTAATTTAGATGCGTTTATTTCTTTTGATTGGACATCAGTATTTTTACTTTTTTTTGTAACCATATCCTCAAGGACTTTAATCATTTTTTCTTTTTGAACTTCTTTTAAACGTTTTCTTGTAAACGAACCTGGTAATTTTTTCTTTTCTAATTTTGGGTCATACCCCATTTCTTTTGCTCTACCTACAGGGTCTTCAACACCAAGTTCTTTAAACGTTTCAATCGCTTCTTTAGCATTTTCACCTTCTAATTCTGTTTCATCAAAACCAAATGCTACGTGAGCATCAATTTCAGTGATTGCTGTTTCATCTTCCAATGATTCACCATAATAAACACGATAACCACGTAATAATGGATTTCCAGCTTGTCTTGTGGCAAATATTGTTTGGTCCATAGTTTTGGTTGGTGATAATGTTGGGTCGTGAATTGGTACTTTTGAATTACTAAAACTTCCATCAAAATCAACAAGTTCTTCTAACTCGTCTTTTTCAGGTGAAATTTTATTCATGATTTTTTTAATATCTTTTTTAGAAAATTTCTTTTTAGATTTTAATATCTTTTCAACAACTAATTTTGTTATTGATTCGTGAATTAGTGGTATACTAATTATTTCATCCATAGTTCTTGCTTCTGAAATAGTATTACTAACAGAAAAGTAAACGTCCACCGTATCTCTCCTTTTCTTAAGGAAAAAATACTTATTATCATTATAATATTCGCAACCAAATTCAATCATAGCGATTTTTTATACTATAAATACTACAACAAAAGTATTTATGTCATATGGCTTACCAGAACATTAACCAATATGTCTATAAAAAATGGTATTTAACACCTTTTTTAGAAGTTACGGACCTTTCTTTAGCTTCAGATGAACGAGATTATAACGAAGAAGTTATATTTTCACCATTAATTATTGGTTCTGATGACGGTAATGTTTTACCTGTAAAATTTGATTTAAATTTTTCAGGGTCAAATCCAGGTTTTATATTAGAATATGGTGATTATAACTATGATAATGTTTTAGTATCTGAAAATTATTATAATCCCGAAAATATTGCACTTGATTGTTTTTCAGCAAAAACTATTTGTGACATTGGATTAACAGGAACTGATAATGGTTTAGTAACCCAAATGACTGGTGAAACAATACAGTTTACTCAAGGTCTTGTTCCTGAATCAGAAAAATTTGAAAGATTAATATTTGACAGAAGATTAAAAATGTTCCAAGTTACAGGATACACTTGGGAACCAAACACAAGATTTTCTGGTGTTAGTGCTGGTACAATGTATGAAGTTGTTTCATATTCGGCAAACTCTGTTGGAATTTATCACGAATTATATGGTGGTTTTTACCAAGGGTTTTATGAATTATTTGGGTATGATTACAAAATCTTACCTGAAAGATATCCAAAAGGTTGGACAGTTGAAATGACATTAAAACCTCGTTTTACAAATGAGTATACACCAAGTTCAGGACAAACAACATTAAACCAATATTACCCCAATAATTCGGGAATATTCTTTTATATGGGTACTCGTGCTGAAAACAAATATTGGCACCACGCAAATGGAACAAATCCAACTGACCCCAATTATGTTAGAGTTACTGAAGAATTAACGGGTATTACAACATGTGCCTGTGTTGATTTGTATACAGGTTATACAACATCATCAACAACGGTATTTAATTTGTCTACAAGTGGACAAACATTGGAAGTTAGTCCTAATTTATTGTGGACAGCAGGTGATGATGTTTTAGTTTATCATAATGAAGTACAATATGTAATTGGTGTTGTTTTAGGATATACCGCACAAACAGGTAATCTACAATATCAAACAATAAGCCGAGTAGGAAGGGGAGATATTAATTTTTCAATAGTAACAAAAGTTGATTATTTAGATTACGCACATTCAAATTGTGTTTTAATTTATCCACCAACAGGAACTACTGATACACACTCACAAGTTGATGTTTGTTGTTGTCCTGAACCACCACCACCAATACCAGAACATAATCCAATTTATGATTCTATGTCCAATGCGTTGGCAATAAAATTTAGTGGTGACCCTCACAATCCAAAAATCTGTGTTAGAACTTTAACCATGACTGGTGATTGTATCTTTACTGGTTCTTGTGAAACATTGGGACCTGAATCAGTTACGGGTTATTCTATTAACAATTTTTGTTCAACAAGAGGGATATATGATGATTGTTCAGGAACAACTTACGACCAACAAGAACATTGGGTTTTAGTAGATGCCGTCTTTGAAAGATATACTTGGTTAGATTTCTGTGATTTATATTATCGTGGTGGATTGGGAACAATTACAATTGACCCATACACTGCAAGTACAAATCAAAATTCAGTTTCATTAATTTCACCACCGATTACACATTATAGATTAACACCTGTTAAAGAAGAATTAGTTGAGTTAAATAATCTTTGGTTGTTAGAAAAGTATTACCGTAAAGGTAAGTTAAAACTTTATGTAAATGGAAAACATTTTCATACAATTGATGATTTTGAAGAAATTATTCCTCGTGGATTGTTTGGACATAAAGAAACTCAAGTTGGTGTACCATTCAATATATCTTGGGGTGGAGGAACACAAGGATTACATGAAAACTTGATATTCAGTGCATTACCTGAAACTACAAATTATTATATTCAAGACCCTGAATTATTTCCATCAAATATTTTGAGTGGAACTAGTTTAAGTGCGTTGACAACAAACATTTTATTAGAACAAAATTTTGCCGGAACTTTTGATGGTGCCATATCAACATTTGGTATGTATGCAAAACCATTGTCGGTTCCCGAAATTCAACACAATGCTAGAATTTTAAAAGACAAATATAATTTATTAAACCCATATTGTTTGGATTGTACGACTATAACTCCTACACCAACACCAACAATATCATTAACACCGACAATTTCATTAACACCAAGTGTTACACCAACAATTTCATTAACACCAAGTATTACACCAACAAGTGGATTAACACCAACTGTTACACCAACAAATACTGTGACACCAACGGTGACATCAACTTTAATACCAACACCTACACCAACTCCAAGTGTTACAACTACAGTTACACCTACAGTTAGTCCTACACAAACTGTTAGTCCAACACGTACTCAAACACCTACAGTTAGTCCGACAAAAACTATAACACCAACACCATCAATAACACCAACAATTACGCCAACAATTAATTTTACGGGTTGTGAATATTATCAATTAATTAATGATTCTGATGTTGGGAATGTTATATACTCATACGTTGATTGTAATGGTTCATTGATTGCTGGTAATGTTTTACCGCCAAATCCTGATTATAGATTATGTGCAAGAAAAAATAGTGTGTTCAGAACAGGTGGTGTGAACTCATTAACTGTTGTTGATTTGGGATTGTGTCCATCTCCTACACCTACACCGACACCAACAAATACACCAACAAATACTCAAACACCAACTGTAACACCAACAAAAACTGTTACACCAACAGTAACCGCAACCCTTGGGGTTACTTCAACACCAACTCCGACTCAAACACCAATACCATTTGTACCCGGTGGTTTTACATTTGATGCCGATTATATTGTTTTAACTTACGCATTTACTAATGGGCAAGATTTAGATACAAGAACAAAAGTCACTGTTCCTAATATAGGTCAAATAACATTGGCGGACTCTATTGGTTGGTGTTGTTCTGAACAATGGCCAGCAACTGGTACACCAATTTTAACGTGGGGTGGAGATAATACAGGCACAGGATTTGAATCTGTGTTAATTAATTTAATTGAGTTTAAATCCCAATATCCTGGTCAAAATACAATAGTAATGAACTCTAAAGCATTTTGGTATGGTAGTTTAGGTTCAAATCCTGTTACTATTCAAGCCACTTTATATAAAGGTGGTACTATGGTTGCTGACCCTGATAACTACACCTTCTATAATAATACATTTACCGCAGCCTATGGTGCGTTATCACCCGGAACCACGGTAACCATTAACGAGTCTAATTGTATTGAAGGGGAAAACATAACTTCATTACAATATAATGTTAGTACATTCAACGGTCAATTTATCTAAATAAAAAATACACCATTTTATTGTTTATAACTATTTATACTTGTAATGGCAAATTTAATAGCATTTTCATCAGGGGCAACATTAGAAGGAACGTTTAGATTAACACCAAATATTCTTTATAGTGTTAATTACAATGATAGTTTATCAGGTTTAACTTGGTGGAATGGTGTTGAACCAAATGGTGAATATATTCTTTATTCAGACCAAATTACACAAGCACCTTATTTTTCAGCACCGACAATATTAACAGCTTGGAGTTCTGATGATACAAATTCAAGTTTTTTAAATACAATTAATAGAGTACCTCAAAGAAGAGGTCAAACTCCTTTTTCAGCAATAACTGATGCGATTACATGGATGACGGGAACACAAATGTATTCAATTGTCAACCAAAATTATCCACAAATTACAATGAGTGGTTTAACAATGATTGCCGATGCTGGGTTTACAGCATCTTACCCATTGGCAAATAATACAATTTATGATTTGTCGGGTAATGAGTATAACATGGAGTTAATAAATGAACCAACATTTACTAACAATTATAGTGGTGAATTCACATTTAATGGTATTGACCAACACATTCAAACACAAATTATATCACCAAACATTGAATTAAGAACTTTAAGTGTGTGGTGTAAATTAGGTAATACTGGAACTACATTAGAAGGTGTCTTCGGTGTATCAGATTCTGGTGGAACTATATTTGATAGTATCGCTTATCGTGCACAAGGTGGAAATGGTTGGGGTGTTTATGGTAATGTGGGTGGTAGAACTTATTATTCAAATGTTGTTGAGACTGGTACAACCGAATGGGTTAATATTGTTGCGACATACGCGGCAGATGGTGGTGGTTTAGTTAAATTATATAGAAATGGTGTTGATATACTTACACAATCCATGTCACTTATAACTTACACAAATGCGTTATTTTATATGGGACAGGCCAGTGAAGATGTTTATTATTGGGATGGTCAAATCGCGTGTGGATTTATATATAACCGAGCATTATCACAACAAGAAATCACCAATGATTACAACGCATTATTAACAAGATTTAGTGTCACACCACCAACACCGAGTGTAACACCAACAAATACTGTTACACCTACAATAACACCAACTAATACGGTTACACCTACTGTTACTGAAACTCCGACTAATACTCCAACGCCAACAATTAGTGAAACACCTACTAATACTCCAACACCTACAGTAACTGAAACTCCAACAGGAACTCCATCGGTAACTGAAACACCTACACCGACAATTAGTGAAACACCTACTAATACTCCAACACCTACAGTAACTGAAACTCCAACAGGAACTCCATCGGTAACTGAAACACCTACACCGACAATTAGTGAAACACCTACTAATACTCCAACACCTACAGTAACTGAAACTCCAACAGGAACTCCATCGGTGACAGAAACACCAACTGAGACTCCAACACCAACACCGACTGAGACTCCGACAGAAACACCAACTAATACTCCAACTGCGAGTGTAACACCAACTAATACTCAAACTCCATCAGTTACGCCAACATTAACTCAAACACCAACTTCAACTAATTTGAGTTCAATAACTACATACGGTATTTCAGGATGTACTAATCTAAATGTTTTAGTTGTTGATTTAGGACCAGGATTTATAGTTCCTGGAGATGTAAACTATTACACATTCACAGGAGCAACACCAAGTGGATGTTATTCAGTCATTGGTAAGATAAATGCTCCGATAGACGATGCGTTTACCGCATCATTTGGATATGGTGGATGTAATGATTGTGAGATTTCTAATATAACTCCAACCCCAACACCAACTAACACTGAAACACCAACAAATACTCCAACTCCATCGGTAACAGAAACACCAACTGAGACTCCGACACCAACAGTAACAGAAACTCCGACTAATACACCAACAGTAACAGAGACTCCGACTAATACACCAACTGAGACTCCAACAAATACTCCAACGGAGACGGAAACACCAACACCAACTCCGACAGAAACTCCGACAGGAACACCAGCGGTAACACCAACAAATACGGAAACACCAACTGAGACTCCAACACCGACAATTAGTGAAACACCAACTAATACTCCAACACCGACAATTAGTGAAACACCAACTAATACGCCAACACCTACGGTAACAGATACTCCTACTCAAACGCCAACTGAGACTCCAACACCTACGGTAACTGAAACACCAACCAATACTCCAACTAATACGGAAACTCCTACTAATACTCCAACACCAACAATTAGTGAGACACCAACTAACACTCCAACACCGACAATTAGTGAAACACCAACTAATACGCCAACACCTACGGTAACAGATACTCCGACTCAAACACCAACTGAGACACCAACACCTACTGTAACGGATACTCCGACTCAAACACCAACTGAGACACCAACACCTACTGTAACGGATACTCCGACTCAAACACCAACTGAGACACCAACACCTACTGTAACGGATACTCCGACTCAAACACCGACACCGACTTCAACATCGGCATCAACACCTTCAGGACTTAGTGTGACAATCGTTGAGTCAGGTGGTAATGTTGTAATGTCGGCATCAGGTTCACTTAACATAAATGACTTAACACTTGTTAATCCAAGTGCAGGACCTTTTAGTTTTGGTGGACTAGGAGTTAGTAACGCAACATTCTTAATGGGTACAAATGGAATAAATGCCGTTCAATATAGCGGATTTACAACAACACCACCTAATTTTGGACCAGGTGGAGTAGGAGGGTCTCAAACATCAGTAAGTGGTAATATATTTGGGGTTATTAAACAAGGACCAGCACCATATTCATTATTAGTCCCTGTTGGTTATACAACAGGAACCGCAATTTCAAGTAGTCAAACATTTAATGGTCAATCATTCGTTAGTTTTGGATTAACACCAGGAACATACACTTATACTTGGGGTTCAGGTGCAAATGCTGACTCAATAAACGTTGTAGTTGGAGGATAATTAACATTAGTATTCATCTTTTTTAATCTTATATTATTTTTATGAAAAAATATATTCATGAAAATATTTGTTCAAATTGCCGCTTATCGTGACCCCCAACTTGTTGCTACTATCAAAAACATGATAGAAAACGCAAAGAAACCCAAAAATTTAGTAATTGGTATTGCAAGACAGTTTCATCCTGAAGATGGATTTGATGACTTGTCAGAATACGAAAATGATAAAAGATTTAGAATCCTTAACATCCCATATCAAGAATCAAAGGGTGTTTGTTGGGCAAGACACCAAGTTCAACAATTATATAAAGGTGAAGAATATACCCTTCAAATTGATTCACACATGAGATTTGCTCCCAATTGGGACGATGAAATGATTAAGATGATTAAACAACTTCAAAAGAAGGGACATGAAAAACCATTGTTAACAGGTTATGTATCTTCATTTGACCCCGATAATGACCCTGCAGGACGTACTCAAGAACCATGGAGAATGGCGTTTGATAGATTTATTCCTGAAGGTGCGGTGTTTTTCTTACCTGAAACAATTCCAGGTTGGCAGAATTTAACTGAACCTGTAACGGCTCGTTTCTACTCAGCACACTACTGTTTCACATTAGGTCAATTCTCAACAGAAGTACAACACAACCCTGAATATTATTTCCACGGTGAGGAAATTTCAATTGCCGCTCGTGCTTACACTTGGGGTTATGATTTGTTTCACCCACATAAAGTTTTGATTTGGCACGAATACACTCGTAAAGGTAGAACAAAACAATGGGATGATGATAAAGATTGGGGAAACAAGAATAGTCACTCACATTTTACAAACAGAAAATTGTTTGGTATGGATGGTGAAACTCAAGAAGGTCATGATGGACCTTATGGTTTTGGTACAGTTAGAACATTAAGAGATTATGAAAAGTATTCAGGTCTTTTATTTGAAAA
>Ga0315906_10006193_pt1 | contig 14848 bp, 17 predicted proteins | sample LakEriMetagenome_4_FD_203526 | JGI IMG/M metagenome (GOLD analysis project Ga0315906, IMG submission 203526) | Freshwater fungal communities from buoy surface, Lake Erie, Ohio, United States - Buoy 2 MA122 | ecosystem: Environmental > Aquatic > Freshwater > Lake > Lake biofilm | place: USA...
GAAGCATGTGTTACTCCACGTACGCATTTTTTGGGGGCTGCTCCGGAAGAAACGGCGCTGGTGATGCCGCTCCGGACCGTCATTTCGAGATTGTGATTGTAGGCGTACCGGGCCGGCATGGCTAACGCCGGGATTTCCGCCGGATTATCCCTGGCTGATGTGACAAAACCACTGTGTTGCGGATAGCCTGAACCGGCTATCGGCTGCTGGCCGGTTCCTATTGCAGCTTGGTTAAACCGGCAGCTCAGTTGAAACCGTAGAGCTTCGCTGGGTTATCGACGAGTATTTTCTGGCGCAGGGCGGCATCCGGCGTCCAGGCATTGAACAGGTCGAGCAGGTGTCCGTCTTCCGGCATGTCTTTTTCCATGCGCGGGTGCGGCCAGTCGGTGCCCCAGATGATTTGGTCGGGATTGGCGCGCACCAGTGCTTCATGGATGGGTTTTGCTTCCGGGTAATCCGGATACTGCGTTGATACGCGGTAAGAACCCGAGACCTTGACCCAGATCTTGCCTTCGGCCAGCAGCCGGCACATCTGCTGCACGCCGGGTTGGTTGACGCCGAGTTTGCCGTCCACATTGCCCATGTGATCGAGCACGATGGGCAGCTTCCAGTTCTTGAAAAAAGGCATCGCGCTGTAGAGCGCATTGGCATCCATCATGAACTGTGCGATCAGGCCGAGCTCAGCCATGATCGGCGCCAGGGTTTCAAAGGATTTCATGCCCAGCGAGCTGAAACCCACGCCATGCGGCATGTGATGAAAGCGCAGCGCGCGTACGCCGAGGTCGGCCATGCGTTTGATTTCATCGCGGCCGGTGTCGGGTTTGACGATGCAGGTCGCGCGCAGGCGTTTGGGTTCGCGCTGCAGCGCATCGAGCACCACGCTGTTGTCGGTGCCGTGGGCATTGCCCTGCACGATGACGCCGCGCGCCATGCCCAGCGCATCGAGCATTTTCAGCAGATTTTCAAGAGGCGCGTCATCCGGCGTATAGGAGCGCGAATCGGCAAAGGGGAATTTCGACCGCGGCCCGAACAGATGAAAGTGCGTGTCGCAGGCGCCGGCCGGCGTGGGGATTTTTGGTGCGCGGGTGTCGGCGATCGGGGGCAGGCAGGGCAGCAGGTCCATATTGTTGTTCTTCCGGGTTCTTCGTCAGGGGCTTGATGGTAGAGCAATGCGTGGGCCTGCTCAATTGCTGCGGGCCGTGTTTATAATCGAATGAACTATTCAATTTCCGGAGCTGCCATGATCCCGTCGAAACGCCTGCCCTATGTGCCCATGATCGACCGTCCGCCGCTGAAGCCGCCCGCGGGCGTGCGACTGATTGTCTGGCCGGTGGTCAACGTTGAAGTGTGGGACATCAAGCGCCCGATGCCGCGGCAGGTGCTGCCGCCGCCGACGCATATCACGCGCCTGCCGGACTTCGCGCACTGGGCCTGGCATGAATACGGCAACCGCGTCGGCTTCTGGCGCATCAAGCAGGCGCTGGATGAACTCGACATCAAGGCCTCGCTGTTCACCAACGGCCGCATCTGCACCGATTACACGCGTATTGCCGAAGAAGCGCTGAAATCGAAATGGGAGTTTGTCGGCCATTCCTGGGACCAGCAGCCGACCCATATTGAAAAAGACCAGCGCGCGATGATCCAGCGCACGGTCAAGCAGATCAAATCCTTCACCGGCAAGGCGCCGGTCGGCTGGCTGGCGCCGGGACTGACCGAGACCTTGTTCACGCCGGACTATCTGGCCGAGGCCGGTATCAAGTACCTCGCCGACTGGGTGGTTGATGACGAACCCTGCGAAATCAAGACCGCGCACGGCAACGTAGTGTCGATGCCCTATACGTTGGAACTGAATGACATCGCGATGATGATGGTCCAGCACAACGTCGCTTCAGAATTCGAATCACGCTGCATGGACCAGTTCGAGCGGCTGTATGAAGAAGGCAAGGATCGGGTGAAGGTCATGTGCATCGCCGTGCACCCCTACATCTCCGGCGTGCCGCACCGGATCAAGTATTTCGAAAACGTGTTCCGCAAGCTGCGCGACGAGAAGGGCGTGGTGTTCTGGACCGGTGAGGAGATTCTCAACTGGTATCGGCGGTCGGCCAAGGCGACGGTCAAGGCTGCGGTGAAGCGGCGGCGGTGAGTGGTAAAAGGCTGTTTGAAAAATATAATAAAATCAAAGGGTTATTATTTTTCTTATTGGAAATTAATTAATAAAAACAATGACTTGGATGTGCCGGCGCCGTTTTTGCCGCTTTGTTATCACACTGGTGCGAGAGTGGTGATCAACGTAAAGGTTTGAATAATATGAATAAATTTTCTTATCGGGGCGGGATGTTAACCGGCGGTGTGGGATGTTAACAGTCGTTTTTGCCGTATAAAACTAGTTAGGTTGCTCATGAACTGGGCACTTTGGGTACTGGCGCTGTTGGTCGATTTGCTCGGCCTCTACTATTCGTAGGTGCTTTTTGCGTCGGTACCCGATGTTGAGTCAGTGGCCTGGGGAGTTCTGGTACTCGGTATCTTCGGTGCGCTCGTACTTCTGCTTGTATGGCCTCAAATGTTTGGCCGCCGATCTGGTGTCGGCGCAAAAACACTTTCGCTGGCCGTACCCGTGGTCGCATTCTTGGGTTCTTTGGACTCAGCAAGTATCTCCGGCTTTGAAATCGTTGCAATTGTTGTGTCTGCTCTGATCGGCGTTATTAACTGGTTGGCGTTTAGAAGGAATCCAATTTATGTCGGCCAAAAAGCAGCCTAACCGCCCAGTCAACCCGGACGCGCGCATAAGCGCTGCCGATTGGCTATGCCACCGGGCGCGCGCCGGTTACTGAGAACGTTACGAATAAATCCCGCAGACTTCTCCCATGAAGACAAGAAACATTCTCCTCCTGCTGGCATCCCATGGCCTTGTCGGAGCGGTCGGATTCGCGGCCGGGATCTATGTGCTGCCCATCCTGATTGCACCGGCGGCGCCAACAGTCGCCGAGGTGACGGCGGCAGCGCAGTCGGCCACTTACACCGCCGAGTTCAGGCGTGACCTCAAAGACAGCGATGCGCTGCACTGGGGGGGGGCAAGGTGTCAGTCAGCGAAGGCGCCATCTCTCACATGGGCAAGCTGGCGCCGGGGCCGGACTACAAGCTCTACCTGTCGCCGGAGTTCGTTGAAACCGAGGAAGATTTCAAACGGCTGAAGCCCAAGATGGCGCTGGTCGGGGACGTCAAAACCTTCAACAATTTTGTGGTCAAGGTTCCGCCGGGCGTCAGTCCGTCGAAGTACACGACGGTCATCGTCTGGTGCGAGACGTTCAGCGAGTTCATCACATCAGCGCGTTACCGGTAGTGATCTTGAATCGGGGCCATTTAATTTTTGATCATTGGGCATTGCCCCTGTTTGTTTCTCTGTATCACACTCCATTAATACCATGACTGTTTCAAAAATGACTGCAATTGCGCAGTTGCTGATTGGAATTTTTCTGGCAGTGATTGCTTTTATTGCGCTGACCATGGGGGAGGGCTTTCTCCGCCTGATCGGTGGCATCGCGGCGGCTGGCGCTGTGCTGTTGTTGTTTTTGGTGGCTGGACATTATTTCCGCAAACCTGCGATGCGTGATGACACTTCCGGATTGCCGCATGGCCTGTTCCGGCGACTGATCTTTTTGGTGATCGCGATTTACGCCCTCGGGGTGCCGCTGCATGCGGTGTTTGTGACCGGAGAAATCTCCCCGCTATCGGAGCCCGGCGGCAAACGGACGATTTAAAAGTCAGCGGAGCCGAACTCGTTCTGGCTGATGGCCGGGCTCTATGCGGTTCCCGGTGTGGTGAGCCTGTTCATGGCGTTGCGGCGGCGCAAATAGTCTCTTTGGCGTCTGGTTGAAACCGGGGTCGGAGTCGCCCAAGCCCAATGTTACGGATTCCATAATTTCGTATGGCTTTTTATATGGTCAAATGCTAGTCTTTGCCTATGGCAAACACCCGTTTTGATTGGGATGCCGGCAAGGATGCTGAAAATCAGCAGAAGCATGGCGTTTCATTCTCCCGCGCTCAGCATGCCTTTGCTGATCCGCGGCGCGTGATTGCCAGAGACATCTCTCACAGTCAAACCGAAGAACGGTTCTACTGTTTTGGCGAGGTTGATGGTGGTGTTCTTACTGTGCGATTTACCTATCGCGCATCTGTAATTCGAATAATCGGTGCCGGCTATTGGCGCAAAGGAAAGTCAATTTATGAGGGCGAAAATAAAATACACCGATGAACCCCTGGGCAAGACCCAAGTGGTTCCGGACTTTCTTCCTTCCCCTGCGGAACTGGCTTTTCGGGAGGAGGGGGTAAAGGTCACTCTGGCTTTGAGCAAAAAGAGTATCGAGTTCTTCAAGTCCGAAGCTTCAAAGCATCACACCCAGTACCAGCGCATGATCCGCCGCCTTCTTGACTCATACGTTGATACACATTCCTCAACTCAACGCTCAGGCGGGGCACGCCAAAAGCGGCGGGTCTCTTAGCTCCGGCTATTAATTGTGGTGCAGAGGGCCCCGGATGAGGGTCTTCAGCCTGATCCGGGCTGCGGATTACTGCTCCAGAAGCCTGAAAAAACTCTCGCCGAAATCCTTGCGGTATTGGTCGGTCACCGGTTTCACCGCTTCAACAAAGGCGCGATGTTCATCCGGGGTCAGTTTGACGACCTCGTTTTCGGCGGGGTCGAGTTTTTTCAGCATTTCTTCATCTTCCGCCGCCGCCAGTTGGCGCTGAAAAACCGTCGCCTCGGCCGCGGCGATTTCCACTGCACGTTGAACATCGGCCGGCCATGAAGCGTATTGCGTGCCATTGGCCATCAGGCAGGCGACGCCATACACATGCCCGGAGAGGGTGATGTAGCGGTGGTGCTTGTGCATGTTGAAGTTGACGATGTTGGTCAGCGGATTGTCCTGGCCGTCGAAACGCTCACCGCCGATCTGTTCCACAAAAATCTTGATGTCTTCAAGGACGGGTTCGATGCCGAGCAGGCGCAGCGATGCGGCCTGCACTTCGCTCATCTGGATGCGGATGCGCAGGCCTTGGCAGTCGGCGGGCTTGCGGATCGGGCGGACCTTGTTGCTGAAGTGGCGGAAACCGTTGTCCCAGTAAGCGAGCAGCCGGAAAGGCGATTGCGCGGCGGTTTTTGCTTTCAGTGACTGGCCGAGTTTGCCGTCGATTACTTTGTAGGCCGCGGCGCGGTCGGGAAACTGGAAGGGCAGGTCGAACAGTGCGAGTTCGGGCACCCATTTCGCATAACGCAGCGACGAGATGTAGCACATCGACAGCTCGCCGCTTTCCACCATGCCCGGCAGGTCGCCAGATTTGTGGCCGAGCGACAGCACGTCGGGCACGAACCGGAAGTCCACTTTGTCGCCGGCCTCGCGCTGCAGCACTTCTCCGAAACGGATGCAGGCGCGGGTGTGGATGGAGGCGGGTTTCTGGTAGCCGCCGAGGCGGATGACGATGGGGGGCATGGGGATTTCCCTTGGGTGGCGAGGTGCGGGTGTTACAGCAGGCCGGTGATCATCGACAGCGCGATGACGAACAGCATGATGGCGACGAGTTTCTGGATTCCGGGCATTGTGGCCTTGTGCAGATAACGCTTGCCCAGCACCGAACCAGCCAGCGCGGCGCAGACGGCGGCGGCAAGCAGGGCGTAATCGAATTCGGCGTGGTGGTTCACGATGAGTTGCGCATATATCGACAGCCGTGAAAGATCGATCAGGAACGCGACGGCTGCACCGGTGGCGACGTATCCTGCCTTGTCGAGCCCGGCCTTGACCAGGAAGGCGGAGCGCAGCGCGCCCTGCAGCCCCGCAAGTCCACCGAAAAAGCCGCAAAGCAAACCGCCGGGAATCTGGTGCTTGGGTTCGAACGTGACCTTGCGGAAGGCCGGCAGGAACTCGGCGCAGGCGAATACCAGCAGCAGGATGCCGATGATGACCTTGGCCGGCGCGACTTCAACACTGCGGCCGAGCAGGTTGTAGTGAAGCAATGCGCCGCTTTCAGCCATGCGTACCAGAAGCCAGGCGCCGGCGAGGGCGCCGATGGCGGCGGGCAGGCCGAAGCGCAGCACGATGCTGTAATCGACATGCTTGCGCACCAGCACCAGTTTGAAGATGCCGTTCAGAAAGTGGACGATAGCGGTTAACGCCACCGCTTTTTCAATCGCGAAAAACAGCGCGAAGGCCGGCAGCAGCAGCGTGCCGAGGCCGAAGCCGGAGAAAAAAGTCATCACAGCGGCGAGCGCCGCAACCGTGCAGATAATCAGAAAACTCATGGCGTGCAGCAAAGCATGAACCCGCGTCCGCTGGCAAGCACGGCAGCACCGTGGGGGTGCCGGCTATAGGCAAGGGGCCTTCAGGTGTGTCACAGTATTTGTCCGGTCATTGCTGCGTCCGGATCGTGAAAAGAACATCAGGAGGAGCGCCATGGAAATGAATGGAATTCACCATATCAATATCGGCTGTCGTGAAAGCGATCTGCCGGCCATTGAGAAGTTTTACTGCGAAGGCCTCGGGCTGCATGTCGGCTACCGGCCGGATTTTCCGTCGGGCGGCTTGTGGCTTTATCACGGTGACCATCCACTGGTCCACGTGGTCACGCGTTTCAAGGCGGACTGGAGCGGGCTCGATGAGAGCAAGAGCAGCTACGACCACACGGCCTATGCCGTGAAGGGCGTGCAGGACTTCCGTGCGCGCTTCAAGAAGATGGGTATCCCGTTCGAAGAACAGAACGTGCCCAACGCCGGTTTCCAGATGTTTCTGCGCGATCCCGTCGGCAACAAGGTCGAGCTCAACTTCCCGAACGAGGAAGCGCCGGCCGAAGTGGCCAGCGGCACGCTGGCGGCGATGCAGTTTCCGGATCACGCCGGCAAGCGTTGAACGCGGCTGCGGCTGGGTTTTGCTGTTTTCGTAAGTAGTTGTTTTTTATAAATAAAAAAGGATTTTCATGCGCGCAGCGAGGCTGACCGGATGAAACTCGTGGATATCGCGCGGGTGGTGCGCAGCAAAAACGCAGGTCCGACGACACTGACGCTGGACCTGATGTTCAACGACGAGGCCGGTTATGCGCAGGCGCAGCGTTCCACCGCGCTGACGCCGGCGGCACTGGCTGCGATGTATGGCCTGGAGCCGCGACAGGTGGAAGTGATTCCCTATCCGCCGGCCTGCGCGATCAAGATCGTGATGGACCGCAAGATTGTCGCGGGTACGCCGGGCGACCGTGATGTCTACGGCGCGCAGCAGCACGGCCCCTTGCTGGATATCGAGCTATGAACGCCCTTGAACGGCTTAAAGCCGAACTGTTGAGCGGTGGTGGGCGCAAGCCGCTGCGCGCTTTGGCGGCATCCGGTCAACTCGGTTACGGCATTCCCGAAGCGGCGCTGGCCGAAGGCCTGAAGCGCAAGCCGCATTTCATCGGCTGCGACATGGGCTCGGTGGACCCGGGGCCTTATTATCTCGGCAGCGGCCAACTGGCGACCAGCGATGCGATCACGCGCAGCGATCTGACCAAGGTGCTGCGCGCTGCGCGTTCAATCAATGTGCCGTTGCTGCTAGGCACTTCAGGTACCGCGGGCGCTGAACCGCATCTGGAAAAGACACTGGCGATGGTGCGCGACATTGCGCGCAGTGAAGGACTGCATTTCAAAATGGCGTCGATTCGCGCCGACATGCCGCGTGATCTGCTGAAGGCGGCAGTGCGCGCGAAGCGCGTGCGGGCGCTGGGGGCGATTGCACCGCTGACCGAGGCCGAGGTGGATGGCGCATCGCACATCGTCGGGCAGATGGGTATCGAAGCCTTCCAGCGGGCGCTGGAGGCGGGCGCTGATGTGGTGATTGCCGGTCGGGCCTGCGACACCGCGGTATTCGCCGCGATTCCGGCAGCGCTGGGTTATCCGCTGGGGCCGGCGATGCATATGGCCAAAATCATCGAGTGTTGTTCGATCTGCACCACGCCCGGCGGGCGCGATGCCTTGCTCGGCACGATGGACGGCGACAGCTTCACCATCGACAGCATGAATCCGATCCGCCATGCGACGCCGATGTCGGTGGCGGCGCACAGTCTTTATGAGCAGGGCGATCCCTATCGCGTGCATGAGCCCGAAGGCACCTTGCACACCGACGATGCACGTTATGAGGCGGTTGATGAACACCGCTGCCGCATTTCCGGTGCGCGCTGGGAGCCGGCGACGCAGTTCACCGTGAAGATCGAGGGCGCCACAAGGGTCGGTGAACGCGCAGTGCTGCTGGCCGGCTGCGGCGATCCGCGCGCCATTGCGGCGATGCCGGAGATTCTGGCCAACGTCGAGAAGACGGTGCTTGAACTCGTTGCGGGTTCGGTCAGCGGTCCCTTCCAGGTGTATCCAAAGGTCTATGGTGTCAACGGCGTGATCGAGTGGCCGGCGGCTGCAGCGGTGCAGGCCCGCGAAGTCTTTGTGATGGTCGAGGTGATCGCGGCGACGATGGAAGACGCCAAATCGGTGGCGACGGTGTTCAAGCAGTATCTGCTGCACAACGGATTCCCGGGACGTATTTCGACCGGCGGCAATCTGGCGTTTCCGTTTACGCCGCCGGAAGTGATGGCGGGTACAGCCTATCGCTTCAGTGCCTATCACGTAGTCGAGGTGGATGCGCTGGAACCGCTGTTTCCGGTGCGTCTGGAAGAACTACGAGCGCATGAGGCGCCAATCAAGGAGGAGATGTAAATGACCAGAACCGAATGTGGCCATGCTGCTGGCAAATGCATTTCGCACAAACTCACAGTGGCGCTTTCCGTTATGGCGCTGCTGGCCAGCGCATCGGTGCACGGCGCGCAGACAGGCAAGGGGGCGGACGATTTTCCGGCGCGTGCGGTGCGCTGGGTAGTGCCGTTTGCACCGGGTGCATCGAACGACGTGATCGCGCGCGTGGTGGCGCAGAAGCTCACTGAAATCTGGGGACAACAGGTGCTGATCGACAACCGCGGCGGTGCCGGCGGCATGCTCGGTGCCGACATTGTCGCCAAGGCGCAGCCCAACGGATACACGATGCTGATGGCGAATCCCGGAGCGAACGCAATCAACTTTGCGCTGCGTACAAAAACGCCGTATCGCGCCGAGGATTTTGCCGCGGTGAGCCTGCTCGGTTGGTCGCCGATCCTGTTGGTGACCAGCGCGGGTTTTCAGGCAAACAGCGTCAAGGACATCATCGCCATGGCCAAGGCGCGTCCGGGCCAGCTTTCGGCCGGTTCTTCGGGGACCGGCGGCAGCAGCCATCTCGCGCTGGAGTTTTTCAAGATGCTCGCCGGCGTTGACATCCTGCACATTCCTTACAAAGGGGCTTCCCCGGCGATTGTCGACATGATGGCCGGACAGTCGCAGCTGATTTTCACGACGTCGGCGACCGCAGCGCCGCTGGTCACCGCGGGCAAGCTGAAAGTGTTGGCCACGGCGGGTGACAAGCGCCTGAGCCTTTATCCTTCTGTGCCGACGACAACCGAGCAGGGCCTGCCCGGTTATGACGTGCTGATCTGGTTCGGCGTTTCAGTGCCGGCGGCCACACCGCGGTCTGTGGTGCTCAAGCTCAACAGCGGTTTCCAGATGGCGCTGGATTCTGCGGAGATCAAGGAGCGGTTTGCGTTTCTGGGTTTGCAGCCGCAGGGCGGTCCGCCGGAACGTTTTGCGAAATTTCTGTTGGAAGAGGTGGACCGCTGGAGCAAGGTGGTGAAAGCCGCCAATGTGCGCAGTGAATAGCTGGCTTGTATCCGATGGCGATAAACTCGGCATTGGCGTCGCAAGCTTGCGGTGTGATTGATAAAACGGAGTAAGTAATTGAAATTATTGACTTTTATTGTGGATGGCGTGGTGCGCCCCGGCGTCCTAGATGGCCGCAACGTGGTGGATCTGTCGGCCGCCGGTTTGCCGGTTGATGCAACGGGTGATCTGATGTGCATCGTGCGCGGCGGTGATACGCTGCTGGAGTCGGTGCGTGCAGCGTTCAACAGCAGCAATCGTCGGGAATATGCGCTCAACACGGTGAAGCTGTGCGCGCCGCTGTTTCATCCCTCAAAGATTGTTGCGGTGGGTTTGAACTACATCGACCACTGCAAGGAAGCCAATCTGCCGGTGCCGTCCGAGCCGGTGCTGTTCACCAAGTGGCCAAATTCGATCACCGGGCCCTATGACGATTTGAGCTGGCCGGAGAGTGTCACCAAGGAGGTCGATTACGAAGTCGAACTCGGCGTGGTGATCGGCAAGCGCGGCCGCAACATCAGCGAGAAGGATGCGCTCAATCATGTTTTTGGCTACACCGTGGTCAATGACGTGTCAGCGCGTGACTTGCAGTTTGCCAATGCCAAACAATGGGATCGCGGCAAGTCGCTCGACACCTTCTGCCCTTGGGGGCCGTGGATTGTCACCCGCGACGAGATCAAGGATCCGCACAACCTGACCGTGCGTACGGTGCTCAACGGCAGGGAAATGCAGATTTCGAATACCAAGAACCTGATTTTCAACATCCCGCACATCATCGCTTATGCATCGCAGGGCACGACGCTGATGCCCGGTGACCTGATTCCGACCGGCACGCCGTTCGGCGTCGGTTTCTCGCGCACGCCACCGGTGTTCCTGAAACATGGTGACGTCTGTGAGTGTGAGGTCGAAGGTATCGGCAGCATCGTCAACAAGGTCAATCTGAAATAACACGCAGGCGGTGATGCCATGCCGCCGCAGTTTCAATCCCGGAGGAGAGCAATAAATGAAGCGCATTGCCATTGCGGCAGCACTCAGTCTCGCGACCGTCAGCACGGTTGCGCACAGTCAGGCCTATCCGAGTAAACCGATCCGCTTTATTGTGCCTTTCGCCCCCGGAGGCAGCACCGATCTGCTGGCGCGTTTCCTGGCTCAGCAACTGGCTGCACCGCTGGGTCAGACCGTGGTGGTCGACAATCGCGCTGGTGCCGGTGGCGTGGTCGGCGCTGAAATGGCGGCGCGGGCGCCTGCTGACGGTTACACCATTTTGCTGGGCAGTGCGGGGCCGCTGACGATCAATCCCAATATTCGTGACAAGACGCCGTACGACACGCTGCGCGATTTCACGCCGATCACGCTGGCGACCGTGAGTCCGTTCACGCTGGTGGTGCATCCGACTTCGCCGGCGAAGAATGTAAAAGAGCTGATCGCGCTGGCCAAAGCAAAACCCGGTGAACTGAATTTCGGTTCTGCGGGCAATGGTTCGGTGGGACATTTTTCCACTGAGCAGTTCATGACGCTGACCGGCGTCAAGCTTGTGCATGTGCCGTATAAAGGCGCCGGTCCGGCAGTGACCGATCTTCTTGGCGGTCGGTTGAACCTGATGTTCGAGAACCTGCCGACGATCATTCCGCATGTGCGTTCCGGCAAGCTGCGCATGCTCGGTGTCGGCACCAAGCAGCGTTCGGCGCTGGCACCGGAGTTTCCGACGATTGCCGACGAGGGCGTTCCGGGTTACGACTCAGCCACTGTGTTTGGCGTGCTGGCGCCGGCGAAAACACAGCCGGCCGTCATTGCGCGGTTGAACGCGGAAATGGTGAAAATCCTTAAATCGACGGAGGGCAAGGCTTCGCTGGCGGCGCGCGGTCTGGAGGCGATGGGCAGTACACCTGAGGAATACGGCGCGCAGATCAAGGATGAGTTCACCCGTTATGGACGCATTGCCAAGGCTGCAGGTATACGCGTCGATTAACATGCACCAATCAAACCGGATAAATGGCAGATCAAACCGATGGAGTCCTCTGTGATGAGCGCTGTTACCGTTAAACCGCTGGCCCCGCCGCTGGGTGCGGAAGTGTCCTGCGGAGATGTGCGTGCCCTCAACGATGCCGATTTCAAACCGGTATACCAGGCCCTTCTTGATCATCTGGTGATCCGCATCCGCGGCCAGCAACTGACCGATCCGGAACTGATTGCCTTTGGCGGGCAATTGGGCGCGCTCGATTTTGCACCGCTGGCGAAAACCGGCAAGGAGCGGGCGCGCACGCACCCGGAGATCATTGTCGTCTCGAATGTGATGGAAAACGGCGAAGCCATCGGCGTGCTGCGCGATGCGGAGGTGGTATGGCATTCCGATAATTCCTATCGTGACCGGCCCTTGTCGTATAGCGCACTCTATTCATTGGAAATTCCGCCGAGCGGCGGCAACACCGGATTTGCCAATATGTATCTCGCGCTGGAAACGCTCGACCCGGCGCTACGCAAAAAAATCGAAGGGCGTACGCTGAAGCATGACATGACGTATAACAGCGCCGGCGACCTGCGTGAAGGCTTCAAGCCCGTAGATGACGTGCGCGATGCGCCGGGCCCCAGCCATCCGGTCATCCGCACCCATCCTGAAACCGGCTATAACGCGCTGTATCTCGGCCGCCGCCCCAATGCCTATATCAACGGCTACTCGGTGGCCGAGTCCGAGGAACTTCTGGACGCGCTGTGGGCGCATGCAACCCAGGAAAAATTCACCTGGCACCACGTCTGGCAACCCGGCGACATCCTGATCTGGGACAACCGTTGCGTGATGCACCACCGCGATCCCTTTGATGGCGGATACCGCCGGGTGATGCATCGCATTCAATGTGCGGGCGATGTGCCCTCTCTGGCTGCGGCTGCCAAAGCGGGGCACCCGCGGGCGCGAGTGGAAGTTTAATCGGCGTCGAGACCGTGCAGCGCAATGCCGCCAAACGAAGGCCAGGCGCGCCACACTCTTTCCAGTTCAGGCAGTAATTTCTCCATCGCAGCGACATTGCGGTGAAAAGTGGTATTCGTGCTCTGGCGGGTGATGCTGTGCGAATAGGCAAAGACGCGGACTGCGGGATTAGTCAGTACCGTGTCCAGGGACAAGAGCAGGTTATTCTCGCCGAGGGGCATAAGCCATAAATCACCCTTGGTGCTGGTGCGAAACACATGCAGCGATTCATCCGGAATGGGGCCAGCTTCAAGGCCGATACGGATAATTTTTTTTGCGAGTGTCCCCCATTCGAGGAAAGGTTCGGCGAGGTCAATCAGCTGCTGTGATTCGGTACGGTAATTCATCACCGAGACCACGTCTACCTGCGCACCAAGGTGATCAAGGAACAGGCTATTGCGATAACGCTGGCGTCCCCACCAGAAAGGTACGGCCGCATCCAGCGGCATCATTGCCTGAGTGCGCACCCGTGACAGCGTTTCGAGGTATGCTTCTAGCCAGGCTTCGGTATCGAGCTGATAGCCGCTGTTGAGGTAGGGTTCGATGTCGAGTTGCAGGCCGGACAGACGTGCCTTGGGTGGTGCTGTACGGTTATAGGCGGCATAGGCGCGAGCCATTTTGGCGAACTGGTCACGTTCACTTGGCATTACGGCACGCGGGTCGCCGATGACTGCCCAGACCTTGATGCCGCGTGCGGAAGCGGCAGCGATGAAACTTTCCAATACTGCGGCTTCGGTGACATTTTCCTGAGTTGCAGTCAGTGGCACCGTGATGAAAATGGTGTCGGCACTATGCCTCTCCAACCGTGTCATTGTGGACGCAGCATTGTTTTTCCAAGCCGAAGGTTGCCATACCCAAAGGGCGCGGCGCGGCATTTCCCGGTCAAGTTGCGCTTCGAGGCGTGCTGAGCGGATCGTCAGCTGCGCGGCAGTTTGAGGGCATTCAACCACCCAGAAGCGCCATGTAGCTTTGTCGAGTTTGGCTGGCAGCGCATAGGCGGTGTTGTGATCACCGGAAGGGAAATTGCCGAGGGTGAATGATTCACCGATTTTTTCTTGGGCTGTTGATTTCCACTGAATTCTGAGCCGGGTTTTTCATTGAATTTTGAGCCACCCCTTTTCAATGTTTATTATGCCTCAGGTTGTGGATATCTTTCGGGTTCTGGGTTCCTTTCGGGGTTGAGTTGAGCTGTTCTTGAAGCGGTAACTCTCGTTCCCGGTTTCAAGGATATGGCAGTGGTGGGTGAGCCGGTCGAGCAGCGCCGTGGTCATCTTCGGGTCACCAAATACGCTGGCCCACTCGGCGAAGTTCAGGTTGGTCGTAATCACCACGCTGGTCCGCTCGTAGAGCTTGCTGATCAGATGGAACAGCAAGGCGCCTCCGGCCTGACTGAACGGCAGATAGCCCAGCTCGTCCAGAACCACCAGATCTGCATGCATCAATCGCATCGCAATGTGGCCTTGGCGGCCACAGGCTTGCTCCTGCTCCAATGCATTGACCAGTTCGATGGTCGGGAAGAAGCGAACTCGCTGGCGATGGTGTCCAATCGCCTGCACACCCAGCGCTGTGGCAAGGTGTGTCTTGCCCGTTCCCGGACCACCCACCAGCACAATGTTGTAGGCCTGCTCAAGGAACTCACAACGGTGCAACTGGCGAACCAGCGCTTCGTTGACGGGGCTCTGGCTAAAGTCGAATCCGGCCAGATCCCGGTAAGTCGGAAACCGGGCGGCCTTCATCTGATAGGCCACCGATCGAACCTCGCGCTCAGCCATTTCCGCTTTGAGCAGATCGCCCAGCACATTCTGCGCGGCTTGATAGGCCGGCGCGCCTTGCTGCGCCAACTCGTCTACTGCCTGCGCCATTCCAAAGAGCTTGAGTGACTTCAGGTTCGTGACCATCGCTTCATGCTGCATGTCGATTTCCTCTCAATTGATCGTAACGATCCACGTTGGCCTCCGGCTCCACAGCCAGCCTGAGCGCCTGCGGCGCATTGACAGGCGCCGGTGGCGCCACTTCCACCAAACGGCCCAGCAGGTTCAGCACGTGCTGCTTGGAAGCCGCCCCTGATTCGAGCGCCAGTTCCACAGCCGCCAGCACTGCCTGCTCATCGTGATGCAACACCAATCCCAGGATCTCAACCA
>Ga0315906_10006195_pt1 | contig 14847 bp, 14 predicted proteins | sample LakEriMetagenome_4_FD_203526 | JGI IMG/M metagenome (GOLD analysis project Ga0315906, IMG submission 203526) | Freshwater fungal communities from buoy surface, Lake Erie, Ohio, United States - Buoy 2 MA122 | ecosystem: Environmental > Aquatic > Freshwater > Lake > Lake biofilm | place: USA...
ACCACCACCTTTGGCTCTATATATATCTCTATCATTCAAATTAATGATTGTATCACCCCCGTCATTACCAACTGGAGGTGATATAGATGAAGTAACGGCAGCACCAGCGCCGCCGGCACCAACAGTAATTGAATAAATACCAGCATTTAATGTAACATTGGTACGATAAATAACAGCACCGGCGCCACCACCGCCACCGGATCTGGAACCACCAGCTCCACCACCACCAACAACAAGAATATCACAAATATAATTTTCTCTTAAAATTAAACTACCAGATGAGTTATATAATAGATATTGGTCTTTACTTCCTGCTATGGGGTTTAGCGTAGCACCTGCGTAGGATGTTAGTGCTCCAGTTAAATCAGTTTCGTTAAAATCAACCCAATAATATCCATCATTTAAAGCTGGTTTATTATTAGCTGCTCTGCTTATATTAAAATAGGGCATCACTCTTGCTGAAATAGCGGTTTCTGGAGTAACGCCGGCTTTTTCTAATTCAGATAATGTTGGATTTATTTTTGCTATTGTAGCACTTTCATTTAATACATTTGATTCAGTAGTTTTATCAGTGATTGGGTTTTGCGTTGCCCCTTCAGGTCTAAAAACCTCACCACTTGAACCAGCTACAGGTGGAATAGGGTCTTCAAAGCCCTCATATTTATAATTAACATAGATATATAGATATATCAAACAAATTAGGAAAATAATAATGGATAAATTAAACAAAATTATTTTTAATTTCATTTTACTTATTATGATGAAAATAAATTTTATTTAAAAACATCTCACTATTTATATTTAATCCATATGAAGATTACCAAAAGAGACGGTTCTATTGAAACTTTTGATATTTCTAAAATTAAAGATGCTTTAAATAAGGCGTTCTTAACTACGAATGTAAGTGACCCAAATATGACTGAGATTTTGGATTATATTCAAAGCGAATTATCGAAAAAAGAGGTTGATAATTATAACATTGAAGATATTCAAGATTTAGTCGAAAGAACTCTTATGTTATTCAAGTATTTTGATACTGCCAAGCATTATATTAATTATAGAACCGAACATAACAAAAATAGAGACTCGACATCTTATTTATCCAAGATTCCAGATAATGTTATAACTCCTTGGGGAATGTTGGGTTATATTACCTATAAAAGAACTTATGCCAGACGTTTACACGAGTGTGATGACAATGATGATACAACGGAGGAATATCGTGATACCATTCTCCGTATCTTGAATGGTTGTCAAAAGCAATTGAAAGTTAATTTTACAAATAATGAACTTGAAAGAGCTTATAGATATCTTATGGGACTTAAATGTTCCGTTGCTGGTAGATTCTTGTGGCAATTAGGAACTGAAACGGTAAGTAAATTGGGAATTATGAGTTTACAAAACTGTGCTTTTGTAAAAATTGATGACCCCGTGAAACCTTTTCTGTGGATTTTCGATGTTTTGATGTTGGGAACCGGGGTTGGTTTTAATATTCAAAAAGAAAACGTGGATAAACTTCCTCCTGTTCTCGACGTTGATATTACTATCACAAGAAAAGATACTAAGGACGCTGATTTTATTGTTCCAGACTCACGTGAAGGTTGGGTATCTCTTTTAGAGAAAGTTTTTGAAGCTTATTTCTATAAAGGTGTTTCATTTAACTATTCAACAGTCCTCATTCGAAGTGCTGGTACGAAAATTAAGGGGTTTGGTGGAGTTGCCTCTGGTCCCGAAGACCTTGTGAAAGGTATTAATTATATCCAAGGAATCCTAAATAAAAGAAAGGGTCAAAAATTGACAAGTGTCGATTGTCTTGATATTGTTAATATCATCGCTTCCGTGGTTGTTGCTGGAAATGTTCGTCGTTGTCTTCCGGCTGGCTCTAAAGTACATACCTCGTTGGGTCTTATCAATATCGAAGATATCATCGTTGGTGATGAGGTAATGACTACGAAGGGATATAGAAAGGTCAGAAATGTTTTCGAACAGGGATACCAGGATGTTTATGATATTCCTACCAGTCACGGATATTTCAGATGTACCAAGAATCATAAAATGGCTTGTTATGATGAAGAATCAAAGAGTTATTATTGGAAGACAGCAGAGGAATTAGAAACTGGCGATAAGTTAATTCTTAGTTCTACTTCTACTGATGGTAATTATGGAATGAAATTGCCATCGTTCCCATTCACCTCTCGCAAATATAGAATTATTGCCCCTGATTTAAATTTTAGTATCGCTTTCCTATTTGGATTTTTAAGTTCTTCTAACACATCTTTCAACGAAGATAATAAGTCTATTACCGTTAATTGTGGTTCCATTGAAATGATGAATAAGTTGATTGATATCATTGGAAAGTTTGGAAAAACCCTTAGAATTATTACAGATATCGATAATATTAATAATAAGTTTGAAATTACCATTATTTCATCCACCTTCTTCGATTATATCGATACTCATTTTAATAATAAAATCCCTTATTTTATCAATGAAACCACTGCCATTAATAGAACAGGATTTATCACCGGTATTATTGAAAGTAATTCTTGTGAAATTATCGATAATACTCTTGTCATCAATTTCCATAACGAGGGTTATATTCAACAATTATCAAATTTACTCTTCTCTTGTGGTGTAGTGAATAAGAATAATGGAAATCAAATTGTCATTGATGATATTTCAAATATGAAATTCCTAAAAGCAAATTCTCTACATAACAAAACAATCCCTTCAACTATAAATGATAAAGATGAGGGGATTTACGTAAATAACTTCAAGGTTCGATTGACTGAGGTTACTGATTATATTCGTCTCTTTGATAAAGTAAATACTTATGATATTGAAGTTGAGGATGTTCACGAGTTTTTCTGTAATGGCTATCTTACTCATAACTCAGCTCTCATCTGTCTTGGTGATTACGATGATATTGACTATCTTAATGCCAAGAGATGGGATTTGGGAAATATCCCCAACTGGCGTTGTATGAGTAATAATTCAGTCGTTTGTGATGATATTAGTAAACTTCCTGAGGAGTTCTGGAATGGTTATAATGGTAATGGCGAGCCTTATGGTCTCATTAATCTCGAATTATCAAGAAAGATTGGTCGTATTAAAGATGGGGAGAAATATCCTGACCCATTAGTGGAGGGTTATAATCCTTGTGCCGAGCAATCTCTTGCTAATTATGAAACTTGTTGTTTATCAGAGATTTATCTATGTAACGTCTCTTCTTATGAGGAGTTGGTGGATATTGCCACAATTGTTTATAGAATTTGTAAACATTCCCTATTATTGGGATGTCATCAGAAAGAAACTGAAAAGATTGTTCATAAGAATCTTAGAATGGGAATTGGTATTACTGGATATTTACAATCCTCGGCTGAACAAAAGAGTTGGTTGAGTGATTTGTATGTATATCTCAGAGATTATGATGATAACTATTCTAAGAAATTGGGGGTTCCTACTTCTGTAAAACTGACAACTGTAAAACCTTCAGGAACTCTATCTCTCTTAGCAGGTGTAACATCTGGCGCACATCCAGCCATTTATCAATATTTCATTCGTAGAATTAGAATCTCAAGTGCCAACACTGCTCTATTAGACCTCGCAAGAAGTCATCATTATCATATCGAATATCAAAAGAATTTCGATGGTACTGATGATAAGAATACAATGATTATTGAATTCCCTTGTCGTTATCCCGACGGTACCATTCTTGCGAAGGATATGAGTGCGGTTGACCAATTAAATACTATCAAAGAACTTCAAACCAACTGGAGTGATAATTCAGTGTCAGTAACCGTCTATTATAAACTTCAGGAATTGGATGAAATTAAACAATGGCTCAATGAGAACTTCAAGTTTAATGTAAAGTCTTGTAGTTTCCTTTTACATAACGACCACGGTTTCAAACAAGCTCCTTTTGAGGAAATAACAAAAGAGGAATATGAGGAATTAATTAAGAAAGTCATTCCCATCACTTGTGGCAAGATTAATGTTATCAGTGATAGTGAACTTACCAGTGATTGTGTAGGTGGTGCTTGTCCTATTAGATAATCACGATTGAACTTTATTTTTATATTTAATTATCTATAGAATTAATGGAACTTGATTATATATCAACACAACTGTTAAATGATATAATAAAAATGACTTCTTTAATATCTCCTGTGATTGAAATTATGAAAAATGATATGATTTTATCAAAAGCAAGCCCTCATTTTGTCGATTCTTATCAACAATTTAAAGATGTATTAATTAAAACAAAAAAAAGCAATCGTATTTCAGAAGACAATTTAGATATTATTATAATTTTTTTTAATAATCTACGTTCATTATATTATAATATAAATATTGATAATCAAAAAAATCAACAAACATATACATCAGTAATTAATAACTATTTAAAAATATGTAAATATTGGGCTATTCTCTCAAGATTTACTGTTATTATTGGTATATTTATAGTTAAGAATTACCAGAAATTCATAAAAATATCACATAATTATTCATCATTTAATGAACAATTAGAAGTTACATTAAATCGCACATTGGTATTGATAGATGAAAAAAATAATGAAAGAAAACGTTTAAATTACGGGATGTTATCTAATATAAAAAATACAGAGTTTGGTCAAGTTAGTAGTTTATTAATACCTAAACAAGGAAAATTTGATTATAAATCAAATCTTGATTTTGATAATGAAGTTTTTATAGGCTTAAAAAGAATATATGAAGACTTTACAAAATATCTTGATGATATTAAGGCATATATAATCGATTTTTTTAATGCTAAATTAGAAAGTATAAATGCAAATATAAAAATTATAATTGGAAAAGAAATAATAGATACTAATGAATTGGAAAAAAATTTACAAGAATTTAGTGATATAGCAAATGAAGAACATTTTAAAGAAATTTTATCATTACTATCTTTGTATAATAAGGTTGATAAAAATAAAAACGATATTCTAACATTATTAACAATATTTGAAAAAATAAAAAAGGAATATCATACTGATACTAATTATATTAAAGATATAGATGAAATTATAGAAAATTTTAAATCTGTATTAAAAGAAAACAAGGAAATATATATTTATGAATTATATATATTATTAAAAACTAAATATAAATTAATTGAATTATACAATGAATATAAAGAAAAAAGATTTTTAAATAACGATTTAGAATCACTTACTAAACCTATAGATGAATATATCGATATTTATGAAAACGTTTATTTTCTTCGTATGAGCAAAACATATAAAGAAAATAAATTGGAACCATTAATAAAACAAGAAATAGATAGTCAAAAATTACAAGAGATAATTGATAAAGAAAAGGGAAGAAAAATTGTTGTTAAAAATGATGTAACAGCCTCATTAAGAAATATTCGTATGAATAAATTGGTTTATCTTTTAAATTTAATTAAAAGTAATGATAGCGAAGAAATTAAAAATGAAATTAAAAAAATTATTAAAAAGGTTGAAATATCTCTAACTGATTTATCATTCTTTATACAAGGTTATTATGGTAATAAAGATGAATTTAAGGTTAGTTCAAAAATTAGTGATATATTAAAAGAAATTTATGAAGAATCATATAGAAAAAATGGCGGTAGTAAAAAATCAAAGAGAGTTTTGAAAAGATTAAGTTAATTCTTAGAGATATCATAACTCTTCCAGACTAAATCACTGGCAAAGTTTCTTGAAACAGTAAATTTCTCATTTTTATAAGTAATAGTAAATTCATTCCAATTCACTGTTCCTTTTACACAATCATCAAAACCCAGTTCTTTCATTAATTCAGCGACAATCCATCGCATATCCTCCCATTCATCGAAGTAGAATGATTTTCTTGATGGGTAATTCTTGATAGCATAAGCAATCTTCTTTGCAGTTGATAGATAAACGTAGTTATTGGGGATAGGGCAAAGAGTTGATATTTGAGTTGGATATCGAAATAAATAATTGTTCTTGGGTCTCACATAGGTATATGAAGTCGTCATTTTCTGATATTTATCGTTAGTAAAATCATAATCATTTTTTCGAAAAAATGATTTTTGTTAGTTATTATGGATAATTATAATAATGACACTTATTACTAATCAAGAATGGTTATTTATGGGTAAAACCTTCTGTAATTTAAGAAATGACTTTAGAAAGCATTTCTATGATAAGATAAAGGTTGTAAAAAAAACAAGAGCATTCAAACACTATGATATGTATTATAACCACTTTAATATAATAGCTATTCAACTTGATAACCTCATTCTCAATTATTATCCAGATTCAGTTAGTGTTATTGATGGTATTAGTATATTTGATGTTTTCTTTGATTATCACGATTCCAATTCTGATATAAAGACCAATGTTGAATTAAAGAAAGACCTTGAATATTTCATAACTATCATCAATGAAAAAATGGATATAAAAACAAATGAATGTAAGAAAATTCAACGATATTTAAAATTGATATTAAAAAAACTTGATAAAGCTATCGATAAGGGATTTATTGACTAATAATTATCTTTTCATTATACATAAAGATAATGAGTAAAGTTGTTGTTTTGGATTTTTATGCTAATTGGTGTAATCCCTGTAAGAGACTTGACCCTTATTTAAAGGAATTGGAAAACAAATATCCCTCCTATGAATTCAAAAAGATAGATATAGAAGATGAAAAAAATAAGGATTTGGTGGAAATTTACGGTATCTCTGCTTTACCTACCATAGTCATTTTAGAAAATTCCATAATTAAAGATAAGATTGTAGGATTTGATATATCTAAACTCCAGATGGCATTGATGCTACAGTAACTTTACGAGGTATGCCTCTCCCTCGCTTTGATTCACTAACTACAGATAAAGCGTTACGAGGTCTTCCCCTTTTGGATTTAAATTCTGGATTTGTTATTTTTGGTTCTTTTTTTGGTTCTTTTTTTGGTTCTTTTTTTGGTGTGCTAACGATAGTAGGGAAACTTGTTCTAGTAGTTGCTTTCTTTTCAGGTTCACAACAATCAATAGCATTATATCTCTTTAAACGTCTTCCATAACCCTTTTCCATACACATACCCATTGAATTCGGAGGTTTTTTACAAACTGATTTATGAATACAACAACTTTCACCATAGTAATTACCTAATTTATAATCAGGTTCACAATTACCGGTAGCATCTGGACGTTTACCTCTTTTAAACATCTCACAAGTTAATAATTTAATTAAATTACCTTTTGGTTTTTTTACCTCTTCCTCTTCTCCTTCCTCTGGTTCTTCTTCATATTCCTCTTCCTCCTCTTCTTCTTCCTCTGGTTCTTCTGGATGTCCATCTGATAATAAGCCAATGGATGATGATTTGGTTTTAAGACTAATTACACGAGCCTCTTCTTCTGTTTTTCTATAAAGATAATAATCAATTGAGTATTTCTTTATGATGTTCAATAATTTTTCCACGATTTGCCGTTTTCTTTCTAATAATTCATATATCTTCTCATCTGCTGTTTTATTTTCAGGATTATCAGTAGTTGCTATATAAATATTCTTCCTTACTAAACGTGATAAAGATTTTTCACGTGCTATTTCATCAATAATATCCATATGAGATTGATAGCGAATACATCGACCTTCGATTTGTTGTAAAGTTGAATAATTCCATACAGGGTCTAATAGATGAAAGTGTTGTATGTGTTTAAAAGTTAATCCCTCTTTCGTTAAAGGAGTACCTATAACGATTTTAATTATATTTCCGTCAATATTACTGCGTGAATTCAAAAAATCAGTTAATATCTCTTGTTTAATCTTAATTTTACTTAATGAAGTATCATAAATTAAAATTCTTTTATGTGAAGGAGTCTTTAAATCAGATGAAGTTAAAGATTTATTCATTATACCTTTAACAATACCCTCGTCGGCAAGTAATTGATTAAAAATAGTAAAACCGCTTTTTAATAAAAAGGCTACTATTATATTCATTTTCTGTATTGATGATACATAGATAAAGTGTTTTCCCTTATTTCCACCATTATTGATATATTTAATTAATTCATCAATTTTAGGAGATGTTTCTTCAATGGTAGACAAGCTAACGTCTTCCACTTTATTTAGGGTGGATATACTCATTTGTCTTTCATTGGAATAAAAGCTTTTTTGTTTTTGACTGTCTAATTTTGCTTTTTCAGCAAGTTGGGTACGTGATAATGGTATCATAAGATTATTTAATGTAGATGAGGGATAATTAAAATCATCTAATGTGGTTGTATCAAATATATAATAACTAATCTTACCTTTCAAATAAGGAGCAAGTTTATTTAATGCTCTATCATCTCTTTTTACATAACGACTATCATCAATTTCTGGACATAAATTAAATACTAATTCAAAAAACTCTTTTTTATTATCAAATATAGGAGTTGCTGATAATAGAAAGATTTTACAAGTTGGGTGAGCAAGTCTTGTGAGAAGTCGTAAAGCAATTGCTTGAATACCCCCCGAAACATTTTCGGGTATCAATGAATTTGAATTAATGAGTGTCTTTATTAATCCGGGGTCAATACCTCTTGATATTAGGTTATGAGCTTCATCGATTAATATCACCTTATTTTCGGTAAATCTTTCAATTTCGTCTTTAAGTAGTCTTGTATCAGTAGTACCCTTACTCTTAAATTCACTCATAAAATTATTAAATGAATAAAGTTTAAAATTACTGGTATCTTTACCTTTAGTAGGGGGACAAGTTGCTAATTCACCAAGAAAATTACCCTGAACCCTCTTAGGAGTTATTACGGAGGTACTCATATTTGGATATTTATCCATTATGGCTTTTGCTAAAGCAATCGATGTACAAGTTTTACCAGAACCAATGCCGTGATAAATAAAAAAGACCTTTAGTTTATTATAATTTTCTTCATTCTCAGTAAAATACTTCTTTAAAAATTCCTGTTGAATTGCTAATGGTTCCATCTTTTTAAAAACTTTAAATTCAGCGTAATCCTTAAAAACACCTAATCGTGAAAAATCAGCAGGAGGAGGTAGAGTTAATATTGAGGATCTTCTCGAAGCCATCTTATTAATTTATAATAATTTAAATTCCTTTAATTTTTGTTTTTGGCGGTCTTCATATAATTCCTTCATCTTTTCTTTAATATCCTCGATTATTTTCTTTCTTGATTGTTCTTGATTTACATTACATAAAACAGCCATCTTTTTATAAAATTTATTGGAACTTAATTTGAATTTACCAATACCTGTATAATTATCTTCGAGTGGAATACAATAAAATGGAATTTTTGTTTTGTCTGGTTCCTCTTCATTATAAATCTCATAATGAGGTAGTATAATATTTGATAATTTAGTTTTATATTTAGTGGCTATATTACTATCAATAGAATTTACTTTTATTGTCATACATAGATATTTCATAGGTATAGCATCGTGAAATATCAATTCATTTCCTATTTCATATTCCTTTTTACAATTTTGTTTAATCTTCTTTACTGCTTTATCCAAATTCCAAGGAAAATAAGTATTTTTCTCATTTATAAATCCGTTATAATCTCTGATATTGATATGATAATTCTCTTGTTCCAACAGTCGTTTAGAAAAAATTAAAATATCACCACTATAACCATATAACTCCTCTGTTTTAATATTATCTTTAGTAATTAAAGTAAAATAAACGCCGGGAAATTGGTGGTCTATATGATTATAAGAAGTGGGTTTTAATTCTGTCCATTTATCATACATAAAAGTGCTATGAACTAAATATAATACATCATCCATTTTATTTATTTCATACATAAAAAATTATTTTTCTTTAAAGATAAATCCTTTAAATGGTTTGATAGGTTTAATATCTGCTGTGAGTAATAGTCCTGCTTCTTTCTTATAATTTTCAATGATGATATTAACTTCTGTGATTAGTTCATCCAATGATTTATCCTCCAGATATTCATAAATAACAGCCTCTAATTGTGACATTTTATATCACGATAAATAAAAATAAAAAATCATTTTTTTACTCAAGCACTTTTAAAATAGCACTCTTTTTATAAATATTCTCATCTTTACCTTTCATATAACAATCATATCTGGCCAATGTAAAGAGATAATCACTAAGTCGATTGAGAAATACCAAACAATTATCATCAATATGTTTATAATCACCATTGGTAATCACATCCACCAGTTTTCTTTCACATCTTCGCGCAATAGCTCTTGATAGATGAATATTTCCCGAAGGTAAAATGAAGTTCGTTAATTTAGGTAATTGTTGTGTCATCATATCAATCTCTTTTTCTAAAATCTTGGTAAATTCTTGACTTACATCAAATGAATATTTCTTATTTGGATTTGCAATAATTGTTCCCAAATCAAAAAGCCATATCTGAATGTCTTTAAGTAGAAATGAACTATCAATAATACCAATGAAACTATTTAATTCATCAATATCTCCTAAGAGGTCAATAAGGATAGATGATTTAGAAACCCTACTACAATCATAAAGAGATGTAGTTCCTTTATCACCAGTTTTCGTATAAATCTTCATTGATTATTATTATTGCCCTAATTCTTATACTCAAATTATCACATATAATAGAAATTATAGGTTAAGAGAGCAGTTAAAGCTCCTAATATTTGAGCAGCTATATATAAGGCGGTTAAATCGCCAGCAAGCTTACCTTTGACATACATCATTATACTTACAGCTGGATTATAATGACCTCCGGAAACCTTTCCACCAAAATAAATGGCCGCTAATAAACCTACAGCAATTGCGATGGGACCATACGCAGCATCAGCTACAGCATTTAAAATGATTGAAAGGAAAAAAAATGTACCTACAAACTCAGCAATTACCGCTTTAAATTCCATCTTTTCTTATATTAATAATAAAGATAATTAATTTAAAGAATACTTATTTTTATAAACTAATAATGGATGATTTATCAATATTTGTAACGGCTCATATGACAAATGAGGCTACTTATTATGCTTTACAATTATGTATAACAAATATAAGAAATCATTATGTAAATAACAGAATTTTTATTATTAATGATAATTCCAAATTTCCAGTTTATACAGATAATTTTAAAAATAAAGAATTGATTACAGTTATTGATTCTGAGTTTAAAGGTGCTGGTGAATCTCTATTTTTATATTATTATCACAAAATGGAAAATCCATCGAAGAAGGCCATTTATATTCACGATTCAATGTTTCTAATATCACCAATTCCAAAAGAAATACTTGATAATCTAACTACCGTTAAATTTTTATTAAGTTTTGATAAAAAATTTAAAATAAAAGAACAAGAAGATTATATATCAAAACTTAATGAAGGTTCATTGATAAACGAAAATCAAAATTGGGTTGGTTGTTATGGTGGTGCTTGTATTATGACACACGAATATTTAACTAAACTTCAAAATAACTATAACATTACTTCAATAGTGCCATTCATTACTTGTAGAAGTCAAAGAGAAATGTATGAAAGAATTCTTGGTTCTGTTGTATCATACGATTTAAATAAAAACCCCAATTATAATATGAAAGAAGAAATAGCTATTTACGGAGATTTATATGAATATTTTGAAATATATCCAACGGGAAGATATCATCATTTTAATTATTTACATATGAACAAAGAAGAATTACCGCCTTTGTTAAAATTAAACTTTGGCAGGTAATTTAACTTGAATTACATGCATCCAATAGCCCTTCCAATGAAATGAACCTGAATTTTTTAAATTATAATTCTTTAAATTAGCTAATATTGGACTAAATTGTACCCATTCAAATGGAACTTTAAAACAGATATATTTAGGATAAGTCCTAATTGTATTTAAAGGATTGATGATGTCTTCATTTAAGTTTTCAATTAATGTCGGACAATCATATAGAACACCTTTAGAATCCGCCCAAGGTGGGTCACAATAAAGGAAATCCGTTAATTTACATTTGCCAGCGAGAATAAAATCAACTATTGATAATGGATAGGTTCTAACTTTTGAATTTAAAAAGGAACAGCTTTTAATATTTGATTTTAACCTTTCATAACGCTCATTTAATTCATCACTTGTATCTACCAATTGAACTGCATCTATTTTAGCTTTAGGTTTGATTTTCATAAATTGGATTGTATCACCGCCAATACAAGCATATGCGTCACATATATGATAAATATCCTTATGATGAAATAACCAATTATTACGCCATCTACAATCCCTTGGATTACTTATATAAAGAGTTTCGATATCTGTAAAATGAAGATTTGGAATATTTGGGTCTATAAATTTACGAAATGATGAATTTAAATAATTTCTCTTTTTATCATAATTCACCACCTTTCTTTTAGGTTTGGGAGGTGACAAAACTCTTCTTTTAGGTTTGGGAGGTGACAAAACTCTTCTTTTAGGTTTGGGAGGTGACAAAACTCTTCTTTTAGGTTTGGGAGGTGACACAACTACTTCATCTTTCGTTTTAGGCGTCAATCTAACTTTCTTATCTGGCTTTAATAAAGCTTTACCTATATTGCCAGTTTTTTTTACACATCGACCAGTAAGCGGATTTAAAATTTTATCAGACGGACAGTTTTTTGCCATTTTTAATCTAATAAATGTAAATAGAATAATTATTTTGGTGTCAAATAAGTTGGGAATATTTCTGGATAAGTGCTTATACAACTGAAATATTTCTCAAGGTCAGTCCCCTCCAATTTCTTTGTATCCTTATTTTTATCATAATTATCTTTACAGGAAAGATAATTTACGCATTCCTTTGTTTTCTTATTTGTATCATTACACATACACCAATTGTAACTTAAATCCTTTTCATTAGCACCATAAGTCTTAAAAGCGACCTTGGGCATTTCTTTAGTGGTATTACAAAACTCTTTATCTTTATTAAGCTCTTTGAGTATGTCTTCTGTTTTTGTTTTTACTTCATTTAATGTATTTAAAATAGTTGTATATTGTTGATTGTCTTTAATTTTAGTTAATTCTTTGGTATCACTCACTTTCTTAGATATATCTTCTTCCTTCTTTTTCAATTCCTCCTCTTTTTTTATCGTTTTATCTATACTCGTTTGTACTACAGTTGCTACTGCTGCTGTTACTGCTTTTTGTTTTTCTATTTCGGCAATGTCATTTTCTAATTTAAGTTTTACAGCCGTTTTATCATTAATAGTGGAATCGAGTAATTTAATTTGTTTTTCAAGTTCTGTAACCTTTGTTTTTAACTTTTCTGTATTAAGTTTAACCTCTTCATTTTCCTTTTTAGTAGCATTTAGTTTCGTAACAGTTTGTGCCAATTCAACCACCGGATTTATCTTTGATACATCCTCAAAGTTTTCAACAGTTTTATTTAAATATACTAATACCAATAGCAATACTATAATTAAAAAGATTATTATTATATTCATTCTACTATTATTATTTTAAAAATAATCTTGAAGCTCTATCGTTATTTAATTTAATTCGTAAATTTTCCTGTTGTACTCTTTCCAACCTCTCCTGTTCTTCCTTTTCCTCCTGAAGTTTCTTCTTTTCGAGAAGTCTTTTTTCTTTTTCAGTTAAGCCTTTCTTCATCTTTGTATCTCTATAAGCCTGATATTCGTCAATGGTTGTAAATTCCTTTTGTTTTTTTAATGCCTCCTCATTGACAAGTCTTGTATTTGAATAAGCCTTTTTGTAATCAGTATAAACTAAACTATTCTTTGATTGTTTTTCAACACTACTACTATAATCATCGGGTCTCTTACCTCCAATTTCAGTATAATCCAGTTTTTTTGCCAAAACCATAGGTTCAGGTTCCTTATATTTCACAATCTCTTTTGTGGGTGCTGGCACGTGTTTATTAAAAATGGAATTAAAACTTTGATTACTAAACTTTTGGGATTTAAAGAGATTTTCTTGAGAGAAATCTTCTCTTTTATTTGAGCTTTGTTCCATTAAATCCCCATAACCAAAATCAACCTCCTCATTATCCAATCGACACATCTCAAAAGTCCTATTGAATTTCTCATTAAAATTCTCTTTTCCGATTGGTGCTACCGGTTGTCTCGTTTGTTCTTCATTTGAATAATATTCCTCCACTTGTTTCTTTAAATCGATAAATGTTTTATCAGATTGTCTTGCCTTATATTCATACGCAAGTTTTTTGAAGCATTCAGTAACAAAATTAAAAACAATCTCATTACCTCCGGGTTTATCTGGGTGAGTAATTAGAGCTGTATATTTATAAGCATCCTTTAATTCTTCCCAGGTATAATTCTTTCGAACCTCTAAAACTTCATAAGGGTCTAATAAATCATAATTAATCTTCCTAAAATCAAAACTTTTATCATTCTTAATAACATTGTAATATTGGTGATAGGTATATTGTCTTGATGTTGAATTACCCATTATTATTATAGGTAAGTAAAAAAATACTTAAATAATAAATGTAATATAACTTTATAGTAATTCAATGTTCCCAGATAGAGATATATATAGTGCTTATACGAATTATATTAAATCATTTATAAATACTGATATAAATTCCTGGCATTTTAAATCAAATGAATTCTACACTGGTATCTTAGAACATGTTACATACGAACAGGGAATGGAATATTTGGATACAATTAAGGATAAATTTAAAAGTTTTTATGATGAACACAAATATGATTTAGTTCAATTATGTAAAAAAAATGATTTATATGGAAGTACAATAAAATTCGACTATTCAGATTTTATTGAATGTTCTCCATCAAATTTAAGATACATATTACATTCTCTAATTATATTGACATATATGAAAGAATGTAATCTTGAAACAGTTGATATTATTGAAATTGGAGATGGGT
>Ga0315906_10006196_pt1 | contig 14844 bp, 8 predicted proteins | sample LakEriMetagenome_4_FD_203526 | JGI IMG/M metagenome (GOLD analysis project Ga0315906, IMG submission 203526) | Freshwater fungal communities from buoy surface, Lake Erie, Ohio, United States - Buoy 2 MA122 | ecosystem: Environmental > Aquatic > Freshwater > Lake > Lake biofilm | place: USA: Lake...
TCGTTAGCTGCAACCAGCTTTAGCCAATCGGCTGTTAGCCGTTTAGTAAAACCTTGCGTCTTCGGAATATCAAAGCTTATTGCCACAGGGAATTTTAGAAATGCGCGTCGCGTGGCGTCCGCCTTCAAACGACGCATTAATAAATGCATCTACACATGCCAAACCAACTTCTTCAGTAATAAACCGACCCGGAAGAGAAAGCACGTTGGCATCGTTGTGCTGTCGAGCTAATGAGGCCAGTTCCGGAAGCCAGCACAGCGCACCGCGAATTCCGTCGTGCTTATTCACCGACATGTTGATGCCGTTACCGCTTCCGCACACGACAATACCTAAATCGCTAGATCCTGCCTCGACATCTGTTGCAACCGCATGACCGTGGTCAGGGTAGTCCACAGAATCAAGTGAGTACGCACCGCGGTCTACCACGGTATGCCCTAAATGCACTAAATGGGCCTTTATAGCCTCTTTAAGCGGATATCCCGCGTGATCTGACCCAATGGATAGCTTCATGTTGATAATGCGTTAATAAGTAGACTTTTTCTTTTTATAACTCGTAATAACTCCTAAGACCTCTGTAGATATGAACCTTGTTGGTGTGAAAGTGCGCTGCGTTACTGACAGACTACCGCTCGGAAGTTATATACATTTTGTCGATAACAACTTAAGACACGGGCTTCACATAATTCCTATAATGTCTTAAAAATTAATAGGTTAACATCAATTTCAGCGTTAATAACCTGTTAATTACGTTGGATAACTCTGTTTTCCAAATAAGGACGATGAAAGTTATTCTACCTATTAACCAGATAATACTACGTAAACTATAGAAAGAATTTAATAATGATTAGATGTTGAAAACGATACCCTGGGCCAAAGGAAGTGCGTTGCCGTAATTCAAGGTGTTGGTTTGGCGTCGCATGTAGGCCTTCCAGGAGTCTGAACCGCTTTCACGGCCGCCTCCGGTTTCTTTTTCTCCACCAAAGGCTCCGCCGATCTCAGCTCCGCTAGTACCGATGTTCACGTTGGCGATGCCGCAATCAGAACCTTCAGCGCTTAAGAAACGGTTAGCTTCTTGCATCGATCCGGTCATAATGGCTGAGCTCAATCCTTGAGGAACTCCATTTTGAAGTGCGATAGCCTCTTCTAAAGTGCGGTATTTCATCACGTAAAGCAACGGCGCAAACGTTTCGTGCTGCACAATAGCCCAGTCGTTTTGAACTTCTGCAATGGAAGGTTTCACGTAGCATCCGCTCGAGTACTCTGGTCCTTCTAGCTTACCGCCGCGAAGATGGAAGGTTCCGCCAGCCGCGTCTACCGCCTTCAATGAGTCCAAGTACATTTCAACCGCTGCCTGGTCAATCAACGGACCAACGTGGTTTTCTGCGCTTAACGGTGAACCAATCTTAAGTTGTCCGTAGGCATTTTTAATGGCCTCAATAACCTTGTCGAAGATGCTCTCGTGGATGATTAGGCGGCGCGTTGACGTGCAGCGCTGGCCGGCCGTTCCTACCGCACCAAATACCGCCGCGGTAACCGTCATTTTCAGGTCCGCAGTAGGGGTTACAATGATGGCGTTGTTACCTCCAAGTTCCAAAATACTGCGTCCGAATCGAGCCGCTACTTTTTGGCCCACTTCGCGACCCATTCGGGTGGAACCCGTCGCAGAAACAACCGGAATACGCGCATCTTCTGAAAGAAGTACACCGATTTCTACACCGCCGGTGACGATGCACGAAAGGCCCGCGGGCACGTTGTTTTCGGCCGCAACCTTATTCCACAAAATTTGGCAGGCTACCGCACACAAGGGTACTTTTTCAGATGCTTTCCACACTACCGCATCGCCACAAACCCAAGCAATACAAGCATTCCAGGCCCAAACAGCCACGGGGAAATTGAATGCAGAAATAACACCAACGACGCCAACGGGGTGCCACTGTTCCATCATAAAGTGGTCTGGTCGCTCCGACTTCATCGTTAAACCAGCCAGCTGGCGCGAAAGACCTACGGCGTAGTCGCAGATGTCGATCATTTCTTGGACCTCTCCCTGACCTTCAGCAAGGGATTTACCCATTTCGTAGCTCACGAGTGCTCCCAATGCTTCTTTATGTTGGCGCAGAAGGTTGCCGTACTGGCGAACGACTTCACCGCGCTTGGGGGCGGGGATGGTTCGCCACTCGAGGAAGGCGGCGTGGGCCGCGTTGACCGCCTGGCTGTACTGTTCTTTAGTTGTAACAGATACACTGCCGATCACGCTGCCGTCGACCGGGGTGCTGCTGGTGATGCGCTCAGCGCTGTCAAAAGACTGGTTGCCGATCCAAGTTCCGGCGTTGTGTGCTTGAATACCAAGCTCTTGGAGGAAGGAGAGGGAAGCGTTCATAGTTCAAAGGGCTAACCCTACAAAGGTAGCCCCTTAACTTCGGCCGCGACGAATCCCCTAGTGCTGTTCCTCAAGCAGGTGCTTGGACTTCATGTACTCCTTGGGCGTCTGGTTGGTTTGGCGCTTGAAGGCAGAAATGAAGTTGTTCACGTTGCTGTAGCCCACAGTGAACGCAAGCGACGCTACGTTGTTAGAACCCAATTCAATAAGCCGCATGGCTTGTTGGATTTTGTGCTGGGTAATTAACTCTTTTGGACCAATTTTAAAATGACGGACACAAGCGCGCTGAAGCGAACTGCGGCTCATGTGGAGCGCACGAGCCAGGCTTTCCACATTGATATTTTGCCTAAGACTCTTTTGAATCATCGCCACAATTCGCTCGCGTTCGGTCATTTCGGCTGGCGGAGCATACTTACTGCGCGGACACAGCTCCAAGAAACGCTGCGCCTTGAGCACCAATTCTTCAGCGTGGACGTCGGCGCTAAGGCAGTCGAGCGCACCGTTGCGCAAACTTTGGATTCGGTGGTTGCTGCTGCACGGAACAGATACCATCAGTACCCAGAGCATATTCAAGTCTTCAACTTGGCTGAGTTCGTCCATAAGTGCTGCACCGGCATCACTTGTATGGGTAATGTCGAGGATCGCTAGGTGCGGAAGTTTCAGGCTATTTTGTTCCGTCCAGCTCGATATATCGGGGGCGGTGGCTACCTCAATGCGCTGGGCCTTAAGTGTTTCTTCGAAACGCTTGCGCAGACCTTCCTGAGGAGAAAGGACGAGAATCATGGTGGTTTTGGTTCATTGGTTGGTGTAACGAATATAGAAAAAGATTGGCTTGTTGGCGGGTTAGCTAGTTGGCTAGTTGGCTCTTGACATAATTCTTGACCGTGACCAGGTCCCATTGGTTTTTAGTGCCTGTCGCTCGCGCTCGCTAGCGGGGCTCACATCTGGGCACAAAAAAACCGGCAGTCACTGACTGCCGGTCGTTTTTGGAGGTCTCGAGCGGATTCGAACCGCTGTACAAGCTTTTGCAGAGCCTTGCCTAACCTCTCGGCCACGAGACCATGGAGGTGTGCAAAAGTAGGTAAAACCAAGGAACTCCGCGCTAGGGGCGAAAACAGGCCTCAGCGGCGGGCATCCCAGACCACGCGGACAGCCTGTACGTCGCCGTCCAGGGGCGGGTTTAGTTTGGCTAGTGAGATTTTAACGCGCTCAACACTAGCGTGTTCTGAAAACACGCGCCGCGCCACTCGCTCAAGCACGGTTTCAAGGAGGTTGGCCCGAATGGCCATTTCTTCGCTCACGATTCGGCGCAGCGCCACGTAATCCACGGTGTCGCCGAGGGCGTCGGTTGCGGCAGAATGCGCCACGTCAGCCCAGGCCCGAACGTTGATTAGGTAGTCGCTTCCGATTAAGGCCTCCTCGGGAAGGCAGCCGTGAAAGGCGTACTCCCGCTGGTTGACCAAGTCGATTCGCGTGCGGCGCTTCACGGTGTTATCCCAGCTTAGAAATTGCTAATTCGATGCGGGCTTCGCTTTCGGCACGCCCCAAAAGCTCCATGACGCCAAAAATGCTGGGACCTTGGGTGGTTCCGGCGATGGCGAGGCGAACCACTGGCCCCAAGGCGCCAAATCCCAGTCCGGTTTCGGCCAAAAACGCTTTGAACGCGTCTTCAAGGGCAGCTTCCGTGTAGTTTGTGGCGGCCCAGCGCGGCGCCAAGCTCCGAAGGTGGCCGGCGGACTCCGAAGTCCATTTTTTACCCACCATAACCATGTCGTATTCCGCGGGTTTGGCGAACAAATAGGGCGCAGCATCCACGATGTCGCTCATAAATTCGGCGCGGTCCATGAACAATGCCAGGGCCTTGGAAGCAAAGGCGGAATCCACGTTGGTGCCGTACGCCCCAACCACACCCGCTTGGTATTCGGCGACCAACACCTCGGCAGCTCGCTGGCGCAAGTGCTGCTGGTTGAACCACTTCGCTTTTTCAAAATCGAAGCGTGCGCCGGCCTTGTGGACCTTGTCAATCGAGAAGGCCTGGACTAACTCGTCGAGCGAGAAAATCTCTTGGTTGGTGCCGGGGTTCCAGCCCAAAAAGGCGAGCATGTTGACAAAGCCCTCGGGGTAAAAACCCCGCTCGCGGTAGCCGCTCGCCGTTTCGCCGGCTTCGGCGTTGGCCCAGTTCAACGGGAACACCGGGAAGCCAAGGCGGTCGCCGTCGCGCTTGGACAGCTTGCCGTTGCCGTCGGGGCGCAGCAGCAAGGGAAGGTGGGCAAATTCCGGCTGTTCCCACCCAAAAAATCGGTACAGCAGCACGTGGAGCGGAGCCGACGGCAGCCATTCCTCGCCGCGAATCACATGGGTAATTTCCATCAGGTGGTCGTCGACCACGTTGGCGAGGTGGTAGGTGGGCATTCCATCGCCCTTGAGCAGGACTTTGTCGTCGAGGTTGAGGGTGTTGACGCTGACCCAGCCGCGGATTCGGTCCTCAAACTTCACCTCTTCGTTGCGGGGCATTTTTACGCGGATCACGTAGGCCTCGCCAGCCTCAAGGCGGCGCGCAACCTCGTCTTCAGGCAGCGTCAGGCTGTTCTTCATCGACGTGCGCGTAATCGAATTGTACTGCCAGTTTGGGTTGCCGGCAGTCTTAGCGCGTTCGCGAATCGCCTCAAGCTCTTCGGGGGTATCGAAGGCGTAGTAGGCGTGTCCCGCGGCCAACAGCTGGTCAGCAAAGGCGCGGTACATGGGCTTGCGGTCGGACTGCCGGTAGGGTGCGTGGGGCCCGTGGTCGGCAATTTGGCCGTTCACACCGATGCCTTCGTCGGGTGAAATTCCGCACCACGCCAGCGCGTCGACGATGTACTGCTCGGCGCCCGGAACGAATCGGGTTTGGTCCGTGTCTTCGATTCGAAGCAAGAAATCTCCGCCCAACTTTTTGGCAAACAGGTAGTTGTAAAGTGCAGTGCGGACTCCGCCCATGTGAAGCGGGCCGGTTGGGCTGGGGGCAAAACGAACGCGAACGCGGCGGTCAGACATAGTAAAATACTTGAGGGTTGCAAAGATACGGCGCCGGGAAACGCCCGCCCCCGCGCGGGGTGAAGCCCCTATCTTTGCAGCATGGAGCGCCAACTCAGCGAACAAGAACTTTTCCGCCGCCAAGCACTGGGCGAGCTCCGCACCCTGGGTGTGGACCCCTTTCCAGCGGCTGAAGTGCCCGTGACTCACCACGCGGCCGATATTTTAAGCGGTTTTCCCGCCAACCCCGAGGGCTACGCTAGCGTGTGTGTGGCCGGCCGACTCATGGCCAAACGCATCATGGGCAAGGCCTCGTTCGCCAGCATCCAAGACAGCACGGGCCGCATTCAGGCCTACGTGAACCGCGACGAAATCTGTCCGGGCGACGACAAAACCCTGTACAACGACGTGTTCAAAAAGCACCTTGACCTTGGGGATTTTGTCGCGGTCTACGGACACATATTCACGACCCAGACGGGCGAAATCAGCGTGCACGCCACGCGCATTGAACTGCTCAGCAAGTCGCTGCGTCCGCTTCCGACCGTGAAAAAGGACGCCGACGGCACCGTGTACGACGCGTTCAGCGACCCAGAGCTTCGCTACCGTCAGCGCTACGTGGACCTCGTGGTGAATGAGGGCGTGCGCGACGTGTTTGTCAAGCGCACCAAGATTTTCAGCACGATGCGCCGCATCTTCAACGAGGCCGGCTACCTCGAGGTCGAGACGCCGATTTTGCAGTCGATTCCGGGCGGAGCCGCCGCACGGCCCTTTGTGACGCACCACAACGCGCTGGATATTCCGCTCTACCTGCGCATCGCCAACGAGCTCTACCTCAAGCGCTTGATTGTGGGCGGATTTGATGGAGTGTACGAGTTTGCCAAGGACTTCCGCAACGAAGGCATGGACCGAACCCACAATCCGGAGTTCACGGTCATGGAAATTTATGTGGCCTACAAGGACTACAAGTGGATGATGGACTTTACTGAGAAGGCGCTGGCCCAAATCGCGCTCGAGGTCAGCGGAGGCCACGAAATCACGGTGGGCGGAGCCAAGATTTCCTTCAAAGCCCCCTTTGCCCGCGTGCCCATTTTGGAGGCCATCAAAACCCACACCGGGCTGGACCTTATTGGAAAATCCGAGTACGAACTTCGCGCAGCGGCCAAGTCGATCGGCGTCGAGGTTTCCGAAGAAATGGGCTCCGGCAAGATCATTGACGCCATTTTTGGCGACCGATGCGAGCACCACTACGTGCAGCCGACGTTCATCACCGACTACCCCGTGGAAATGTCGCCACTGTGCAAGCGCCACCGCGACGACGACCGCTTGACGGAGCGCTTTGAGCTCTTCATCAACGGCAAGGAAATCGCCAATGCCTACTCTGAGCTCAACGATCCGATTGACCAGCTCGAGCGCTTCGAGGAGCAGCTCAAGTTGAGCGCCAAGGGCGACGACGAGGCCATGTTTATCGACCTCGACTTTGTGCGGGCCCTGGAGTACGGCATGCCGCCAACCTCGGGTATGGGCATTGGAATGGACCGCTTGACGATGCTCTTCACCGACCAGTCGAGCATTCAGGAGGTGCTGTTCTTCCCGCAGATGCGCCCCGAAAAGGCCGAATAAGGTTTTTGATTCATGCTGTACCCGCCGGAGGCTGCCGACCTGCTTGATTTTCAGGCCGTGAAAGATCTGGCGGCAGAGCACGCGGCGACCCGAAAGGGACGGCTGCGGCTTCGCGAAGCGATGCCCACCGCGGACCGGTCTGCGATGGAGCCCGAGCTGCTGCAGGTTGACGAGCTGCTGCGGCTCATGGAGCGCGGGCATTTCTTTCCGGCGGTGGCGGCCGCCGAGGTGGATGACGCGCTTCCTATGCTGCGCATCGAGGGGGCCGTCCTGACTTCGGAACAGTGCTTGGCGATCTTGGCTCAAGCTCAGGCCTATGCCAACGCCTACCGTTTTGTGCTGACGCACGCGGAGTTTGCGCCCACCCTCGAGGCCCTGGCACGTCCGTTTCCGCCAGAGGACGAGGTTCCAAGGCTCATCGAGGGCGTGTTTGAGCGCAACGGGCTAGTGCGGAGCAATGCGTCGCCCGAGCTGGCGCGTATTCGCGCGGACCTCGCCAAGGCGCGGGTCGCCGCAGACAAGCTATTTTACAAGGTGCTGCGGCGCTACGAGGCCGAAGGCTGGCTCGGCGACATTCGGGAGTCGGTGAGCAACGACCGCCGGGTGCTCGCGCTGTCCTCCTCCCATAAGAACAAGGCCCGCGGAGCCTTTCACGGGTCCAGCGCCAAGAATTCCCTGGTCTACCTGGAGCCTTCAGAGTGCCTGGAGGTCAACGCCGAGGTGGGCCTGCTCATCGAAGACGAGCGCAAGGAGGTTCGGCGCATTCTCAAGGCGTTGACCAAGGCGCTCCGGCCGTTTCGCGAGGTCATTGTCCGAGTCGACGAGCGGCTTACCGATTGGGACAGTCTAGCGGCCCGCGCTCGCTTTGCCCGCGCCGAAGGCGGGGTGCTTCCGCAGTGGAGCGACGAGGTGATTTATGTGGAGCAGGGGGTGAACCCGGTGCTGCGCAAGGTGCAGCGCGAGAAGGGCCGCGGGGTCGTTCCGCTCAATGTGCGCTTGGACCCCGACCATCGCTTGCTCTTGATTTCGGGCCCCAACGCGGGCGGAAAATCCCTGGCGCTCAAGACCGTCGGCCTGTTCCAGCTCATGCTGCAGAGCGGATTTTTGGTTCCAGCCCACCCGCGCACGACGATGCGCTGGTTCGCTCGAGTCATGGCCGACATCGGCGACGCGCAGTCGGTCGAAAACGAGCTCTCTACGTATAGCGGAAAGCTTTCGAAGATGCGCGAAATCCTCGCGTGGTGCGACCCCGAAACCCTCGTGCTGGTGGACGAATTTGGTTCCGGATCCGACCCTGATTTGGGTGCGGCCCTAGCTGGCGTATTTCTGCGCGAAATCCACCAGTCCGGCGCAACCGGAATTTTCACGACGCACTACAATTCCATTAAAGCGTTGGCCGAAGAGCTGGACGCTGCCCAAAATGCCAACATGGCGTTTGACGTGCAGAGCTTTGAACCCCGCTACACCTTAGAACTGGGGTCGCCCGGATCGTCGTACACGTTTGAAGTGGCGCAACGGGTTGGGATTCCGAAACGACTCATGAACGATGCGCGTGCGGCGCTGAACGAGCAAACGCACCACGTTGACCGCCTGCTCGTCGGCCTTCAAAAGCAGCGGAGCGCGTTGGACCGAGCCCGCAATGAGCTCGACCAGCGGCTGAAAGATCTTGAAGCCCTCAAGGCCGATCAGTCCAAGCGCATCGCGAAGCTCGAAGACAAACTGGCCAAGGCTGCCGAAGCCAACGCCTCAGGGACCGACCGGTTGATGTGGGGCAAGCGCTTGGAACAACTATCGGAATCGTGGGCCAAAGCCAAGAGCAAAAAAGCCAAAGACGAGGTGATTGAACGGGCCACCAAGCTTTTTGCGGAGCGCAACGGGGTCGAAAAAAAGGCCTCGCAGCGCAAGGAAACCGCCAAGCAGGCCGAAGCTCGCCAAAAACTCGAAGCAGCCCTGGCGATACCCGTTAAAATTGGTGACAAAGTCAAGATTGTTGGCGGCGGACGCCAGCAGGGCGAGGTTCTTGAGATTCGCCGCGATAAATTCCTCGTGCGGCTCGGCGGCGTGCTCTCGACGTGGGTGGAGCGCAAGCAGTTTGTGCACTGGAGCGTAGACCTTTAAGTTTACCAAATGTTTTACGCATTTAACGGCATGCGCCCCGTGGTCCACCCGACCGCCTTCGTTCATCCCCAGGCCAATGTGACGGGAGATGTTTGGATCGGCCGCGACGTGTACATCGGTCCGGGCGCGGTACTGCGCGGAGACTGGGGCCGCATCACCGTAAAAGACGGCGCTAACGTCCAAGAGAACTGCATCGTACACGTCTTTCCTGGTCTTGACGTCGTGCTCGAGGAGTCCGCCCACATTGGCCACGGAGCTATTGTGCACGGTGCGCATGTCGGCCGCAACTGCTTAATCGGCATGAATGCCGTACTGATGGACCAAGCGGTTATCGGCGCGGAATCAATTGTCGGCGCTTTGAGCTTCGTGCCCCAAAGCATGGAGGTGCCTCCTCGTTCCGTCGTGGTGGGTAACCCTGCCCGAGTCGTTAAGCAGGTAAGCGACGAACAGCTCGCCTGGAAGACCGAAGGCACCGCGTGGTACCAACGACTTCCTCGCGAATGCGAGCAAACACTTGAGCCCTGTGAGCCCCTGGAATCGGACCGAGAAGATCGCCCGCGTGCTGCCGAAGGCTACGCCCCCCGCAAGCGGTAATTAACCGTTCTATTGCGGAGTCCGCAACGAAAATTTGGGTTTATTAACAATCAATCGTACGAACGTGCGAAAATTTGTCATAGATTTAACGCCCAACTATTAATCACTTAAACATGAATCACCTTACTCAATCGTTGCGTAGACTGGTCGCTGCAGCCCTCGTGCTGTTGACCATGCCTGCGTTTGCGCAGCTGAGCGGTACGTACACGATCGATCCCAACGGAACGGGAACGACCAACTACGCATCATTCTCTGCCGCGGTTTCAGCCCTGACGACCTCGGGCGTAAGTGGCCCGGTTACGTTCAACGTAGCGCAAGGCACCTACACCGAACAGGTTACCATCAACGCCATCACGGGAACAAGTGCGACCAACAAAGTCACATTCAAATCGGCCACGTCGAACACGTTGCCTGTGAATGTCACGTTTGCTGGGGCAACGGCCGCTACTAACAACTGGACACTTCGGTTGAATGGCGTTAATAACTTAGAATTTGACGGAATCAAGTTTTCAAATACGAGTGCCGGTTTTACGGTAAACGTAAACTTGAACGGAACCACGTCGAACATTAAGTTCTTGAACTGTTCATTTACAGGCGCCGCCACGAGCACAGCTTCGAGCTTCTCGGCGTTCTTCTATGAAACAGGTTCATTCCAAACGGGTGATTGGACATTCAACAACTGCCAGTTCATTAACAATGCACGCGGCATCAACTTGAACGGTTCGGCCACCAATACGTTGGCCAACCTCACCGTTACCAACTGCTCATTTAATACTCGTTCGTACGGCATCTACACGTACTACGGTACGGCCCAAATGGCCTCGACCACGGCGAACATTAGCAATAACGTTTTTGACTACAGCCAAGGAGGCACGTCGCTCAATGCGGTCATCCTCTATGGATCCGCTGCTGTAACGTTTAATAACAATACGGTCAATAACTTTTCTGGCTCTATTTTCTACTATCCAAACACATTGACGGCGACGAACAATACGGCGACGCTGACAACGGTTGGACATGGTATTTCGGTGAGCGGAGCTACGGCGTCCCCGCCCACAAGCGTGAACATTTCGAACAACACCTTATCGAATGTGATTTCGCTATCAGGTGTGCTTTCAGGAATCACCATCAACCAAAATACGATTACCACGACGGTTGGTTCGGGCATCACCCTTTCTTCTGCGGCCGGCACCTCAACAACCAATACTGGCGCTGTTGCTCAAGGATTCTCGATTACAAACAACCGCATCGTTCAGCCCTCTGGCTCGTTCGGCCTGTATGGAATCTACTTCTCTGGATTCAACTGCGCAGCAGGTGCGGCAAACGTGACCAACAATACGATTTCGGCGAACCTGCCGTCAGCAAACACGTACTACGGCATTTACCCCTATCAGTCTAAAAACGTTAATATTTACCACAACACGGTATTTATGACGGGCGCAAGCGCCACAGGGGGCCGTGCACTTTACGTGAACAACCTTTCAACTGGATTTGCGGCAACGGGTGTAAACATTCAGAACAACATTTTTGAAAACACCGGACTTGGATATGCTGCTGAAATTGCTACAACCTCAGCCCTTGGCATGGTTGGAAGCCTAAGCAACAACGTGTACTTTGGAAACACAACGAATCCGTTCCGCTACAATAGCATAAACCAAACTACGCTTTCGGCATGGCAAACAGCGACCACTAAAGATGCGAACTCCGTTTGGGGTGACGTTATTTTCTTTGGACCTGCCGATTTGCACGTTCAAAATGCTGTGGCTAACAACGTGGGCACACCGATTGCCAGCGTTACAACCGACATGGATGGACAGACGCGCTCTGCAACCACTCCTGACGCGGGTGCTGACGAATACAGCCCATTGACGTGTATTTCAGCTGCTTCGATCACCATTTCGAACCTAGGCGGCAACTCAGCCACGGCTTCATGGACCACCACGAATACTCCGGTCAGCTACAAAGTGCGCTACCGCACGAACAACACTGGCGCATGGACCACCTCGGCTCAAACTACCAGTACGATCAACCTAACTGGTTTGTCTTCGAACACGGCGTATGAAGTTCAGGTCAAAGAATTTTGTTCGGCTACCGATTCATCAATCTGGTCACCTTCTCAAACATTCACGACCGCCATTATTCCAAACTGGTCAGAGAACTTCCAGCTTGCCGTGCCTCCTACTGGATGGTCTCGCGCTATTGGTCAGATTGCCAACCCTACAACGTTCACATCTACAAGCTCTTCAGCTTGGGGTCAAGATGACTACGCCAACTTGGTACCCAACGGTCCAAATGGAAAGTCTGCGCGCGTGAATATTTACAGCACCGGACATTTCAACTGGTTGATTTCACCGCTCATCTTTATTCCGAACAACGCATTGACCTACCAAATTGAGTACGACATTGCGCTAAGGACGTGGAATGCGACAACTAACAATAAGCTTGGAGTAGATGATACGCTTGCGCTAGTTGTTAGTTTCAACAACGGTGCGACCTGGGAAAAATCGAACATGTTCAAGGTGTACTCTAGCGCAGACAGTGCGGTTATGAGTGGCAGCCATGTAACGATTCCAGTACCCACAGCGTGGAAAGGTCAGTCAATCCGATTTGGCTGGTACTCACAGTCTACAGTATCCAACTCGGACAACGACATCTTCGTGGACAACTTCGAGGTGAAAGACAACGCAACTTGCCCGATCACGGCCACTCCGACGGTAACGTCTGGAACAGCGTGTGGACCGCAGCCTGTTACGTTGACCGCTTCATGGGCTAACACAGCAAACCATCAGCATATTTGGTTGAGCCCAACCGGCCGCATCGTAGGTCAAGGCACGAGCTACACCACGGGTGTTATTTCTGCTGCAACTACGCAGACCTCGCAGTTGATCGTTAAAGACAACAGCGTGGCGACCGTTTCTGCTGGTCCGACCCTTACGGCGACGAACCCCGCAGGCGGTGGTGGCAACTTCACCAACGGTACGTGGATTTCCGTAACCCAGCCGATGATCCTTGACTCGGTAACGGTTAAGGCGTTCAACGGTACAATCAACTTCCGCGTTCGTGTATACGAAAAAGCAGGCTCTAAGGCAGGTAATACCGGTGCCCTCATCATGGCGTCGCAGCCGATGACGGTCACGACGACGGCGCCTGCACCGACAGGCTCACTGCACAACCTAGCAGTAAACCTTCCGCTGCTGCCGGGTGCATACTACATCAACCTCGAGTTCCTTCCGAACACCACGGGTACCCTGTTCCGCTCAACGGCACTGCCAACCGGACAAACCTACCCGTTTGCGATCGGATCGCTTGCAACGATTGACTCGGTTCAATTCGGCGCAACGGGAACCAACTCGCGCGTGTACTACTTGTTCAACTGGAAAGCCTCCAAGGTTTGTACCGGTCCAGTAGTTACCACGAACGTGAACTACTCAGCAGTTCCTTCAGTGGCACTTCCGCACACGTCGGACTTCGCAACGGGCGCTCCTTGTAACTGGGTAGCTACGGGAACCACCGGTTCGGCTACATGGCAGGGTAAGACAACCTACTCAGGCAACGGCTACACCGCAACGTCACTGAACGGAACGCCGTTTGTGATGGTGGACGACGACGCAGCCGGTTCAAGCGCATCAACGCCGAACTCGGTACTGAACACGCCGGAATTCCCCGCATTGGGTTACGACACCTTGAAAATGAAGTTCTTGAGCGTATTCAAGGGCGGATCATGGGGCGGCAAAGGCTACGTGGAAGTATGGCGTCCGGTTAACGGCGTCTTCGGATGGCAGACCATCGACTCAGTAAGTGCTGACGAGGGTATTGGTACTACTACTACGGGCTGGGCTCCAGTAACCAAGACGTACAACGTAACAGCGTACCAAAGCAACCAATTCAAGGCGCGCTTCCGTTACGACGACAAGGGCAACTGGGCTGGCTGGTGGGCTTTGGATAATTTCCAACTCTTCGGCACCCTGTCGCAGACCGGCAACGTTCGCGTGGCCATTACGACCGACATCTACGGTTCTGAGGTTAGCTGGAAGATTATCAACACAGCCAACAAGCTTGTGTACGCTACGGGAGGTCCGTTCCCTGACGTGACTCCGTACGTTGCTGCTACAGCTACGCACATTGATACCGTAGCACTGCCAGTAAACGGCACCTACGAGTTCCGCATCACGGACAGCTACGGTGACGGTCTGACCGACGGCACGAACAACGGAACCTACCTCGCACAAGTTCTTTGTGCTTACGGCCCGAAGTTGATCGACCAAGGTTCAGGTGCCCTGCCGAACGACCCAGGTGGTTCAACGGCCAACGTTCCTTCATGGGATAGCGCGACCTTCGATATGGATTGCCGTCAGCCGGCTACCTACAAGGTGTTCGTGAACATGAGCCAGCAGACGGTAAGCGCCAACGGCGTTCACATTGCGGGCAACTTCCAAGGATGGAACCCATCTTCTACTGCGATGACCGACGCCAACGGTGACGGTATCTACGAGTACACGATCAACACCTTCGTGGGTGAGAAGATTGAGTACAAGTTCATCAACGGTAACGCATGGGGTACAGACGAAACGGTGCCTTTGGCTTGCCGCTACAACAACTCATGGAACCGCGGTGACAGCATTGCCAACGTAAGTGATTCAGCAGACGTAGTATGTTTCGCACTTTGCTACAACTGTGCTGGCGTAACCTTCCAGGTAGACATGAACCAAGTATCGCAGTCGTTCACGACGCCTGAGGTCAACGGTCTGTGGAACAACTGGTGTGGTAACTGTAACCCGCTTACGGATGCCGACGGTGACGGAATTTGGACCACCAAACTGCCGCTGGCAGTAGGTACGACTCAAGAATACAAGTTCTCTGCGGACAACTGGACGATTCAAGAGCAAAACAACCCTGCTGCACCGTGTACCAACGGTAACACGACCTACACGAACCGTGTACTCGTAATTCCTGCTACCGACACCGTTCTGAACGTAGTATGTTGGTCACAGTGTACCGCTTGTGACGTAGACGTAACCCTGAAGGTGAACATGGCTTGGGAAAAGGCCAACAACGCGATCAGCGCCAACGGCGTACACGTTGCTGGAGACTTCCAAGGCTGGAGCCCGTCAGCTACCCCGATG